>Ga0207683_10000668_pt1 | contig 31505 bp, 32 predicted proteins | sample KBSM73metaG_FD_184333 | JGI IMG/M metagenome (GOLD analysis project Ga0207683, IMG submission 184333) | Miscanthus rhizosphere microbial communities from Kellogg Biological Station, Michigan, USA - KBS M7-3 metaG (SPAdes) (version 2) | ecosystem: Host-associated > Plants > Roots > Rhizosphere >... | reverse complement strand
CATAGACGACGCGCGACACGATCCACGTCCTGCGGGTACAGGCGTTCGTCATAGCAGCGTCGCCTGGTTTGTGTGCCTGTCACACCTTAATCAGCGCAGTTCTGTCTTGTTGCACACGAAGCGCTGAATAGAATCTCGTCTCTCGAATTTGATCCCCCCGCCGCTACCATGTTGCTTGTGCGGCGTGTTTTATTTTTTAACAAGCGTTTTGAAAGGACTCGCATGGCATTCAATCTCTGCAACGCAGGCATGGGCTGCAGCCTCGACCGCCAGCGTTTCAACTGGAAAGATCTGGTGCAAAAACCAATCAGCAAACTCGATGACGACGCGTTTACCCGCATTCGCGTCATCGTCATGTTCGGAATCGAGCAGGACTCGCTGCGTGCGAAGCAGATGGCCATACGCTCGCATGCAGCAGCCCGCGTGCCGCTGGCGCAGCTCATGCGCGTCGAGCACCACCAGGGGACGATGATCAATTGGCTGATTTCATCCGATCACTCACCGCTCGAGACGACAATCGGCTACGAGCAGGCGGCCATCGAATTGACAGCGTCTGTAGCCGAGAGCGAACCGGATCCATATCTCGCAAACGGTTACCGCTATGCACTCCTCGAAGACTTCGATCATCTCTACCGCTATGCCGCGATGCTCGACCGCCTCGAAGGAAAGGACGCGGCTAACATCACGCAGGGTTACACGGACATCGTGCCGGGACGGCCGACGCTGGTTCACCATCGTGCGCCGGAGCATGACCTGCTCAATCCGTACGGTCCCAATGCGGCGCTTCTGACGAAGCTGCACGCACTCACGCTCACCGGAGCCGAGTACCAAACCCACGATTACTATATGAACGTCGGACCGCTCTTTTCCGATCCGCTCGCACGCCAGCTGTACGCGGAAATTGCTTCGGTCGAGGCTCAGCACATCACGCACTATGGCTCGATGCTGAATCCTGATGAAACGCCGCTCGAGAAGCTCTTGCTGCAAGAAGCGACCGAAGTGTTTAACTATTACTCATGCGTAGAACAGGAATCGAACACGCGCCTGAAAGCGATCTGGGAACGGTTCCTCGATTATGAGCTCGGCCACTTCCAGGTTGCGCTTCAACTTTTTAAAGAAATGGAGCGGCGCGATCCAGCGGAAGTGCTCGGGGATGGCGAGTTAGCGCGTCCGATCCAATACAAGAGCCACCGGCAATTCGTTCGTCAGGTGCTTGCCGCAGAAGAGCAGCAGCGTAAGAACGGCACGGCGTTTGTCGATGCGGGTGAAGAAGGGGCGTCATCGCTTGCATACCGCCAAACCATGAATGCAACGGGATCGCCTGCACACATCGCTTCCGCGGGATATGTATGGAAACCCGGCACCGAACTTAACCAGACCGCGATTGCGGCATAAGGAGAATCACGATGGAGAATCAGGTATCAAGCGGTATGAACAAAACCGGCGCGCAGATGGCGCCATTGGGCACACCGGATATCGAGCGCTTCGCGCGCGAGCGAGCGGATGGCGAAGGCGAGACGAATGGCAGCTACGAGCAAGTGCACCAGACGTACATGCAGGAAGCCGACCGCATCGGCTCCGTGCCGGTTCCTGCAACCATGAAGGGCATGGCGACGACGGCGATTTCGGCGATGACGGGCAAGAAACCAGCCGTCTTTCTCGACAAGCTCGGCGAGCGGCTGGCGTATGAACGCACCGGGGTGCGGCTATATCAGGCATTGATTCTGAAATGCACTGCGGCGCACGCAGACACGGGCGGCATGAACCCCGATCTGGGCGCGCTCAATGCTATCCGCAATGATGAAGAGGCTCACTTCAACCTCCTGAGCAACGCCATCAAGACACTTGGCGGAGATCCGACTGCAATGACGCCGTGTGCCGATATCAGCGGCGTGATGGGCATGGGATTTTTGCAGGTGGTGACCGATCCAAGAACTACCGTGTCGCAAGCGTTGAACGCAATGCTGGCAGTTGAGCTCGCGGATAATGCGAGCTGGGAACTCCTGATCCAGCTCGCGCAACGAGCCGGTCATGATGACATGGCCAGAGATTTCACGAGCGCGCTTGAGGCGGAACGGCGCCATCTTGAACTGGTCACACAATGGACGACGAACAACATTCTCGAGGAAGCGGCGTGACACGCGGCGCACATAATTAGGAGGTGATTGAGTCGTCCGCAGTGCACGTACACGTTGCGCCGTATTGCTGCTGACTTGTTGAAGGACACGGATATGACCACTCGCAGACTCATGCTCATCGGCGCGCTGGGCGCATCGATCGCCGTTGCGGTTAGTAGCGCCTGGGCGCAAACGCCGCCGCTCGGCGGGACTGGTGTGCCGCCCGGCGCCGTGCTGAGCCCACTCGGCACGCCGAATCCACCAACTAATCCGAGCGGCGCCCTGCCGCCTCAGACACCCATCGAGCGACTCGATTCAGTGACGAGGACGCCAGGCAACTTGTCGTCCGGACCCGCGACGTCGCCACAAACAGGCAACGCCGTGTATCCACCCGCAAGCATGACGCCTTACCAGAGCACGCCCGGCGGCAGCCCGTCCGCGATTGCGCCGGATGTAAACGCGCCGACAAATCCCGCATCGAACGTATGCGGATGTCCGACCGGCACGGTCGGTGACCAGCCGGTTGGAGCACTGCCGGTCTGCAGGTGCTAGCCGGTGCAGCGATGCGTTATTGCAGTTAATGGCCGGGTGCTTGATTGTTTCTGGTCTCGCCGCTGCCACCCGGACCTTGCGAGCCGCCGCGCGTGCCCGTTCCCTGCTCTACGCCGGCACTACCGCTGGGCTGATCCGTCGGCACCGACGGCGTAGTTCCGCGCGATTTCACGTCGGTCGCTCGGGCATCCCGAAATACCACGAGTGCTGCAACCGGCTTCGGCGGCTGCTTGCTTCCATAATATTGCGCCAGTGCAGCGATGTCTTCAGGCACCAGCGCTTTGGCGATCATCGGCATCTGCTGGGTAGGATGGTTGTTGCGACGGCCGCTGCGCCACTCATCGAGCGCCGCTTGCAAGTATTTTGCGTCGTGAACGGTTAGCTGCAGGGCGCGATTGAATGACGCTATCAAATCTTACAAACTAATCGGCAAATCGCTCTCGCGGCGTCCACATGTGGCAGCATAAGATCAGCGCGCCACATCTCAACTATCAAGGAGGCATGACATGACGCAGCGACCTGAGAATGAAACCACAAACGACTCCGGCAATTTGCCTGCGCCCGGGCCGCAGAAGCGCGACCCCGAGAAAGTAGATCGCTTGCTGGACGAAGCGCTCGAGGACACCATGCTGACGAGTGATCCACCACAGATTACGCAGCCCGATGTACGCATCAAGGACAAACAGGAAAAGGGTGGCGACGTTAACAAGAAGTAGCGGTCGCTAATTCACAGATAAGCCGGGTATACAGCGCCATATCGGCGCTGTATGAACGCAGCATTAAAGCATCGCGCTGCAGACGATCCGGGAGCGTACTGGTTTAGCAGACGTGCCGATCAACATCGGCGCCCGTTACAGACGCCCGGGCGCCGAACAGTGATTCGCGAAACTGTAACGCGTCTACACGCTGCGAGTGTTCGATTGCGCAGGCTTCGCGCGTCGCTGCGGTGGCGGCACCGGCAGCGGCAACTGAACGAACACGACATCTTCGCGCGCCGATTCACCGATCGTTGCCGCAACTGCCGTCGCCTCTTCGGGCGTCGACATACGCACGGCCGCGAGCACGTATTGATCCGGAAGATGCGCCAGAACCCGGATGTCTCTTACGGATCCGAATTCGGCACATCGCTGACTGATCGTCGCCTTGATATTTTGCGCTTTCACGAGCTTCAACCTGTTTGGTGGTTGCAATGGACGCCGAATTGTGTCACGCGCCAATGGCCATTCATGTCGGCCGGAATTGGTTTGATGTGTGGGAGCATAGCCTGCCGTCGGACCGCTGCGAAACGCCCATCCGCTGACACGAATATCAGGCGAGCATGCCTGACGACTTCGCCACACGCATCCTAATATTTTCTGTCGATTTCACCGCACCGCTGGAAGCTCATGAAACCATACGTCATATCGGCATTTAAGCGCGTTGCCGCCGCACTATTCTTGGTCATGATTTCGCATGCGACGCCGGGCGCCCAAGATGGGGCTAAGTCGCCGCCGGCGCCCGCCGCAACTGACACGCCAAAGCACACGCTTTCGTTGCCAGCCGGGACAAAAAGCCCCACCGCCGCTGCCGCCGGTTCTATTACGTTCGTTGGAACGGCGACCGTCATTATTCGCTATGGCGATCTGACCATCCTCACCGATCCCAATTTCCTGCACAAAGGAGACCATGTGCATCTGGGCTACGGTCTTACTTCCCAGCGCCTCACCGATCCGGCGATTGCTTTCGAGTCTTTACCGCCGATCGATCTCGTGCTGCTGTCGCATATGCATGCGGACCATTTTGATCAGTTGGTCGCTGAGAAACTGGATCGCAAGATGCCCATCGTAAGCACCGAAGGAGCGGCCAAACAACTCGAAAAAATGGGGTTTACAAACCGGTACGCACTCAAGCGCTGGGAAACGTTCGCGGTGACGAAGGGCACCACGACGCTTCGGGTGACCGCAATGCCGGGGCGACATGGGCCGCCCGTCTTAGCTCCGCTATTGCTGCCGGAAGTAATCGGATCGATGCTCGACTTCAGTGCCGGCAACCAGGGCCGGCCGTACCGTATGTACATTTCCGGCGACACGATGGTATACGACGATATACGTGACATCCCGCGCCGCTACCCGGACGTCGACCTGGCGCTGCTCCATCTCGGCGGCACACGCATTCTCGGCGTTATGACCGTCACTATGGATGGCAAAGACGGCGTGAGAATGCTCCAAATCATTGCACCGAAGCGCGCGATCCCTATTCACTACAATGACTACGATGTCTTCAAGTCTCCGCTGAGCGATTTTGAAAAAGAAGTCGCAGCCGCCGGATTGCAGGACAAGGTCCGCTATTTGAAGCACGGTGACACGTACAAGTTCGAGGCAACCCGCTAGCGCATGGCGCACTGCAGAGGTATCGCTAAATCACACGAAACACAAGCAAAAGTATTACGGTAATCACAATCGACAGAATTACCGAGGCGAAGCATCCGAGCCGGTTTGAAAAAAACAAAAACATCTTTAGTTTCCCGCTAAAAAGATGTGTTGTGACCGGGCTTTCAAGCCGGCGTTCACAAGTTCTTTACGGGTCTCAGTCTTGTCTGTATATTTATACAGGAATGGTCTCAGATCCCAAATTGCGCAGGCGATTCGTATGTCCGCTCTGCGCGTCAAACGAGTATGTGTATGTGATTTTCGTGCGCAACAACGGCTCTTACTATCGCACTGACTTTTTTCAATGTGCCGGGTGCACCGTTGCATTTACCGATCCCGACCGATTTTCGCGGCTGATGTGCAGCATCTACGACCCCGAGCGCGCATGGCGTCAACAGCGGCCAACGAAGGATTTTCCACCGTCTGATGAAACGGGGTGCTGATCCGAGACCTGCGACGGATCCTACGTCTTCATCGCTATGTAGAAACTGACGGCCGCGATAGCAGCAATTGCGATTAACACGACAATCACAAGCTGGTAACCGCCCGCCGCAGACCATATCAGCGCAGCAACCAACGGGCCCAGCGACCGCGACGCGAGCACCGGCGCGGCGAAGGCGCCATTCAATGCGCCATAGCGCGCGCGCCCGAATACCTCCGCAGGCAGAGTGCCGCGCGCAATCGTCATGATGCCGTTACTCGCCCCATATAGCGCCACGAAAAGGACGACAAGGCTCCAACTAAGTCCCGCGAACCTAAGTATGACCAGCGCAACGGGCAGCAAAATGAAAGCAACAGCCGCGACCTGTGCCGATCTGAAGCGGCCACCGACCATGTACTCGACGACGCGCCCGGCGACCTGCATAGGTCCGACCACGGCGGCGAGCCACACAGCATCGGCGGCGGAAAATCCCCGCTCGTTCAAGAGCGGGATTAAATGGATTGATAGCGCCGAGAACGCGAGCATATTGCATGTGAACGCTACCGCCAGAAGCAGGAACCGGCGACTGCGAACAATCTGGCGCAGTGCCGGCGCATCCGCGCCGGGCGTTTCTCCTTGAATCGCGTGCTCACGGGCGTAATTCCGGGGCGACTTCGGCAGCAGCAAGTGCAGCGGAGCACAGATCAGGAGGTTAAACAGCGCGAGTATTCCGACGGCGCTGCGCCATCCGAGCGACGCCACGAGCGATTGCGTTAACGGCCAGAACACGGTGCTTGCAAAGCCGCCCGCGAGCGTTAGCGTGGTTATCGCCTTGCGGGCACTCGTCCCGAACTGAGCCGTAATGACCGTAAAGGCCGCGTCATACAGAACGGCTGCCATTACGACACCGAGGCCGAGCCAGATCGCATAAAACGCCGGCAATGACTGCACCTGACTCATCAGCGCAAGCATGCCCGCGGCAGCGACTGATCCGACGCTCATCACTAATCGCCCGCCTAACCGGTCGATGAGGATTCCGGCGGGCACCGCGACCGCGCCGCTGACTACCATGCTCAACGAGAACGCACCGACGATCGCATTGCGAGTCCACTGCAGTTCATGCTCAATCGGCGTGATCAAGACCGATATTGCGTAAAAAACCGACCCCCACGAAATGATCTGGGTAATCGACAGTACCCAAATGATGTTCCATGGCGAGCGTTGCACACCGCCGGGCGCGGATTGAGAATCACACAGAGTTGAAATGTGCCCGCTTCACGGGTCTATGCTTTTCGACATTCGTCGAGGGTATCACAAGGCGAACTGCGGTCTCTTGAGGCGCAGCTCGCAGCGCTTTTCAAATCCTACAAATAAATGAGAGTTGCACCGGTTAAGCGTCGTTTGAGCGCGGCGTAGATTTTCTGCCTCGACAGGAGCCGCATGCGGTCGGCGACTCGCGGCTTGCTGGCTCATACACACTTGGAGGAATCGTCATGGCAGTGAACGATCGCAAGACAGCGCTGATAACCGGCGCCAGCAGTGGAATTGGCTATGAGTTGGCGAAATGCTTTGCGCAGGATGGACACGACGTGATCCTGGTTGCGCGATCGGAGGACGAATTGAACCGTATCGCGGAGAACTTTCAACAGCAGTACGGCATTCGCGCGACCGTCATAGCAAAAGATCTGTTCGATCCTGATGCAGCATGGGAACTTTACGATGAAGTCAGCAGCATGGGCATCGAGATCAATTATCTGGTGAATGACGCCGGGCAAGGCGTATATGGCAAGTTCGTCGAAACGGACCTCGAGCGTGAACTCGAAATCATCCAGCTTAATGTCTGCTCCCTGGTCGTGCTCACCAAGCTCTTCCTTCGAAACATGGTCGCGCGCAATGAAGGACGCATATTGCAGTTGGCCTCACTCGTAAGCAGGAATGCCGCACCGTGGTCCGCCGTTTACGCCGGCACGAAGGCATTCGTTTATAACTTCACGCAATCAGTCATCGAGGAGTTGAAAGGAACGAACGTCACTATGACCGCCCTGCGGCCTGGTGCAACCGATACCGATTTCTTCCGCAAGGAAGGCGGTGAGATGGCCACCGTCGTTCAGGATGGCAAACTGGATCCTGCAGACAAGGTTGCGCGCGAAGGCTACGACGCGATGATGCGCGGAGACGATTCTGTCGTTACCGGTGGCAAAAACAAAGTGATGGATACACTTGGTAATGTCATGCCTGATACCATGATAGCGAAACAGTCAGCGAAGCAGCATGAGCCTGCTGACGTTCAGCAGCGGTGACATAGCAACCCATCGCTGAACGTATCACCTGTGACCGCTTCAGCGGCAGCGCCGTACACGCGGCGCTTTGCAAGCAACTAGAAGGATTCGGCAGGCGGCGCTGGTCATCAAAATAGCTTTCTCTTGTCGCTTGTTCGTTGCGCTGTCGACTAGCAGCTCCGGTTGAAAGCGATAAGACACGCTATCTGACGATCACAACGCGCATTACGGAATCGCATGCTTGACTGCCTGATCATAGGAGGTGGACCGGCCGGTTTGACTGCAGCGATCTATCTTGGGCGTTTCCGGCGGAACATATCACTCATCGACGGTGGAGCAAGCCGTGCGGCCTTCATACCGAGTACACATAACTGTCCCGGCTTTCCGGAAGGGATTTCCGGTAACCAACTTCTCAGCCGCTTAGGCAACCAGGCGAGCCGCTACGGCGCGCGAATCATCAGCGGCATCATCGAGCGCCTTGAAAGAACCGATGACGGCTTCGTCGCGCATGGCGCCGGCAGTGTTATTGCGTGCCGCACTGTCTTGCTGGCCACCGGCATCGTCGATGTAGTACCTCGCATGGCGCACCTGCGCGATGCGATTGCGGACGGCTGCGTGCGCCTGTGCCCGGTATGTGACGCGTACGACGTGATTGACCAGACTGTTGCTGTAGTCGGTCGGGTAAGCAACGCTTTGAGTCACGCGCTATTCCTGCGCACGTATACGCCGAATGTAACCGTGGTTCCGGTCGACGAACCCGGTGCCCTGTCTGCCCAAGAGCGAGAGCTTGCTAATGACGGTGGCATTTGCATCCTCGAGCATTCGCTATCCGACATCGCGCTGACACCCATTAAGTCGTTACTCGTGACTACGAGCGACGCGAAGGAATATGAGTTTGACGCCGCTTACGCCGCAATGGGCGCAACTATTCGCTCTGAGCTCGCCCTGGAGCTTGGTGCTGCATGCGCGGCCGACGGCACGCTCGAGGTAGATGCGCACCAGCGCACGACGACGCCAGGGCTGTACGCAGCGGGAGACGTCGTGAATGCGCTCCACCAGATCAGCGTCGCAACGGGACACGCGGCAATTGCGGCGAGCCATATCCACAATTCACTGCAGCAAACGCGGGCACGCGTCGCTAAAAGTGCACATCATCCTGATGTCTTAATCGGAGTAAAGCGGACAGCAATTGCTTGACGGGTCGTGCAAGATGCGTCCACAGGCTAACCGCACGGAAAGCCTGTGTTCATGTTTTCCCTCCCTACCCGCACCTAGCGGGCTCGGGCCGCTCTCCAAAGGAGCGGCCCTTTTTTTGAGCGTGAAATGATTAGGAGGCGCTGTAGTGCAATCGACGAAGCGCTTCAACAAGAATGAAGGCCGGGAGCAGAAAGAGTGTGGACAACAGTGCGTGCGCCCGACCGTGCATCACTTCGATGTTTTATTTTTTCTTGGCCAGATCGCGCGCCATTTCGAGGTGATGCGTAATCACCGGCAATGTCTTTTGCGCGAAGGCCTTTACGTCCGCGTCTTTGCCGTTCTTCGCTTCGTCGGAAAACAGTTTTTGCGTCGCTGTATGGTCCTTCACACCGGCATCCGCGATGTATTGGCGATCGAAGCTGGCGCCCGACATGCCTTTTAGCTTTTCGAGAGCCTTTTGATGCGCATTGTCCGGCGCGTCGGGCAGACTTACTCCTTTGCCTTGAGCAATGGACTTGAGTTCGTCATTGGCGGTCGTATGATCTTTGACCATTTGGGCGCCGAACTGCTTCACCGCCTCGGACGCGGCCTGAGTCGACGCGACGTTCCCGGTCGCCACTTCGGCATGGCCGGCTTGAGCGGCTTTCATCATGAAGTCGCGGTCTCGCTTGTCTATGCTCGACGATGAGCCAGCCGCTTTGGCAGTGCCCGCCGGCGACGCTTTGCTGTTTTGCGCGTGGCCTGCCGCTGGAAAGGCCAGCGCCAGAGCGGCCGCCACAATTGCTACACGAACGGGAGATTTCATAACAGATTCCTTTCTGGGAGATATGTGAGAGACGCGGACGACGGCCGCCAAAGGACTTGGCGGCTCGCTGGACCCGTTGGCGACACTACAACGGTGCCGTCGCCTCGTATGCCGGCTGTTTGCGCACTACGCCGTAAGAACTGTCTCCTGGAGCGTCGGCGCACCGCTGCGGGCGTAAACATTTCAACCGAAACGCGTAAAATTCGGATCGCAGAAGGCGGGCTCTTAGCCTTCTGCTTTGGTTGCGCCGCTTAATCCGGCGCTTAACCAAACCGCGGGGTACAGGCAGACGACCCGTTCACCGGCATGCGTTTTGCGTTTCCTCTGTGGCACTGGAACTATGCGCTCGCGCAACGCACAAAGCCTTATTTGATTTGGTCAGGGATAGGCAGGGCCGAACTTTGAAGTACGTAAACAAGCTGACCCCGCGCCTGGTCCCCGGACGCAATGGCCCCAAACGCAGGGGCCGCGGGCGCATCCCGGATGAGCCGATTTTCCTGCGCCAGGGAGATCTCGACGGTGCCTGCGGATACTACTGCCTGCTTATGGCTCTGATAGCGTTGGGACTTTTCCGGCGCAGCGAAGTCCTCGATCTGGATGTAAGAAAGCCCGTCAAGGCGTTGGCCCGGATCCGCGCGAGCGCGCGGCCTCATTATTTCAGCGGCACCGGCACCAAAACGTTGCAAAAACTACTGTCACCGGTCAAGGATGCTCTGCAAGTGGGCATCACAAATGGCAAAGACAATAAGGTGCGCGATTTTGTCGTCGAGCATCTGGCGCGCGGAGATTTCGTAGTGCTGGGAATGGAAAACGTCCGCCAGGAACTGGCCCACTGGGTCCTTGCGGTAGGCATGAGCGGGACCCGCACGCGCGGTGAGTTCAAACCGACGAGGTTTCTTCTCCTCGACCCGGACGTGAATGGTCCCCGGCGGAAACGCTGGAACAGCGCAGTCGACATGCAGGCCTCCACCGCACACGGTCAACTACGGCGCGTGCGGGAGGTCGAAGGCAGACAATGGCTGGCGCGTTTCGATGGTGCGGTTGCGATCGGCCTCAAAGATGAAGCCGTCCGCCGATTCGGGCCGCTTCGGCATCTTACGTAGGCGCAGGATGCTAAGGTGGCTTAGAGCGGTTTTTTCGGCTGGCTGATGACGCCGCCGGCTCCCATCATCAGCGCGTTGATGAAGAATACCGGCGCAAGTCCGAAGCCGGAAACTATAAAGCCGAAGAAGGCAGGCGCGATGACGCGCACCAGGTTGTTTGCTGTCAGGCGCAGGCCCAATGCCTCGCCCGAGCGCCCTTCGGTCGAGCGGCTGAACATCATCATTGTCGCGATCGGCTGTCCGCAACCGGTGCCGAGACCGAATATGAAAGACACCAGGCCCAACATCACTGCGCTTTGAAACAGCGGCACCAGCACGAATCCCACGCCGGCGATGAAGAAGGAATATGCGAGCAGGCGGTCTGTGCCTAGTCTTGCAATCAACCGCGATAAGCCAAACCGCACGACGAATGAAGCGGCAGCGAAAGTCGCAAGCAGCGTACCAATCGCTGACGCGGACAGTCCTATGCTGACGCCATACACGGGAATATAGAACTGAAATAGATCCGTGCCGAGTTGCACGAGACTGCCGATCGCAAGAATTCGCACGATTGCCGGATCACGAAGCGTATCCACGATGCGGGTCTTCGCGGCAGCACGCGCGCTTGCGCCCGGGAGTAACCTGCCCCACATGACGACAATGACTCCGGTCGCCAAAGCCAACATGGCTGCTGTGATGCATGCCGCCGGGTAGCCGAAGTTGTCGATAGAGAAACCGGCGACCAGCGGGCCAATAAAATTAGAGGTCGCCCCGACGAGGCTGAAGTTGCTGAAGTTTTGGGCGCGCTTGTCCGGTGCGCTCAGTACCCCGACCAGGTTTTGCACAATGACGAGGAAAAACGCAAACGACAGACCGCTCATTGCGCCACCGATAAAGAGCGCCGGCAAGGTGTGCCAAAAATACGGAATAACAAGACCGGCAGTACCGCAGGCTGCACTCAGGAGTAATGGACGCTGCGGGCCGAGCCGGTCGCCCATCGATCCCGCAGTTAACGAGAGCAGCAAGGGGCACACATAGTACGATGCGACGAGTATGCCGACTTGTGTGGGATTGGCGCCGATATCGAGGGCATACAATTGCAGCACCACGCGCGCTGCGTTGACCGCGACGAAGCCGATCAAAGTAATGATGAAGGTCAGATAAAGCGGCATTGGCGGCAGCAACGGTCAGACAAGATCGAAAGATGGCGCGTACCCAAGACGATGTCTTCATGCGAACCAGTCGTTCGCATGGCGTCGGGCAACGTCGGGTATTGAAGCGGAAACCGCGCATCAGCGACTTGCGGCAAACACGAATAAAGCAAGCGCATTGACTCGCAGGTAGCCGAGTATTGGCAGGTCGCTATTTACTTGTCAACTGCGGGCGTTTGCCATGCCGCAGCACGTCGTACCGAGGCTTGTCGTATATCATCTCCTGATTACTTTGTGCGACGGGAGTTTCATGACGGCAGTACACGCGAAAAAAACCACATCGCCAACGAGTCGACTTGCACAATTTGCATCAGCGCTGCGCTTTGAAGATCTTTCCGCGCAGGTCGTCGAAAAGGCGAAGACGTGCCTACTCGATACGCTGGGCTGCTGCCTATTCGGCTCGACCCTCGATTCGATCCACAAGCTAACGACGTTCATTGCGTCAGAACGATGCGGCAATCAAGCCACTGTCTTCGGTTCCGGACTGCGGACCTCCGCAGCTAATGCGGCGCTGGTCAATGCAACCGGTGCGCACGCGTTCCAGCTTGATGAAATCCACATCAAGTCCACGCTGCATCCCGGATCACTCGCCGCCCCTGTCGCATTGAATCTAGCTGAATCCATCGGCAACTATGATGGGAAGCAACTCATCGCTGCGCTCGTTGCCGGCTACGAGGTTGGCATACGCATTGGCCTGGCGTGCAAGGGCGGCATGTTTACGCGGGGGTTCCACAATCAGGGAACGACTGGCGTGTTTGTCGCTGCAGCGTGCGCGGCCCGCCTGCTCGGCTTGAATCACGCACAGACGGTGCATGCCCTGGGTATCGCCGGCTCGCAGGCAGCCGGTTTGATGGCCGTCCAGGAAGGCGCGATGACAAAGAGCTTCCACTCTGGGCGCGCTGCGCAAAGCGGCGTATACGCAGCAAGGCTGGCACAAATCGGCTATACCGGCATACCGGATGTTCTGGAAGCGCCTTACGGAGGTTTTTTGAGCGCGCTTATCGGCGAGGGGTATTCCGAAAAGGAGCTATGCGACGAGCTTGGCGAGCAGTGGCATATCCTGCACGTTGGTTTCAAGCCGGCGCCCGCGTCGAATGGCAGCATTACGGCGATGGCCGCGATGGACAAGGTGATGCGGGAACACCGATTGCAAGCGCAGGACATCGAGCGCGTGACTGCGCTGGTGAGCACGAACACGCTGCACCACTGCGGTTGGGCATACGAAGCAGCGAATGTTCAGGGCGTGCTGGCGGCACAGATGAATCTGCGCTATGGGATCGCCGTCATGGCGCTCGAGCGTGAAGCGACGGTGAAGCAGTTCACACAGGAGAAGCTGCGCGATGCTGCGATCCTCGCCTTCATCGAGCGCATAGAGGTCGCAGTCAATCCGCCTTACGACGAGAGCAGCGGCAAGTATCGGGTCGCGTGCAAGTTGCGTGTGCGCTGCCGCGACGGAGCACAGCACGAGTCCGAAGTGCTGTACCGGAAAGGCAGCATCGAAGATTCGATGAGCACGTCCGAACTGGATTACAAATTCGTTACGTTGGCTAAAAGCGCATTACCGGAATCAACAGCGCGCAAGATCGCAGATGCAGTTGCACATATGGACAACGACGGCGCGCGCGAACTTTTGCGTCTTCTCGCGGCACCGGTCAACACATAAGATCTATCCGGTAACACGACGCGTCCGGCAACGCGCTAGGGCTCGTTCTTGACGGCGCCCCGCACGTTGAGTGCGAACAGCCCGACCTGCAGCGCGATCAACGCGTACGCGCTGTCGTGCCAGCCCCAAATGACCCAGAGAATGTTGCTGACAATAAAGCACCAGAAACCCCAGCCACGCTTTTTCTTCGACTGAGACGCGACCAGCCATGCGGCGACGAGCGTCACGATCATAGCGGGCCATTGTAAAGCGCTGAGCAGACCGTCCATTACGAAGAACCGATTGAAGCGATGCAGGCTTGGGAAGTGGGCGGATGAGCGGGATACAAAACAAAACGGGCCACGCACAGACCGCGGCCCGTTAACATCTGGTCGGGGCGAGAGGATTTGAACCTCCGACCACCTGCACCCCATGCAGGTACGCTACCAGGCTGCGCTACGCCCCGAGGCTGTGAATTATATCAGAGCGCCATGCAGTGACGTCTCGGATACGAGTGCGTCAGCGACGCAGGATTTCAAGGACGGTTTTGATTTCGTTGCGCAGCGCTGACAGGTTTGCGCCGCTGGCCGTGCGATTTGCTTTGGATGGAGGTGCAGCGATCTCATCGAGCCGGTTTCTGGCGCCACTGATCGTGAACCCTTGATCGTACAGTAAGTCGCGTATGCGGCGGATGAGCAGCACCTCGTGGTGCTGGTAATAGCGCCGGTTGCCACGACGCTTTACCGGCTTTAACTGGGTGAATTCCTGTTCCCAGTAACGCAGTACGTGCGGCTTTACACCGCATAGTTCGCTGACTTCGCCGATTGTGAAGTAGCGTTTCGCAGGTATCGGCGGCAGCGCTTCCTTAGGACTGTGGTTTGCGTCCATCTTTATAATTTTGTTCGACCATCGCCTTCAATTTTTGCGACGCATGAAACGTGACGACTCGACGCGCAGTAATCGGGATTTCCTCGCCTGTCTTAGGATTGCGGCCCGGACGTTGCGGCTTGTCGCGCAATTGAAAATTGCCAAACCCCGATAATTTGACGCCCTCCCCGTTCTCCAGCGCCAACCGTACTTCTTCGAAAAATGACTCGACCATGTCTTTGGCTTCGCGCTTGTTAAACCCTACCTTCTCAAATAACAAGTCTGCCAACTCGGCCTTGGTCAAAGTCATTATTTTCCCCTTATCGGCGAAGCTTTGCATCAAATTCTTCTTGTAACACCTTAATAAGTCGCGCGATTGCGGCTTCGGCTTCGGCGTCCGTCAACGTTTTGTGAGTATCTTGCAACAACACACGGAAAGCAACACTTTTTTTATCTGAATCAATGCCTTTGCCACGATATACGTCAAATAGCGCGATATGCTTCACGGACGCCGGCGCCTGACGCTTCAGGCTTGCCAGAACGCTTGCGTATGGAATGTTTTCGGCAATCTCGACGGCGATGTCTCGACGGATTATCGGTTGGTTCGAAAAGGGCTCAAACGTCGTACCCGCGTTCTTAGCAAGCAGCTGGATGTTGATGCTAAAAGCCATTGGCGCCGCGGGTAAATCATATATTCGCTGCAGCCGCGGATGTAGCTGGCCGAGCCACCCGACTGCCTGATCGCCGATGCGTATCTGAGCCGTGCGACCCGGGTGCAGCGCCGGGTGCTGCCATGCGACAAACGCCGCCGCGCCGCCCAACAACGCTTCGAGATCACCTTTAACGTCATAAAAGTCTGCAGGGCGTTTTGCAGAAGCCCATTGCTCGGGCACCGCATTTCCATACGCCAAGCCACCGAGCTCGCTCCACTCCGAATACGCACCGCCTGCTATGCGGCGGAAACACCTGCCGATCTCGAACAGCCTGACACGCGACTGTTGCCGGCTTAGGTTCAGACGCAGGCAATCGACAAGGCTGCCGAGCATGCTCGAGCGCATCGCATTCATCTGCGCTGCAATCGGATTTGCAAGCATCACCGGATCTACATTCGCGCAAAAATCAACTTCCCACTGCTTATCTACAAAGCTGTAGGTAATCGTTTCCTGATAATCGCGCGCGACAAGGAGCTGGCGCATCCTGTGTGCCGCGCTGTCACGCTCCGGCGCCGGTAGCATCGTCAATCGTCCAACGGGCGCAGCCGCATTGATGTTGTTGTAACCGTGCATGCGGGCGACTTCTTCGATGAAGTCTTCTTCAATCGTGAGGTCAAATCGATGCGGCGAAGGTGTAATCGAAAAATGATCTTCGTTGTCTACGAAGCTAAATCCAGACCGTCGCAGCAGTAACGCAATCGCTTCATTCGCCAGCTCAACGCCAAGCAGGCGCCTGACGCGCGCAGCACGCAGCATGACGGCATTGCGCTCGGGCAGCACAGCTTTCGCTTCACACACCGGCCCTGCCTTACCGCCGCACATCTCGAGCACCAGTTGCGTCGCGCGCTCGAGTGCCCGTGCGGTGACGCTGAAGTCGACGCCGCGCTCGAACCGGTATGAGGAATCAGAACCGAAGCCGAGCATGCGGGATTTGCCCGCGATTGCAGAGGGATCAAAAAACGCGCTTTCCAGCAGGACGTCTCGCGTCGCTGCTGTAACGGCGCTCTCTTCACCGCCCATGATGCCGGCGAGCGCCAAAGGCTTTGCATGGTCGGCTATGACGAGGAAGTCAGCGCCGATATCGATCTGCTCGCCGTTGAGTAACTTCAGCTTCTCGCCGGAGCGGCCTGCACGCACTTGTATGCCTCCCTGGATACACGCGAGATCGAACGCGTGCATCGGTTGGCCCAATTCGAGCATCACGTAATTCGTGACATCTACAACGGCGCTAATGCTTCGCAGACCGCTGCGCTCGAGACGCTGCGCGATCCAGCGCGGCGTCGGCGCGTGCGCGTCTATGCCGCGCACAATGCGCCCGCAATACAGCGGACATGCTGACTTATCGACGAGATCGATATCTATCGCGTCCGCCAGCGTTGCTCGAACAGATGAAACTATCACCGGCGTCAGCGAACTGCCCGTAATTGCCGCGATTTCACGTGCGATACCGCTGACGCTCAGGCAATCGCCCCGATTGGGAGTCGGCTTGATCGTCAGAACACGATCGTCGAGTGCCAGATACTCGCGAATATCTCGGCCGACGGGAGCATCGTCCTCCAGTATCAATAGTCCGGCTGCATCTTCGGAAAGGCCGAGTTCCTGCGCGGAACAAAGCATTCCGCTCGATTCGATTCCACGCACTGCAGCCGACTTTATCTCACCGCCCGGCAGTTTCGCGCCGACCTTCGCGAGCGGCACGCGGATACCTGGGCGAACGTTCGGAGCGCCGCAAACGACCTGGATCGGTGCGCCGCCCGGGTTGACACTGCAAACAGTCAGCCGATCGGCATGCGGATGTTTTTTGACGTCGAGCACCTCGCCAACAACGACTTGATCAAAAGCCGGCGCCACGGGGTCAATGGCCTCCACTTCGATACCTGCCATCGTAACCGCATCGCCGAGCGCATCGCTGCAAAGCGGCGGATCGACAAGCGTTCGCAACCAGTTTTCAGAAAATCTCATCAGCGTAAATTCAGACCAGGTACAGCGAAGCGATGCTCGTCAGGCAAGCCGGCTGACTGGAAATGCATGCTAGTTGAATTGCCTCAGAAACCGCAGATCGTTCTCGAAGAACAACCGCAGATCATTGACGCCGTGTCGCAGCATCGCCATGCGATCCGGTCCGAGCCCGAATGCGAAACCTTGATATTTTTCTTTGTCGATATCGACATTGCGCAAGACATTCGGGTGGACCATGCCGCATCCGCCGATCTCGAGCCAGCCGCCGCCGAAACTCATGTCGATCTCGGCGGACGGCTCAGTAAACGGAAAAAAGGAAGGACGAAAGCGTACCTTCAAGTCTTCGCGCTCGAAAAATCGGCGCAGGAAGTCGGCGACTACACCCTTAAGATTAGCGAAGGTCACGTGCTCATCGATCCATAGCCCTTCGATCTGATGAAACATCGGAGAATGCGTTGCATCGGAGTCGACGCGGTACACGCGTCCGGGCGCGATAATTTTTATCGGTGGCTTGTGCTTTTCCATGTAACGGATCTGGATCGGTGACGTGTGTGTCCTCAGCAGATGTTTACCGTCATCCAGGTAGAACGTATCGTGCATGGAACGCGCCGGGTGATTTTCCGGCTGATTGAGCGCGGTGAAGTTGTAGTAGTCCGATTCTATTTCGGGACCTTCCGCGACCTCGAAGCCGATGGAGCGGAATAGCGCCTCCATGCGCTCAAGCGTGCGGGTTACCGGATGAAGGCCGCCGGTTCCTGTGCCGCGGCCGGGCAAGGTGACATCGAGCGCTTCCTGCGCGAGTTGCGCTTCGAGTTTTGCAGACGAAATTCTGTCGCGCTGGTCGGCAAGCGCTTTCTCGATCTGCTCCTTCGCCGCATTGAAGCGCGCGCCCATCGCGGGCCGCTCGGCAGGCGCAAGCTTGCCGAGACTTTTTTGCAGATCCGTAAGAGCGCCGGACTTGCCGAGGAAACGCGCTTTGGCTTGTTCAAGCTGCGCTGCATCGGTGATACCTGCAAACAGCAGGACCGCATCCTGAACGATTGAATCGAGTTTTTCCACCGCGACCCCGAAAGAAAAACAGGCTGGGTGCGTGAACGAAGAGTCAAGACCCGTTCATCGTGATACAGCCGAACGACACTTTGGCCTGCGTCCGGCTACATCGCGCTGACTGCAGTCAACTCCATGCGCGAGGACATGGGATCCTTCTCCACCCTTCGCAGCCTCCCTTGATGCGGTACCGCTTAGACGCCCAGGCTCGCCTTCGCTTTCTCGACAAACTTGCCGAATGCCGGCTTGTCGAGTACTGCAATGTCAGCCAGCACTTTGCGATCAACCGTAATCGCCGCTTTCTTGAGTCCGTTCATGAATACGCTATACGACAGACCGTGCTCGCGCACCGCCGCGTTGATACGCGTGATCCACAGGCTGCGAAAGTCGCGCTTCTTATTGCGCCGGTCGCGGTACGCATACTGACCGGCGCGCATGACCGCTTCATTGGCAATCCGGAATACGTTGTTGCGACGGCCGCGAAAACCTTTTGCGCGCGCGATGACTTTCTTATGAGCCGCGCGCGCCGTTACACCACGTTTAACTCTTGGCATGGCTTATCTCCCTACGCGTAGGGAAGCATGGTGCGCACGGAACGCTGATCGCTCTCGTGAACGCCGGTGCCACCGCGTAATTGACGTTTTCGCTTGGTTGTCTTTTTGGTGAGGATGTGGCGCAGATACGCACTGCCACGTTTGATGCGGCCACTGGCCGCAACCTTAAAGCGCTTTTTAGCGCCGCTCTTTGTTTTCATTTTAGGCATTGCTGTTCCTTTTCTGACATAGCGCCGGGTGCTTCCCAACGGGGAAGACTTCGGGAACCCGGACTACTACTTATTGCTGCAACTGCTTTTTCTCGGCGCCGGCAGCGTGCGCCACTGCGGCCGCTGGCACCGGTTTGCCAGTTTCCTTTTTCGGAGGAGCCACTTTCTTTGGCGATAAAACCATCACCATTTGCCGCCCTTCCATCTTCGGATACTGCTCGACCACGCTGACTGCTTCGAGATCGTTCTTCACACGCTCGATCAGTCTGATGCCGAACTCCTGGTGCGCCATCTCCCGTCCGCGAAACCGGAGCGTCACCTTGCACTTATCACCCTCGTCGAGGAACCGGGTCAGGTTCCGCAGTTTGATCTTGTAGTCGCCTTCGTCTGTGCTCGGACGGAACTTGACCTCTTTGACGATGATCTGCTTTTGCTTAAGCTTCGCCTCGTGGCGCCGCTTGCTTTCCCGGTACTTGAATTTGCCGAAATCCATGACACGGCAAACCGGGGGCACCGCGGTCGGTGCGATTTCCACAAGATCAAGCTCTGCCGCTTCCGCCTGCGCATTGGCGACCGCAATCGGGACTACGCCCACCTGCTCGCCGTTCGGTCCGATCAACCGAACTTCAGGGACATTGATTTCGCCGTTAATGCGCGGCTCTTTTTCCTGTGCTATATGAAGACCCCGCTATATCAAAAATTAAGCCGTGCGCCCGAGCTGTAGCGCCTCATGTTGCAGGCGCTCGGTAAAGGCCTGAAGGGACATCTGTCCCAGGTCCTCGCCTTTGCGGGTCCGCACGGCAACTGTCTGCGCTGCCCGCTCTTTGTCGCCTACGATGACTTGATACGGCAGCTTTTGCAGACTATGTTCCCGAATTTTATAGGTTATTTTCTCATTTCTCAAGTCGGCGTGCGCGCGTATGCCAGCGCGCCTGAGTTGCCCGACCACCGTCTCGGCATAACCCGACTGATTGGCGCTGATATTCATGACCACGACTTGAACGGGCGCGAGCCATACGGGCAGCGCACCGGCGTAATTTTCCAGCAGAATTCCAATGAATCGCTCCATCGAGCCAACAATGGCGCGATGAAGCATGACCGGCGTTTTGCGGGTGTTGTCTTCGTCGACGTATTCGGCGCCCAGCCTCGCCGGCATCGAAAAGTCGACCTGAATAGTGCCGCATTGCCACACCCGGCCGATGGAGTCCTGCAAGGAAAATTCGATCTTCGGACCGTAGAACGCGCCTTCTCCCGGCACCTTTTCCCATGTCACACCTTTGCCGTTGAGCGCATCAGCAAGCGCTTTCTCGGCTACATCCCACGTCTCGTCCGAACCAACGCGCTTCGTCGGCCGCGTCGATAATTTGTAAATGATGTCCGTGAAGCCGAAGTCCCGGTACGTGTCGATCAATAGATCAATGAACTTCGCAACTTCCGGTTGAATCTGCGCTTCACTGCAGAAGATGTGCCCATCGTCCTGCGTGAAGCCGCGCACGCGCATGATCCCATGCAATGCGCCTGAAGGCTCGTTGCGATGACACGCACCGAATTCGCCGTATCTGAGCGGCAGTTCCCGATAACTGCGCAGGCCCGTATTAAAAATCTGGACGTGTCCCGGACAATTCATCGGCTTCACCGCATAGTCACGGTTCTCACTCGATGTCGTAAACATATTTTCTTTGTAATTGTCCCAGTGCCCGGATTTCTCCCAAAGTGTGCGGTCGAGTATCTGAGGGCACTTCACTTCCTGGTAACCGTTTTCCTGATAGACGCGCCGCATGTACTGCTCTATCTGCTGCCAAATGGTCCAGCCGTGCGGGTGCCAGAACACAAGTCCAGGCGCTTCGTCCTGCATGTGAAACAGGTCCAGCTGTTTCGCAAGCCGGCGGTGATCGCGCTTTTCAGCTTCCTCGAGCATGTGCAAGTGCGCGTCCTGCTCTTCTTTCTTCGCCCACGCCGTGCCGTAGATCCGCTGCAGCATTTCGTTTTTTGAGTCGCCGCGCCAGTACGCGCCCGCGACCTTCATCAGCTTGAACACCTTGAGCTTGCCGGTCGAAGGAACATGCGGGCCACGGCACAAATCGATGAAATCACCTTCGCGGTACAGCGACACATCTTCGCCGGACGGGATGGACGCAATAATTTCCGCCTTGTAATGCTCGCCAATAGACTTGAAGAACTCGACCGCCTTGTCGCGCGGCCACACTTCGCGCGTGACCGGCAAGTCGCGCTTCGCAAGTTCCGCCATGCGCTTTTCTATCGCGGCGAGATCGTCCGGCGTGAACGGGCGCTTGTACGAAAAATCGTAATAGAAACCGTTTTCAATGACCGGGCCGATCGTCACCTGCGCGTCGCTGAACAATTCCTTGACCGCATATGCGAGGAGATGCGCAGTCGAATGACGTATTACATCGAGGCCTTCCGGACTTTTATCGGTGACAATAGCGACATCGCTGTCATGATCGATCACGAACGACGTATCGACCAGCTTGCCATTTACCTTACCTGCGAGAGCTGCCTTGGCAAGCCCCGGACCGATCGCCGCAGCGACGTCCGAAACCTTCACCGGATTGTCGAATTGACGGATCGAACCGTCCGGGAGTTTCACATTGACCATACAGTTCTTTCAGGACGAATAGGCGAAAAAAAAGTGCGGACCGGCCGCACTTTTTTCGCATCGCGAAAAATCAGGACAACCGGAATCTCATCATCGACCTGCAAGTTCGCGGTGTCATAACGCTCGCTTTCCGTCTAGCTATCACGTGCAACTCTGCGTCGTCCAACGCAGTGCCTAATTGGTAGGCGCGATTGGACTCGAACCAACGACCCCCACCATGTCAAGGTGGTGCTCTAACCAGCTGAGCTACGCGCCTGAAAGCGAAGCATTCTACCTGTTTCGGGTCAGTCGTTCAATTGGACATGCAGCGACGATGGTAACTTGCGATCTGCCGGCGTGCGCAATATAGTCCAACGCACCGCAAACAGCGCACCCTTCGCAAGGAGCAAGCATGTCCGCTTACATCATCGTGCAGGTCACTGTTAAGCAGCCCGGCGAGTATGAAGCGTACAAGGCGATGGTTCCATCGTCGCTTGCCGCATATGACGGCAAATTCGCCGTGAGGGGTGGCATTTGTGAAACATTGGAAGGATCGTGGAAACCGGCTCGTCTTGTAGTGCTCGAATTCCCGACGGTCGCGCGGGCGAAAGAGTGGTGGGCGTCACCGGAATACCGCGAAGCGAAGTTGCTGCGTCAGCGCACTGCGCACACGGAGATGATCGTGGTCGAAGGCGCCGCATGAGTTTGAAAACCGCTGCACTTTCTTGCATGGTGTGGAGTGCGGCGGCTGGCGCGGTAGAGATTAATGTGCCGCCTGACATGATGACCGTCCCGTCGGGAGCATTCATTATGGGAAGCGATCACGGTCCCGCTGACGAACGCCCCGCGCACAAAGTCGATCTGCGCGCATTCATGATCGATCGGCTGCCCGTTACCAACGCCCAATTCGCGGAGTTTCTGCAAAACCACGGCACGCAAAACAAAAACAGGGAGCGGCTGTACGACTTCGATGACAATGACGCACGGATTCATCAGCACGGTGGCCGCTGGCTCGCGGATAAGGACTTCGAGAATCATCCGGTCGTGGAACCGTCGTGGGTCGGCGCGCGCGATTATTGCGCCTGGCGCGGGAAAAGACTGCCGTCCGAAGCGGAATGGGAAAAGGCGGCGCGCGGAACAGACGCAAGAACATATCCATGGGGCAACTCGGCGCCCGACGGTACTCGAGCACAGTTCGGTAAGCGGTTTAACGACACAGCGCCTGTCACGTCGTTCACCGCGGGCGGAAGTCCGTACGGTTTATTGCATATGGCAGGCAACGCCTGGGAATGGGTTTCAAGCGCCTATCGGCCCTATCCCTACGACGCTTCTGATGGCCGCGAGGACTTGAAAGCCGGACCGGTGCGGGGCACGCGAGGCGGCGGCCACGACTCGACAGCGGAAGAACTGACGACTACGCACCGCGGACGAAATTTGTCACGCAATCCATCCGCCGGGCATCACAACATCGGCTTTCGTTGCGCGAAGTAAGGGACCGAAAATTGTTTGCAGGTGACGTTCACTAGACCGAGCGACACAACGATGCCATCAATCGCATCAATTGCACGCGACCTGCTTGACGCCTATGACAACGGCACTCTTATCCCCCCGCCGTCCTCGCACAATGTAAACTTCGATTGGGCTTCTGCGTATCGCGTCGCCGCCGAGATGGCAGCATTGCGCCGTCAACGCGGAGAGCGCACGGTCGGCCGTAAAATCGGTTTCACCAACCGTAACATTTGGCCCGAGTATGGCGCGACATCGCCGATCTGGGCCTATGTCTACGACACGACGCTCGTCTATGCACGCGACAATCACGCGGTACTTTCCTTGCGCGGCAGTTGCGCGCCACGGCTCGAGCCCGAAATCGCGTTCAAGCTGCGCGCCCCCGTGCCGTCCGGATGCACGGATCCCGAAATAATACTGCGCTCCATAGAATGGCTTGCACCGAGTTTCGAAGTTGTCGACTGCCACTTCGTCGACTGGCGCTTTAAGGCACCCGACTCGGCGGCTGATCAGTCGTTTCACTGGCGGCTGCTGATCGGCTCGCCTTACGTTATCGACGCTGCTGACCTGCGCGACATGCCTAAGCGCCTTGCGGACTGCACCGTTACATTGAAGCGAGATGGCGAGATACGCGATCGAGGCGTCGGCAAGAATGCGCTAGACCATCCCGCTTTGGCGCTTGCATTCCTTGCGGACATTCTTGCCGCGCAGCCTGCCTTCGATGCGTTAGGCGTCGGAGAAGTAGTAACGACCGGCACACTGACCGCTGCGCTGCCTGTTCATATCGGCGAAACGTGGACGTCGGAGATCAGCGGCTTACCCGTTCGGCCGCTAACTATAGCGTTTTCAAGTTAACGGCGCACGGCGCGCGACACACCCGCGACATTCTTCACCAGCGTCAACACTCGATGCAGATGTTCGAGGTTGTCGATCTCGACTGTCAGCAGGATGCGTGCACTGCTATCGCGGCTCGCGCTGTTAGTCGCGGTAACATTGAGCCGTTCACGGGAAAGTATCTCGGTGATGTCACGCAGCAGTCCGGTGCGATCCGTTGCTTCGATAAGCACGTCGACCGCAAACATGGCGTCGGCAGAATAACCCCAGTCAGCTGCGATGAGGCGCTCGCTGTCCAGGCGCGCTACGTTTGCACAGCTCTTGCGATGTATGGTCACACCACGACCGCGCGAAACAAAGCCCACGATGGCATCGGGCGGCGCAGGTTTACAGCAGCGCGCCGGCACTGTGAGCAGTTTATCGACACCCACCACCAGTATCCCGCCAGGCTGTGCGCGCGCTTTCTTCACGATCGGCGCCGCGTCAGGTACAACGGTCGCAGGCGCATCAGCAGCGAGAGCAATCTGCAATTGGCGCGGACTTAATTCGCCACGTCCGACCACTGCAAGAAAATCATTCAGCTTGGCAAATTCGAACTTATGCGCAAGTTCATCGAGATTGATGCCTGTCATACCATTGCGCTGCAGCTCTTTGTCGAGAACCGCGCGTCCATCTGTGATAGACGCCTCGTAGTTCAGCCGGTTGAACCATTGCCTGACTTTGCCGCGCGCCCCAGGACCCTTCAAGTATCCGAGTGCCGGATTTAACCAGTCCCTGCTTGGGCCGCCCTGTTTTGCTGCGATGACCTCCACGCGCTGACCGTTTCTCAGCGGCGTGTTAAGCGGCACCATCGCGCCGTCGACACGCGCACCGCGACACCGATGGCCCAGGTCCGTATGTACCCGGTAAGCGAAATCGATGGGCGTTGCGTCGCGCGGCAGATCGATCACGCGGCCCTCCGGTGTAAGCACATAGATGGTGTCGCCGAAGACATCATCCTGAATGCGTGGATTCACGTGTCCGGTGTCGGCAAGTTCTTCCTTCCACCGCACCATCTGACGCAGCCAGGCAATCTTGCGATCGTAACCGGCGTCCTTGCGCGCCCCTTCCTTATAGCGCCAGTGCGCAGCGATACCCAGCTCCGCGTCGCGGTGCATCTCGAATGTGCGAATTTGTATCTCGAGCGGTTTTCCGTCCGGACCTGTCACGGCAGTATGCAGCGATCGGTACTCATTGCTCTTCGGCTTCGCGATATAATCGTCGAACTCGTTTGCCAGCGGCGACCATAAGCCATGCACTGCATCCAGCGCCGCATAGCAGTCGGCGACATCGTTCACCAGGATGCGAAGCGCATGCACGTCGTAAAGTGCATCGAAGCCCACGCCTTTACGCCGCATCTTTTTGTAGATGCTATAGATGTGCTTGGCGCGTCCGCTTATTTCAGCTTGTATTCCCGCTTGCCCAACTGACTGCCGCAACAGTGAGATAGCGCCTTCGATGTAATGATTGCGAACCGCGCGCTTTTCGTCGATGAGACTCGCGATATGCTTGTAAGTCTGCGGCTCGAGCACACGCAGAGCGAGGTCTTCTAATTCCCATTTCAATTGCCATACGCCGAGCCGGTTGGCAAGCGGCGCAAATATGTCCAGCGCGATCCGGGCCCCTACTCGACCTTCGTTCGGGTCGTGAGACTTGACCACGAACCGAAGCGTTTGCAGTTCATCAGCGAGTTTGATGAGAACTACGCGCAAGTCCTGCGCCATCGCCAGCAGCATCTTACGCCATCCTTCGAGTTGCGCTGCGTCGGCGTCGAGCCGTGCGGCGCCTTGAGTGAGCGATTCGATAACGCGCATACGGTTCACACCGTCGGCAAGCGCTTCGATCGCTCCACCGAAACGCTGCCGTATGCTGTTGAGCATGTCCGGCGTGTCACCGAGCTGCACAAGCATACCGGCAGCTATGCAGTCGGCATCAAGCTTGAGTGCCGCGAGGATGTCCGCGATGCCGAGCGCGTGTGCAAGCGCTGGTTCTCCGCCCTTTAAGGTCTTCGTGGCGAGCACAGGCGACGCCCAGTCCAGCGCGCGATCGATCAACGCAACGTCGTCCGGGGAGTAATCCTCGAGTGCAGGTATACGCCGTCGCACTGGCGTACTTTCTACGCCGGTCACCAGCTTCAAATGATGCGCGCCTGCCATGCTAATCTTTGTGGTCGATGTTCACGTGTTGCTTGAGCAGGAGATATGCACCCCACGCAAACGCAAGCAGCATCACGAGCGCACCGATGGCATGCGCGATCGAAGCTATCCGGAGATCATGCTGAATCACATTGAGATCCAGCAGAATGTTTTCCCAGTCATGCGCGCCGGGCCGGTCTGCCCCCGTACCGCCACCGACCAGCTGCAGTTGCAGCGCACGTGCGTCCGCAATGTATGGCGCACAATCCATGAGGCTTTGCCCAAGCCACCAAAGACCGACCGAGGCGCCGAAAGTATCGCCACTCGTCACAATCAATGCAACGATCACGACGACCGGCATAATCAATTGACCGAGCGTTCCCCCGAGTATCGCCATGAAAGCGCCAAATGGCATGAAGAAAACATGTCCCGCCTCGTGAAAAACAAGATCGATGCGATGCATGAAGGAGTTCATCATGTCGGCGCTGCGGTAGTCCATAAGGATGAACTGCCAGCCCCACAAAAACAGCGCCGCGAAAATCGCGACACGGGCCCAGAACGGCATCGAGTCGACGCGCGCTTCGACATGCGTGAGCGTCGAAACCAATTGCTGTAAACCGCCATTTTCGTCGTCAGGCACTTTGACGGCCGCTCGAACTTGTAACCGCCCGAGACTGCGGTCGACCCACTTGGAAAATACCAGCCCGCAAGCGGTGCAGATGCCCGCGGGTCCGACGTCGGTTGGCTTACGCTCGTATGTACATTTAGGGCACAGCTTCATAGGCGGGATTTTACGCGATCGGCCGCAATAAACACTTGGAATCAAAATGTAACGCTTGAAAGCGTAGACGTTAGATTGCTCAACAACGCGCTAACGTCCCGGGCGCTTGTCGCTGCGAACACGCGGCCCGTCGCCGCGTGGGGGCCCCAAGTGTTGAAAAAGTCACGGTTACCGGATAATAATAGGGAGGTCGCGAATAAGGGTGCACAGACAGGAGGCGCGCCATGTACCGTTGTTTCATGCTGACTGCCATCGCAATGGCGGCTAGCAATTTCTTCATTGCCGGTTCTTATGCGCAAAGTGAAGGCACAACGATCGCGCCGCCGGCGGATCTTCATCCTCCGGTGACTCTTGATGCGGACACGTTGCGTGCGAGACTCTCGCCAAGTCAGCTCGGATTGAGGCCTAATACAAGCAGCAAGTCGCTCGGCGCCGATCTGCCCTTTGGTCTCAGCTACAGTAACGAATCCAGAGGCGTCGTCGTGCCGCTGGACCAGAAAAGTGAATGGGGTGTAGGCGTTGGTCTCAACCTCAACAATCCGAACACGGTCGAGCTAAGTCCCAGCAGTAGTCTGGGATTGCAACCGAAACGAGCTCCCGGCGTAATGCTCAACAAGCGGTTCTAGCTCCGTCCGGTTTTTATTACCGTGCCTCGCTTCAGTGAGGTATCGGCCAGAGGTTTCAGGGCGCTTCAAATCCCATCGCTTTTATACGCAGACTGCGCGCGCCGCGAATCATTGCGGTTCCTCGTCTTCAAGCAGGTCTGGATTTTCAAGCGCCGAGTGCCAATAGCGTCGATATAGCGCACGGTAGCGCCGGGCACTAATAGCACCGTCCGCTGCGATTTCGAGCAGGAGCGCTCCGTCATGGTCGGTGCGATAGATGCGGCTGCCGATTGCACGATAACGGTCGAGCACGTCGTCCTTCGGATGGCCGAAACGATTTCGATAGCCTGCCGCGACTAGCGCAATATCCGGATTGACCTGCGCGACAAAGTCTGCCGATGAAGACGTGCGGCTACCGTGGTGCGGTATCAATAAAACTTGCGCGCGCAATTTGTCAGGAACACTCTCAAGCATTTCCCGCTCGGATTTTTGTTCGACGTCCGCCGTAATTAGAACACTCGCGCCTTGAGTGCTGATTCTCAGTACGCAACCGCGGTCGTTGCCGCGGAACTTTGCGCGGTCGTAGTTCTCGCGTGCCGGGTGCAGTAGTTCAAACGACACCCCGTCCCAATCCCAATTTCCGCCGGCCTCACACCTGCGGGTGGGCACGACCAATGAATTTAGCGCGTGGCCTTCGGGCAATGAAGTCAGAAGCCAGTCTGCCGGAATTGCCTGCACTACCGAACGCGCGCCGCCACTGTGATCGTTGTCGCCGTGGCTGATCACCATACCGCTCAACGTTTGCACGCCGCTCGCGCGCAAATACGGCACGACGATTCGGTTGCCGCTGTCTACCTGTGGCCCGTATGCCGGCCCCGCATCGAAAAGCAATGCGTGCGTATTCGTCTGTGCGACGATGGCAAGTCCCTGACCGACGTCGAGCACCGTGAGTCTCAGCGCACCTTGCGCCGGCAGCAACGGCAGGACAAGAAACACGGGCAATAACGCGATCGCGCCGATCCAACGCGCCGGGAACCCGCGCGGTAACAGCATCCAGAGTATGCCTACCATCGCAACGACTACCGTCCACATCGGCGGTGCATGCTGCTGCCAGACCGAAACCGGCAGTGCGCTCATCCAATCGAGCATAGCGCCGCATACGGACATGACCAGATGAGCGAGATGTAGAACGGCATTGAAAGGCATCGCAACACCGATTAGCGTGAGCGGAACAACAGCCAGGCTCACGACTGGAATCGCAATCGCGTTTGCAAGTGGTGAAACGAGTGAGATCTGCTGAAACATGGCAAGCAACAACGGAATCAGACCGAGCGTAATCGTCCATTGCACGCGCGCCCAAGTAACGAACCAATGTGACTGGGCCAACCGCCCGGCCGTCACGAATAGGATCAAACCGACCGCGCCGAACGACAGCCAGAAACCGGGCGCGAGCACTGCCCACGGGTCAATCAGGAGAACAATGAATAGGGCGGCGCTGAGCACTACCGACGCGGAAGTGATACGGCCCGACCATAAAGCGACGGCGACTACTGCGAGCATGTACACCGTGCGTTGTGCCGGAACGGCGAATCCTGACAGCCAGGCGTACGCAAGGGCTGTGAGGAAACCGGCGATCACCGCCGCTTTGCGTGCAGGCAACGCCAGCGTTAGACGCACATTACGTCGCCAGAGCCAATAAATCATGGCAAAAACGAGACCTGAAATCATGGTGACATGCAAGCCCGATATGCTCATCAGATGGTTAACACCGGTGCGTGTGAACACCTGCCACTGGTCGGGACTGATCGCACGCTGATCGCCGATAGCGAGCGCCGAGAGCACGCCTGCATAGGTCGCTTGCGGCAAAGCACTCTCAATCCGTGCGCGCACCGCCTCACGCACGCGCTCGATCAGATATCCCGGTCTGATGACAAGAGGTGAAAGTCGTATGTTCTCGCTGGCGGGACGAACATAACCCGTGGCACGGATGCCGCGCTCGAGCAACCATGCTTCGTAGTCGAATCCGTGCGGGTTGAGCATTCCATGCGGCCGCCGCAATCGGACGGTGAGTTGCCAGCGCTCCCCGGCACGAACGTCAGACGTTGCCAGCGCGGCGCTCTTCCACCATGAGAGCACAACATGTGCTGGAACGACCGCATCTGCAGTCAATACACGTTCGACATCGAACTCAAAACGTACGCTCCGTTCGTACGGCTGAGGCATCGAGGCTACGACGCCGACGACGCGAATATCTTCGCCCTCCCATGCAGGAGATAAGGCATCGGCTAGCCGGTATTGAGCAAATAAGCCTACCGCAAAGCACGCATGCCCCGGCGGTGAATACGCGATGTATATGACGCATCGTTGTAGACTGGACGGGTGTAAGTGCCAGCAGTGCCACTGCCAGCAATGGGGCGCCCCAATACCAATCGATGACCGGCAGTGCCGACTGCGCTTGCAGCCACCAAACGCCGGCGGCAAAGCAAACTACGAACAGACGCACGAACAAATCAATTGCATGCATGTTCATGTGTATACAACGCGTCCGCTCCCCGATGGACTACGAATCTAGGTAGAATACAGTCTGTCTCATGCCTCGCAAGTTCTTTAGGAAGTACCTGCCTACGCACGCTGCGATCAGCGAAAACCGCTACATGATCCGTTTCGGGTCATGGTTCCGGCATCACAATCTCTGGCATCTCCACCGTCGTTCGGTGGCCGGCGGCGTCGCCGTTGGCATGTTTGCGGGTCTGGTACCCGGCAGCAATCCGGTGCAGTTTGCTGTCAGCGCCCTGCTCGCTGTAGCATTCCGCGTCAACTTACCGATCGCCATAGTCGTTACGCTATATACGAATCCGTTCACGATCGTGCCCTTGTACTATGTCGCTTTCAAGCTCGGGCAACTGGTGTTGGGCGATAGCAGCAGTGAGATGCCGTCCATGACGTTTGACATTGACGGCAATGATTTCGCCGGGTGGTTGGCAGCGGCTGTAGATTGGTTGTCATCGATCGGCAAACCACTGCTTGTCGGGCTCCCGCTGCTCGCACTGCTGTTAAGCGCCGTTGGGTACGCGGTGACACGGCTCGCATGGCGATGGTATGTTGTCAGTGAGTGGCAGCGGCGCAAGTTAAGAATGAAAGGCAGCACATAACGCCATGGCGGTACCCGACTACTGGAAGCAAGCCACGCGCGAGTTGTCCGCCAGTGATCCCGTTATCAAGAAACTGGCCGCGCGTTCGCGCGGGCTTACGCTTCGCTCGCGGGGCGATGCGTTCAACACGCTTGCCAGGTCGATCGTAGGTCAACAGATTTCGGTCAAAGCCGCACAAAGCGTCTGGGACAAGTTGACGGCCATAGTACCGGAGATGCTCCCCGAAATGATTCATTCGCACGATGCGGACGCACTGCGATTGTGCGGACTCTCGCGCAGTAAAGTCGTGTATCTGCACGATCTGGCCCGCCATTTCGTCGAGGGCCGCATGAGGGTGGCGCGCTGGAAAGAGATGTCGGACGACGAGTTGATCTCGGAGCTGACGCAGGTGCGCGGCGTCGGCCGTTGGACGGCCGAGATGTTTTTGATTTTCTACATGTCGCGACCGGACGTGCTGCCGCTCGACGATATCGGTCTACAGCGAGCGATGAGCCTGCATTACAACGAGGGGAAGCCGCTGTCAAAGCTCAAGATAAACGCAATCGCGAAAAACTGGAAGCCCTGGCGTTCAGTCGCCACCTGGTACATGTGGCGTAGTCTCGATCCGGTGCCTGTCGAATACTAGCGTCTGTAATGCAGGCGCAGGCACTGCTAAGTGCGGCACAAGGCCCATCAGTGCCAGTGACGCCGTCCCCGATAGCCGCTGTAGACCCCAATGCCGATTGAAGGACCGTAATACGCCGGCGGTCCATAATAGGCCGGTGCAGGTCCATAGTAGGCCGCTTGCGGTGCGT
>Ga0207683_10000664_pt1 | contig 31611 bp, 28 predicted proteins | sample KBSM73metaG_FD_184333 | JGI IMG/M metagenome (GOLD analysis project Ga0207683, IMG submission 184333) | Miscanthus rhizosphere microbial communities from Kellogg Biological Station, Michigan, USA - KBS M7-3 metaG (SPAdes) (version 2) | ecosystem: Host-associated > Plants > Roots > Rhizosphere >... | reverse complement strand
TACATCATCACCGACCACGGCGTGCTGCACATCGAAGAGCACGACACCAAGACCATGAAGGTGGCACAGCGATGACCAGCCTCGGCACGCCGATCCAGGGCGTCACCCTTTACAGCTTCACCCGGGCCGTCCACGCCCGGCAGTACGACCTCGATGGCCTGATCCGCAAAGTGGCGGCCGAAGGCTTCGGCCCGGGGCTCGAAGTCATCGGATTCTCCAGCCTGCGCGGCTTCCCGGACCGGATCGATGACAACTTCGTTGGCCAGTTCCGTGATCTTGTGGCCGAGGTTGACCTGGTCCCCACCTCCCTCGCAGTCAACGTTGACACCGGTATCCGCCGCGACCGGCTCATGAACCATGACGAGCTTGTCGAATACATGCGCAAGCAGATCGAAGTAGCCGCCAGGCTCGGCTTCCCGATCGCCCGGGTGCAGATCTCGCTGACTCCGGACGCCATGGAAAGCCTGCTGCCCGTGGCCGAGAAGTACGGCGTCACCCTGGCCCTCGAAGTCCACGCGGACCAGCACGGCGCCCACGAACGTGTCCTGGCCCTTCGCGACCGCTACGAGAAACTCAATTCCCCCTTGCTCGGCTTCACCGCCGACTGGGGTGCCACCGTTACCGGCTTTGCGCCCTCCCTGCTGGAGGCCTACCGCCGCCGTGGGGCTTCGGAGGCACTTCTCGGACAGGTGGTTGACCTGTGGAATGGGTTCTACGTCGACGGACCGCCAAACACGCAAAAGGTTCACGGTGAACGCTTCGGCGCCTTCATCGGCCTGGCGGCCCGCAATGGCCGGCCCGACCTTGGCATTGACTTCGCCATCAACGGAACAGGGCTTTTCGGTCCTGCACCGCTGGACACCTGGCTGGAGATCATGCCTTGGGTCCGCCACGTGCACGGCAAGTTCTTCGGCATCGACGAGACCGGCGAAGAGCCCTCGGTGCCGGTCCGGAGCCTTGTCCGGCAACTGGTTGAGAACGGCTACTCCGGCGCAATCTCCAGCGAATACGAAGGCTGGCACTGGAACAACTGGCAGGACCCGTTCGACATCATCCGCGGCGAGCAGGCCGTCCAGCGCTCAGCGGCCGCCAACACCGGTTCGGCCATGATCACCGACGCTTCAGAAGCCCGCCGCATCCTCAACAGCCATCTCGCCCAGCCCGTCCGCGGCTGACAACGAAGGAACCAGAAATTATGTCAGAAGGCATCGCAGGCTCGGGCATCGAGCTTGGCATCACCCTCTATTCGCTCACCTCCGAGTTCGCCGCCGGGCTCTACACCCCTGAGACGCTGATCAAAGCTGTTGCAGATGAAGGCCTCGGCCCGGGGGTTGAGTTCAACATCGCCCAGATGCTGCGCACCTACCCGGACGTCGACGACGACTTCGTCCGCCTGTGGCGCGACAGCATGGACCGCTACGGCCTGACCCCCAGCGCAGTGGGCACCAACCTGGACATGGGCCGCCGCAAGGACCGGGACATGACACCCGATGAGGAGTACGACTTCTTCGCCGCGCAGCTGCACACGGCTAACAAGCTTGGTTTCCACCGCGTGGTGATCCGCTCAGCGGGCAAGGAATTGCTCCGCCGGCTGCTTCCCCTGGCCGAGAAGTACGACCAGAAGCTCGGCTACGAAATTCACGCGCCGCAGGGCCCGAACGATCCCAAGATCCTGCAGATCCGCGAGATGTACGAGGAACTGGGAAGCGACCGGCTCGGTTTCACCGCAGACTTCAGCTCGACGATGCACAGCCTTTCCCCGACCCTCTTCCGCACGTTGACGCAAATGGGGCTGCCCGAGGAGCACTTCGCCGTCATGCAGGAGATCTGGCGCAAACCGTCGCCCATGCATGAGCGCAACCAGGAGTTCGAGGACTACCTCAGTGCCAACAACTTCGATCCTTCCCGCCTGGGCCCGTTCACCCGGCTGGCATTCAACATGCATGGACTGGTTCCGCCCGAGGAATGGCTGGATATCATGCCGCAGATCTTCCATGTCCACGCGAAGTTCTACGACATCGACGAACACGGCAATGAACCCGCGATGGACATTCCCCGCATTGTGCGCCAGTTCGTCAAGGGCGGCTACCAGGGCTACCTGTCCAGCGAGTGGGAGGGCCATGCGTTCGCCGACCTGGGCGAATCCGATCCGATCGACCTCGTCAAGAAGCAGCACACGCTGATGCGGCATGCCATCGAAGAGGCCGTTGATCCAAATGCATCCGACTCCCACGCGACCCTGGTCGAGACTGTTAAGTAAGGAAAGCCATGGCAACTCACAATTCCCTGTTCCAAGACACGGACGTCCGCAGGCACCCCGAGGGGATTGCCGTATCGGTGCAGCTGCCCTGGTACCGCAGCCTCTGGCTGTCCGCCGTTGACGACGTCGTTGCAACGGTCAACGGCGTGCAGATTCCCAAGGAGTCTCTCCGCTTCGAACTGCAGGACAAGTCCTACTCCATAGCTGAACTCCCGGAGCAATGGGAAACCCTGTGGTTCGTCGCAGACAAGCCCGACGTGATCATCCCGCTGGACCGCGTCCCCGACGCCGGCGAGGAGATCGACGTCGAGGTCATCCTCACCCTGCGCCTGCTGTATATGCAGATTGCGCCGATGCGTTACGTGGGCAACCGCGTGGCGGTTGACCGGACGGTGGTGCTCGCATGAAAACCCTGCGCGTGGCCATGATCGGTTATGGCTTCATGGGTGCTGCCCACTCCCAAGGCTGGCGGACGGCGCCGCGGGTATTCGACCTGCCTGCCGAGCCGGAAATGGCGGTTATCGTCGGCCGTAACGCTGAAGCGGTCGCCGCCGCTGCCAGCAAGTGGGGCTGGGCCGAGTCAGCAACAGACTGGCGGGACGTGATCGCCCGTGACGATATCGACGTCGTCGATATCGTCACCCCCGGCGACTCCCACGCCGAAATCGCGATCGCCGCGCTGGAGGCCGGGAAGCACGTTTTGTGCGAAAAACCACTCGCCAACACGGTGGCGGAAGCCGAAGCGATGGCCGAAGCTGCCGAACGGGCGGCTGCCCGGGGCATCCAGGCAATGGTCGGTTTCACCTACCGCCGCGTTCCGGCCGTCACCTTCCTCCGCAACCTCATCGCCGAAGGCGCCGTCGGCACGATCAACCAGGTGCGTGCCTCGTACCGGCAGGACTGGCTGGTGGACCCGGAGATGCCGCTGGCGTGGCGCCTGCAGAAGGAACAAGCCGGCTCGGGGGCCCTGGGGGATATCGGCGCCCACGCCATCGACCTGGCCCAGTTCGTCACCGGCTTGAATCTGGAGAAAGTGTCCGGCGTTATCGACACCATCGTGAAGGAGCGGCCTCTTTTGAAGGGCTCCACTTCAGGCTCCGGACCTTCCGATACCGGGCTTTCCGGCGCTGCCGGTGTCGGCTCCGGCCAGGTGACGGTGGACGATATCGCCATCTTCACGGGCCGCTTCGAATCCGGCGCGCTGGCGTCGTTCGAGGCCACCCGGTTTGCCACCGGCCGGAAGAACGCGCTCCAGATTGAGGTTTCCGGGGACAAGGGCGCCCTGGCCTTCGACCTGGAGGACCTCAACAGCGTCCAGTTCTACGACCGTACGGCACCTGCGGACCGCCAGGGCTTCCGGAAGGTCCTGGTCACGGAAGCGGAGCATCCCTACGTTTCGGCGTGGTGGCCGGCAGGCCACATGCTCGGTTACGAGCACGGGTTCTCCCACCAGGTCAAGGACCTCGTGGAGGGCATCGTGGGCGGCGCCGTCCCGCATTCGTCGTTCGCTGACGGGCTGAGGGTGCAGCGGGTGCTCGACGCTGTCGAGCGCAGTTCCGAAAATGATTCCGCCTGGACACGGGTCGCTGCCGGCGTTCCCGTGCCGGCCAGTTGAGGAGGGGAAGCACGTGGCACGACCAATTACCTTGTTCACCGGCCAGTGGGCCGACCTGCCGTTCGAGGAGGTGGCCCGGCTCGCCGGCGAATGGGGCTACGACGGGCTGGAGATCGCCTGCTGGGGTGACCACCTGGATCCCTGGCGCTGGGACGACGACGCCTATGTGCAGGGCAAGCTGGACATTCTTGAACGCCACGGCCTCAAAGTGTGGACCATCTCCAACCACCTCAAGGGCCAGGCCGTCTGCGACGACCCGATCGACGAACGGCACCGCGGCATCCTGCCGGACGTCGTATGGGGCGACGGCGATCCTGAAGGGGTCCGCCGTCGTGCCGCCGAGGAACTGAAGAACACTGCACGGCTCGCCGCAAAGCTGGGCGTGAAAACGGTGACCGGCTTTACGGGATCGTCCATCTGGAAGTACGTGGCGATGTTCCCGCCCGCCTCCGAAAAGATGGTCGACGCCGGCTACCAGGATTTTGCCGACCGGTGGAACCCCATCCTCGATGTCTTTGACGAGGTGGGCGTCCGGTTCGCCCATGAGGTGCACCCATCAGAGATCGCGTACGACTACTGGACAACGCAGCGCGCCCTCGAGGCGATCGGGCACCGCGAGGCCTTTGGCCTGAACTGGGACCCGAGCCACATGGTGTGGCAGGACATCGACCCTGTGGGGTTCCTGTGGGACTTCAAGGACCGGATCTACCATGTGCACTGCAAGGACACGAAGAAGCGCCTGTCCAACGGGCGCAACGGCCGGCTCTCCTCCCATTTGCCCTGGGCTGATCCGCGCCGCGGCTGGGACTTCATCTCCACCGGCCACGGCGACGTGCCGTGGGAGGATGCGTTCCGGATGCTGAACGCCATCGACTACCGCGGGCCGCTGTCCGTGGAGTGGGAGGACGCCGGAATGGACCGGCTGGATGGCGCCCCCGAGGCGCTGGCTTTCGTGCGCCGGCTCTCCGGCTATGAACCCTCCGCCGCAGCTTTCGACGCCGCATTCAGCACGAAGTAATTCGCAAACAAGTGAGGCCGGCCCCGCGGGGCCGGCCTCACTTGTTTGTATGCCATGGGCTTCTTGTATGCGGTCAGAGGGCCGCCCGGGCCGCTGGTGCCGGCTCCACCACTGCCGACTCCACCACTGCTGGCTCCGCGAGGGCTGCCCCCGCCAGGGCCAAGTGACTCCGCGTCATCTCCGTTGGGTCGTCCTGCAGCCACTCGTGGCCGCCCCATTCGCTGGTCAGCGTGCCCGTGAAGCCGGTCCCGCGCAGCAGGCTGCCAAGGTCATGCAGCGGCTGGGAAACCCGGCCGCCGTCGTCGTCCAGATCCCAGAACTTCAGATGGAAGGCGCCCACCAGGGGGAGGATGCCCTGCAGGTCTGCGGCGTCGCTGCGGCCGAAGCGGATGAGCAGGTTCATGAAGAGGGTGTGGATGCGCGGCGGAACCTTCCCTGCGCGGAGCAGGGCGGTGACGGCATCGAGGGTGGCGGGATCGCGCCAGTCATTCTCCAGGCGCGCCAGAAGATCGGAAGGAACGCCGCCCTGCCGCAACTCATGAAGGTAGGTGACGGGAAGGGCCGGCATGAGCATGCTGATGTCGACGAGTACCCGCACGTGCTCATCTGCCAGCCTGGCTATCGCATCCAGTGCTGGTGCCACCGAAGGGTTGTTTGGAGTCTGCTGCCCTTGGATTTCTTCGTACAGCACCAGATCGAGTTCATGCAGCAGCGGCTGCAGCAGGGTGAGCAGTTCCGTGCCCGCCTGTCCGATCGGTAACCGGATCCCGCGGGCACCCACTCGGCTGGCGGCGCTGAGCTGGGGGACCAGGAAGTCCAAGCGCTCCTGCAACGAGCGGCGGTCGGTTGGGGACGTGAAGTCGTCGAGGCTGGCGCCAACGATGCTGACGCGGCCCCCTCTTGCCGCCAGCGAATCCCGCAGTTCGTCTACCTCGGCGTCCTGCGGAGCGGGGAAGGACCGCCACAGCAGCCCAGGTTCGAGTTCTATTGTCTTCGCCACGGAATCCGCGATGCCAATCACAACGTCAGTGGCTGTCCGCCGGGCTGCCGTGATCTCCGGAGTCCAGTTGAACGAGCTGGCGCAGAGGGTCCAGTTGTGAGGAAGTGCGGGGGCCATGTGATGCCTTCCCATTTATGCTTGTTAATGACAAACTTATGTCACTTTTAGGATAAAGGATGGAAGCCATGTTGCAAACCGCTTTGCGCGAAGATGCGCTGACGGCCACGCCGGAAGGCTTTGAACTCCGGCTCGGCCTGTCATGGATCCGCTCAATGCCCCTTTCCAGCGTGGCTGAGCTCGCAGTTGAGGTCGACGGCATCCCGGTGGCACCAGGGGAGTTGACGGTGGTGCTGGGGGCCCGGCGCGTGCGCGCGGACGCATTGCAGGCGGAGCCCGGGTGGTGGTTCGTGCAGGACAGGGTGGTCCTGGCCGGCCGGCGCGAGCTTTCCCGCGGGGTGCACGCCATCGCCGTCGACTTCCAGCTGCTGGTGCCCTACCTTCAGGCGCGTCCCGGTTCTCCGCTGGTCCTGCCGTTCCATCTGGAGGCCCGGCTGGAGCTTGACCGGGAACCGGTGCCCAGCGTCTCCCGCGATGTGGCCTGAGCGGCTATGCCCAGGCAGTGGACCCTATGCGGGGACAGCGTGCCGTTCCGGTGAGGGCCTGCCGTCAGCAAACCAGCGCGGGAAGGTGACATCGAACAGCTGCTCGCGCGCCAGCTCGGCTCCTCCGCGCAGGGGTTCGCGCTCATCGTTGACGGACAAGGTGATGGTGAGGTCGCGGGTGGCGAGCGGCAGGGACAGTTCGTAGACCCGCTGGCGCACTTCGGCCAGGAATACTTCGCCGGCCGATCCCATGGCCCCGCCGATGACGATGATTCCGGGGTTGAACATGTTCACCAGGGCTGCAATGGTCTCACCCGCTACCCGGGCCGACTTTTGAATCAGTGTGATGGCCAGCGGGTCCCCGGCCTGGGCCGCGAGGGTGATCTCCTCGAGGGTCAGTGTCCCCTTTTTTGCCAGCGGGGCCAGGGAGCTCCGGGTGCCTTCCTTGACAGCCTCTTCCGCGTCCCTGACCAGGGCCCAACCGCTGGCCACCGCTTCGAGACAGCCGATCTTGCCGCAGCGGCATTGGGCATGGGAGTCGGAAACCCGGACATGGCCGATGTCGCCGGCCGCGCCGTTGGCACCGCGGTGGATCCTGCCCTGGGACAGCAGGCCGGCACCGATTCCCGAACCGATCTTGCAATAGATGAGGTTCGCAAGGGATTCGCGACGCCGGGCGCGCTCACCAAGGGCCAGCAGGTTGACGTCGTTATCCACCCACACCGGTGCGTTGAAGCGGTCCTCGAAGGGCGTGCGGACATCGAATCCATTCCACCCGGGCATGATCGGAGGTGCCACCGGTTGTCCCGTGGCGAAGTCAACCGGGCCGGGGAGGCCCACCACCACACCCCAGACGGGCACTTGGTGATCCTTTTTCAGCACGTCGTCAACGAGGGCCATCACGGCGTCAATGGTCTTCTCGGGGCCCTGGGCGATATCCCAGGTGCGGTGCGTGTGTTCCAGGATGTCGCCGTCAAGGGCGGTGACGCCAACCCTTATATGAGCGGCTCCGAGGGCACATATGACGATCCTTCCCTGCTCCGCGCGGAAGCGAAGGGTCCGGGGCGCGCGGCCACCGGAGGAGGCGCCGAATTCTCCATCCCCGAGAAAGCCGATCTCAATGGCCTGGTCCACGCGCTGGCTGACAACGCCCCTGCCCAGCCCGGTGACCTTGCCGATTTCAGGGCGCGTTGTTGCCTCGCCCGTTCGCACCAGGTTGACGATCCTCAGCAGGCTCGTCACTTCATCCGTTTGTGCTCCAAAGCGGAGTGTGGACTCTGTCGTCATGATCACAATTCTCACACATAAGAGGGAACTAAGGTGGGGTTGAACGCGACTATAGCCGGATATTTCCGTACTTATGAATAATATGGACAAAAGAGGGAGGCGACGATGCCTTGGAATATAGGAGTTCTTGGGGCCGGGCCGGGCGTCGCGGCCCTGCATCTGCCGGTGCTGGGGCGCCTGGCGGAGCTGTTCAAGGTGGTGCACATTGCCGATGCGGGAAGTGGGCGCGCCCAGGGCCTGGCCGAAAGGCTTGGTGCCCGGTGGTCAGTGGGGGAGGCGGACCTGCTTGCGGACCCGGCAGTCCACCTGGTGGCCATCTGCAGCCCGCCCGCTGAACATGCCCGCCAAATCCTGGCGGCAGTAGCCGCGGGGAAGCCTGCCATCTTTTGCGAGAAGCCATTGGCCACCAGCAGGGAAGAAGCCGACGAAGTCATCTCTGCCTGCCGGCTCGCGGGAACGGTCCTTCTGGTGGGGACGAACCACCTGTTTGACGCCGCGTGGGGGCGGGCCAGGCATCATCTTGTGGCCCTCGCGGGCCGGGTGCAGGCGATCTCCGTGACGCTGGCGCTTCCGCCGAATGGCAGGTACCACCGGCTGGTCGCCGAGGGCGGCCCTTTCCAGGCCGCCCGGCGGGAACGCCTGGACCTCGACAGTCCCGCGGTTGCGGCCGGCGTCCTGCGGCAGCTGCTGACCGGTCTCGCGATCCATGATCTTCCGGCCGTGAGGGACATCGCGCCAGGCATCGACGAGGTTGTTTACGCCAGGGTCGCCCCGCCAGTCGGCTACCTTGTGGGGTATCGGGCCGGCGGAATCCTGGTCCAGTTGGCGCTTACCATGCTTCCGGAAGGGCCGGATGCTCTCTGGAGGATGAATATCGCCACCTCCCACGACCGCATCGAGGTGAATTTCCCGCCCGCCTTTGTCCATGCCGGAAGCGCGGCCACCCGAGTGCGAAGCATGGACGGGCAGTGGACGGAGTACAGGCGGGATCCGGAAGACGGCTATATGGCGCAGTGGCGCCTGCTTGCCTCACTCCTTGAAGGCGGGGTCCCAGTCGAGTACGACGAACTGCTGGCTGACTCGCACTTTGCAATCGACCTGGCCGATGCTGCCGCAGCGAAGGTTCTGGAAGGGGTGCCGCAATGAGTTCAGCAAATCCAGGGCTCGGCATCTTCACCGTGTTGCCTTCCTATGTCGCGGCTGTCGCCGAGCTTGCCGTCAGTGCTGCACTCACCAGAGACGTCAGTGGGGCGGTGGCTGTGGTGCCTGGATCCGGCGATTGGTGGCAGGGCATGCTGGACGCCCGGGCCGGGGGAGCGGCAGCGGTGGTGATTGCGGACCCTGCTGCGCTCCCGCAGAAAGGACCCGGAGCATACCCATGGCCCGGTGACATCCCGGTCATCGTTGAGCGTCCCCGGCTGCGCCCGGATGTGGTTGCCGACGCGGTCCGGGCAGGACGAGGCAGGCCGGCCCGGATCGTCACCGTTGAGTGCGCCGCCCCCGCGGCAGGTCTTGAAGCGGTAATCCGCGACGGCTTGGGCTGGGCGCGGTCACTGGTCCGGGGCCCGTTGACGCTCCAGGTGTGCAGTGCCACGGCGCAAGCCAGGATTGCTCTGCTGGATTCAGGGGGATCCGCGGGCGGGGCAATGCCCGTCACCCTGGGGGCGACGGCGGCAGCGGGCCTTCACGCCGACGGCCTGCTCCAGGTGCTGGCCCTCGGCGAGGTGCGAACCGAAGTCACCGTGGACCGGCAGGCCGGGCTGACGCGGCTGGAGACGTCCACCGAGGACGGGACACTAAGGGCTCCGGAGCGCTATGAATCATCAGCCCGTCTGGCGCTGCGCCGGGCCATCGAGGCGCAGTCTTCGGGTCAGCCCGGAACGGACCTGGATGAGCTGCTCGAGGACATGTCCCTCACGCGCGCCGTGCTTGCTACATAAGGGATGCCCGCCACAGGTGTCTAATTCACGCATTCTTTTGTTGCTTTCAAACTAAAGTGGGGTAGCATGAGTAACGGCGCCGGGGTTCCTTCCGAACCCGTTCTCCGTCGTGATGGTGCGCCGGAGGCACAACACGTCGCGTCGACGGCCCGATCGTTCGGGTAGATCACTATGCCACTTTCACCTTTGAGACTCCGTCTCCTTGTTATCTCCCTGCTCACGGTTTCGTTCCTCGGGGCCCTGGACCACACCGTGGTGTCCACATCCCTGGCCACGGTTGCGGGTGAGCTGGGCGCGCTGAAGCTCATGAGCTGGGTTGTTGTGGGATACACCCTCGCGAGCACAGTGCTGCTGCCGGTGCTCGGCAAACTAGGCGATGTCCTGGGAGCCCGCCGGATCTTCCTCAGTTCGCTGGTAATGTTCCTGGCGGCCTCCCTCGCCTGCGGCTTTTCGCAGGACATGGCATGGCTTATCGCCGCGCGCGTCCTGCAGGGGATGAGCTCCGCGGGCCTGCAGCTGATGTCGCAGACCATCATCGCCAGGGTCACCTCGCAGCGGGAACGTCCGCGCTACATGGCCATCATTGGCGCAGCTTTCCCCATCGCGGTCCTGGTTGGCCCCGTTCTCGGCGGCGCCATCACCGATTACTGGGGCTGGCAGTGGGTTTTCTGGATCAACATCCCGGTGGGCGCTGCAGCCCTGGCCCTTGCCCTGGTTGCCGTTCCCCACCTGGAGCCCGGCCCCATGCCCCGCCACTTCGATGTTGCCGGGGCGGCAGTATTTACCGCTGCACTGGTGGCCCTTGTCCTCGCCGCCACCTGGGCCGCAGAACGCAGCGCGGGCCCCGCCACCGCTGCCGCGCTCGCGGTCAGCATGCTGGGCTTTGTTGCCTTCTACTTTGTTGAGCGCCGCGCACCCGAACCCATCGTCCCCCTGCATTTCTTCGCCAACCGGACCATCGCGGCAGGCACCGCACTCTCGGCGATTATCGGCGTCGGCCTCTTCTCCATCACCGCCTATTTGCCGACGTACGTCCAAATGGCGTACCAGACCACCGCCACCGTGTCCGGGCTCGTGCCCATCGCAACCGTGTTCGGCATGCTGACCAGCAACCTGCTGACCGGATGGCTGGCCAGCAGGACGGGGCGGTACCGGATCTTCCCCATCCTGGGAACATCATTGGGGGCCGCCGGACTATTTGTGATGGCGGTGCTGCCCGCCGGGCTTCCGCTGTGGGTTCCCATGATCGTTATGGCCGTTGTCGGGATGGGCACCGGCGCGTTCATGAGCCTGATCGTCACTGTGGTCCAGGGAGCTGCTCCGGCCAGCCAGACCGGCACCATCACCGCGACGATCAACCTGGTGCGGCAGGTGGGGTCAACAGTGGCGACGGCGATTATCGGCGGGGTGATCGGCTTCGGCGTGGCGGCCCTTTTGCCGGCGGGCCTGGACGCTTCCACCCTGACCCCGCAACTGGTCAAAGGGGCCGCCCCGGCAGTCCAGGCCAGCGTGGCTCAGATCTACGCCTCAGTCTTCACACCCATCTTTATTGCCTTGGCGGCCACGTACGCAGTGGGAATAGTCGCGGCGGTCCTGCTTCCGCACGGGCGCCTCTCCGACGAACCCGTTCCCGCCCCCCAAACAACTTCCGAATCCCTTTCGGCCTGATTTCAAAGGAGACATCATGTCCAACCCAACCATCGCCATCGTCGGCAGCGGGCCCATCGGCTCCACCTATGCGCGGGTGCTCCTCGAGCAGGTCCCGAACGCGAAGGTGGTGATGTTCGAAGCCGGCCCGCAGGTGACGGAGGTTCCCGGCGCAAGCGTCCGCAACATTGCCGACCCTGGCGAAAAGGCTCGTGCCCGCGAAATGTCGCAGGGGCCGCAGGCCGGCGCCTACCGGGAGTCGCTCGGCATCCCGGCAGCCACAGTCACCGAGGGAATGTTCACCGCCCGCCAGGGCACCCACCTTCTCGACTTCGGCGGCGCGGGCTCCGCCCACGCCTCGAGTTTTCCCGCGGCGGCCGCGGCCACCAACGTCGGCGGCCAGGGTGCGCACTGGACCTGCGCGACGCCGTCGCCCGCCTTCAGTGAAAAAATCCCCTTCATAGCGGACGACGAATGGGACGGGCTGATTGAGGACGCGAAGCAGCTGCTGCACGTCCACAGCGCAGCGTTTGCCGACTCCGCCGTTGGTGAGGCCATTCGGACCCTCCTCGATGAAGAGTTCGGCGCGGAGCTGCCGGATGGGTACGGCGTGGGCACCCTTCCGGTTGCCGGGGACCCGCAGCCCGACGGCTCCGTGCGCTGGGCGGGGGCCGACGTCGTCCTCGGCCCGCTGATCGACAAGGACAGCCCGCTCTCGAAGCAGTTCGAACTCCGTGACCTCACCCTGGTCCGCCGCGTGGAACTGGACGGACACCGGGTCACCGGTGTCACCGTCGAGGACCTCCGCACCGGGGAGAAGTCATTCGTGGCAGCGGACATCGTGGTGGTGGCCGCCGATGCCTTCCGCTCCCCGCAGCTCCTCTGGGCATCCGGTGTGCGGCCGCAGGCCCTCGGCCACTACCTGACCGAGCATCCCGTGGTCATCTCCACGGTGGCGCTGGACGCCGAAAGGATGGGGCGGTACGCCACCGAAGAGGACCTTAAGGCCGAGCTGGCCCGGCGCGCACTGAACCCGGCAGACCCCGTCGCGGCTGTCAACCGCATCCCGTTCTCGGAGCCGGAACACCCCTTCTCCGTCCAGGTCATGTACACCGAGACCACGCCGTTCCCGATGGAGCCGGGAACCCCCTACTCCGAGAACCGCTGGGGCTACGTCAACATGGGCTACGGCATGCGCAAGCACCCGCGCTACGAGGATGCCGTCACGTTCGACGACAATGAGCCGGACTACCGGGGATTCCCCAACATGAGAATCGAGTACGCGCTCACAGAACGGGAAAACGCGGAAATCGCCGAGGCAACCGAGCGGCTGCGGCGTGCCGGCAAGGCCCTTGGCGCCTTCGTGGCCGAGCCCAGGCTCATGCCGAACGGCTCGAGCCTGCACTACCAGGGCACCATGCGCATGGGTGAAACCGACGACGGCACCTCGGTGGCGGATCCGTGGTCACGCGTGTGGGGCTACAACAACCTGGTGGTGGGCGGAAATGCGCTCATTCCGACGGCAACGGCCATGAATCCCACGCTGATGAGCGTGGCCATCGCTGTCCGCGGCGCCCGGAAGGTTGCTGAGGAGCTTAGTTCGCAGAGTGCCTAGGTCAACTGTTCGTAGGGGCGCAGACGCCCGCCAGCTGTGGCTGGGCTGACGCCGAGGCACGGATAACCTGTGGGTATGAAGAACCTGGACCTCAACCTGCTGCCCCAGCTGCAGGTCCTGCTGGAACTGCGGAACATCTCCCGGGCAGCCGAGAGGCTCCAGCTCAGCCAGCCGGCCACCAGCGCCGCAATGGCCAGGCTCCGGCGCCATTTCGACGACGAACTCCTGGTGCGGAACGGCCGCACCTATGACCTCACGCCCTTCGCACAGTCCCTGGTCCCGCTGGTTGATGAAGCCATGCTTCACATCCAGCGGGCCACGCGCGTGCGGTCCGGCTTCGACGCCGCCACGAGCGAGCGGGAGTTCATTATCGCCGCCTCGGACTACGCGGCGGCCCTGATCGTGGGGCCGCTGCGGGGGATCCTGCGCGAGGAGGCCCCCGGAGTGTCGGTGGATTTCGTTCCCACCGCCAAGTCCGGGATCCAGGGCCAGATGGCCGACTACTCAAAAATCGACCTGCTCGTCGGGCCCACGGGGTACCAGATGCAGGGAGCCAGCAAGCAGCTGTTCCGGGACAGCTTTGTTGCTGTGGCTGACACCGGAAATCCCCTGCTCCAGCAGCCCCGGCTCACTGTGGAGGACCTGGCCACCGTTCCCCACGCCGTCGGCTATTTCGGTGAGGGGATCAGCACCCCGGCGGACAAGCTGTTCGAATCGCGAGGTATTCAGCGCCGCGTGGCGGCTGTGGTGGCCGGGTTCCTGTCCCTGCCGCTCCTGGTGGAAGGGACAGACCTCGTGGCGCTCGTCCCCGGGATGCTGGCAGCACGGGCCCAGCGCGGCGCGGATATCGTTGTGCTGGCGTTCTCCGAAGACGCTGAAGCGTCCCTCGTGGAAGCGATGTACTGGCACCCGTCCCAGGCGGAGGACCCCGCCAGCGTCTGGCTGCGTTCCGTGGTCCAGCGGGCCTGTTCGCGGCTGCACGAACTTTTCCCCATCACCGCCCACCCGGTAACTATCCACGCGGCAGATACCACCTAGAACCAAAGCGCCGTTCCCCATCCGGACCATCCCTGCGAAAGTCGAAGAAACGCACTTTCGAAAGGGATCCCCCATGCCTGTCTCCAGCCAGCGCCTGGCCGGCAAAACCGCCGTCATCACCGGAACGGCCAGCGGCCAAGGCAGGGCGGCGGCGCTCGCCTTCGCCGAGGCGGGCGCCGTGGTGGTGGGCTGTGACATGGACGACGACGGCGCCGCGGCCACCGTCCGCCAGGTCACCGCAGCCGGGGGGCGGATGAGCAGCAGCCGGGTCGACCTCACGGACGAGGCCGCTGTGGCGGCATGGGCGCAGGACGTAGCCGCAAACCACGGCCAGGTGCACATCCTGTATGCCAACGCGGCGGTCACCCGCTTCGCCCCGGTGGAGCAGCTCACGTTTGCCGACTGGAAGTGGAATGTCGAACACGAGATGGACGTGGTGTTCCTGCCGGTCAAATACTTCTGGCCACAACTGATCCAGGTGCAGGATGCCGCCATCGTGCTGGTGGGATCCACGGCAGGAGTGACCGGTTCCATGACCAACGGCCGGCTGGCCCACACCGCCACGAAAGGGGCCGTGGTGGCCATGACCAGGCAGCTCGCGGCCGAAGGGGCTCCGCATGGACTCCGCGTCAATACTGTCAGCCCCGGAATGATCCGCACCGCAGCCACCGAGGGCAACCTCCTGGCCGCCGACCACCCCATGCGGTCCATCGCCGGCAGCATCCCGCTGGGCCGGATCGGCACGCCGGAAGAAGTGGCCAAATGCGCGCTGTTCCTGGCCTCCGACGAAGCGTCATACGTGACGGGCGCCAACCTGATGGTCGACGGCGGCTGGTCGGCCGTGCTGCCGGGCTAGTTGAAATCGTGCACCGCGTCAGCGCATGGCGTCGGAGACAGACTTCGCTCCGCCGTGGCCCGACTGGCCGCCGTCCACCGGGATCTCGGCACCGGTCACGAAGGACGAGAGCGGGCTGAGGAGGAACAGCACGACGCCGGCCACTTCCTCCACGCTTCCAGTGCGCCCCAGCGGGGTCTCGGCCATGGTCGCCTGCCTGAATTCGGGCTTAGCGCTCGCCGTCATGGGCGTTTCGATGAAGCCCGGATGGACAGTATTAACCCTTATCCCCCGGGGGCCGAGTTCCATGGCGGCCACCTGGGAAAGGCCCCGCAGTGCCCACTTGCTGGCGGTGTAGGCCACGGGATAGTGCGCGGTCAGGCCCGCGACGGAACCGACATTGACGATGGATGCGGCACTGCCCATCAGCGGTGCGAGGGCCTGGATCCCCAGCAGGCTTCCGGCAACATTGACTTCATAGACGCGCTGCAGGTCAGCCACGGAGGCATCCAGCAACCGGCTCCGCTGGGTGATGCCTGCATTGTTGACCAACCCGTCCACCTGCCACCCCTTGGTCTGAATCCAGTGCGCGAGATCGGACCAGCCCGAGGCATCGCTGACGTCCAGTTGGCGGTACACCAGCGAACCGGCCGAAGACGATGACACGGCGGCCAGCCCGGCTGGCATGTCCACTGCGAGGTCTGTGGCAACGACGCGGGCCCCGGCCTCCACCAGCATGCGAGCCTCGGCAGCGCCCTGGCCCTGGCCAGCGCCGGTGACCACCACGGTCCGGCCATCGAGCTGAAGGGAGACCACCCTACGTCCCGGAAGGAACCGTAGAGGCCACCCGGTTGCGCGGACGCTGCCGGGCACGCACGCGGGTCCCGGCGTTGCGGCGTTCACCAACCGTATTCACGATTGTCCCGATGCCTTCCACCGTCATGCGGACCACGTCTCCCGTCTTCAGCGGCGGGGGAGTCTTCGCGCCGTTCCGTCCCCAGAGCTCCGCGAGGCAACCGCTGCCGCAGGTGCCGGAGCCCAGCACATCGCCGGGCCGGACCACGGAGTCTTGCGAGGCGTAGGCGACGAGCTCGGCGAACGGCCAGCCCATGTTGGACAGCAGGTCCTGGCCGATGGCTTTCCCGTTGACTTCCACGGCCATGGAGATCGGCAGGAACCCCTCGGCGTCGTGCAGGTCCTCGAACTCATCCGCGGTGACAATCCAGGGTCCCAGGGTATTGGCGAAATCCTTTCCCTTGCACGGGCCGAGACTGACCTTCATCTCCCGGCGCTGCAGGTCCCGCGCCGACCAGTCGTTGAGGACGGTGTAGCCGAGGATGTGCCGGTGCGCCTCCGCTGCAGTCAGGTTCCGGCCGTCGCTTCCGGGGACGCGCCCGACGACGGCGGCGACTTCGGTTTCAAAGTCCAGATCCTCGCAGCCCGCCGGAATACCAATCACCTCACCGGTGCCGGTCACCGTATGCGGGTTGGTGAAGTAAAAGGTGGGCGCCTCGTACCATTCGGGCACCACGCCGGCCACGCCGTCGATGCTCTTCCGTACGCCTTCGACGTGTTCCTCGAACGCGACAAAATCCCGAATGGTGGCGGGCGCCAGTGGGGCGAGCAGCTGCACGTCCGCCAGCGGAACGGCCGGGCCAGACCCGATGATCCGCCGGGCCAAACCCAGCGTCTCTTCGAGCCCGGCATCCAAAAGGGTCTGGACACTCTGGCCTGCGGGAAGCGCGTAGCAGTTACCGCCGTCGACGAAGCCGGACTGCGTCCCGCCGTCGTGGTTCCAGCGAGCAATCTTGACCATGAAAGGGTTCCTTAGGCTGTGCGGCGGGCAGTGAGGATGGAAGCGGGCGTGATGCCCAGGGCAGCGGCGTTGCCGGCCAGCACCCTGGCCTCGTCCTCGGCGGAAAGCTGTGCCTCGATGACCTCGGCCACGGGGCGGTCGGAGCCCATGTCGAACGGGTAGTCGGAACCGACCAGCACCTGCCCCGGGCCAGCGGCGGCCACGAGCGCCCGCAGTTCAGCCGGGCTGTGGACCAGGGAGTCGAAGAACAGCTTCTTCACATACGACGACGGCGGCTGGGCGCAGCCGTGTGCCTCCGGCCGGACCCGCCAGGCGTGATCGGAGCGGCCAAGGCTGGTGGGCAGGTAGCCGCCGCCGTGCGCGGCCAGAACCCTCAGGTCCGGGTGCCGGTCCAGGACACCGCTGAAGATCAGGTGGGACAGGGCCACCGCATTTTCCGCGGGCTGGGAGACGGTGTTGGCGAGGTAGAAGCGGTCCAGCCGCTCGTCCAGCGAGCATCCGAAGGGGTGCAGGAAGACCAGGGCACCAAGCTCCTCGGCCCGGCTCCAGAACGGTTCCAGCCTGGGGTCGGAGAGCTCAACGGTGCTGCGCTCCGGGTCGGTGGGGGTGGCGGCGAACGAGCCGATTTCCACGCCGAGCAACCCGCACTCCAGCATGGCGTGATCCAGGGCTTCGACCATCAAGGAAGGGTGCTGCAGCGGGACCAGGCCCAGGCCGTTCAGCCGTTCCGGGGCGCGGTCCACGAACTCCCGCACCGCCTGGTTGGCGGCCTTGGCAACCTGCAGGGCCAGTTCTTCCGCGGCGAAATAGTAGAAGTGCGACGGCGACGGCGAGACGAGCTGCACGTCCACGCCTTGGGCGTCCATGTCCGCAAGACGGCGGTCCAGGTCCGTCAGTTGCGGCCAGCGCTCCTTGATCATTTTTCCCGAAGCGGCCATCGACTCTGGTCCGTTGCGCCGGACTTCCAGAGCCTGTTGAGCGCCGAAGCCCTCGGGATCAGCTTCGGCCACCAATTGCTGCAGGGCCGGAAGCAGGATGTGGGCGTGGACGTCCACGGTGGGTTTTTCAGCAGGGCTGGTGCTCATGCGGGCTCACTGACCAAGCTGGAGACTGAATGCATGAGGCCCGGCACGTTGGCGTCCCGGACGCCGTCGAGCATCCACTGGCCCAGCTGGACGGAGGCGTCGACCACTGCTTTTGCCCGGTCCAGTCGGCGGTCGGTGAACTCTTTCCAGAGTGTCTCGGTGATGTCGTCGGCGCCGATCAGGAGATCGGCCAGCACGGCTGCGTCTTCCATTGCCATGGCAGCACCTTGCGCGATGGTTGGCGGGCAGCTGTGGGCGGCGTCGCCGATGATGACGGTGCGGCCGCGGTTCCACGGCCCGTCCACCAGGTGGGTAGTGAACCAGGTGTAGTTGATGCGGGCGCTCTGGTCCAGGTTGGCGCGGATCTCGTTCCATGGGCCGCCGTAGGCTGCGGCGAGGTCGGCCATAATGCGGGGGCCGTCCTCGTGCTTGCGCTCCTGGGCCCTTTCCACGAGGTAGGCGTAGATGGTGTCCGGGCCGGTGGGGCAGTAGCCGGCGATAAAGCAAGGCCCGCCGTACGTCAGGTCGGTGCGGACCACGTCCTGCGGCCGTTCCACGAACGCGCGCCAGATGCCCATGCCCGTGGACCGGGGTTCACTATCGATGCCGATGGCCTTGCGGACAGCTGAGTGCAGGCCGTCGGCGCCGATCAGGAGGTCGTAGCGGGCGGTGCCGCCGTCGGCGGTGCTCACGGTGACGGAGCCGCCGTCGTCTGTTATTTCGGTGACCGTCTTGCCGTAGCTGATCCGTGCGCCTGCCTGCCCGGCACGCTCGCGGAGGATGGCGGTGAGGTCGGGGCGGTACATGCCCAGTGTGGCTGGGAGGTCGTCGCCGCCGGTCCGCATGTCATCCAGCACGGCGATGACGGTGCCGGCGGGGTCCGGGGCGCGCAGGCCGAGGGTGCTGAACGCGTAGCCCTTCGCCTCGATTTGCTCCCAGACGCCCAGCTGGCGGAGGACCCGCAGGGCGTTCCCCTGCAATGTGATTCCAGAGCCAAGGGTTTGCGGGGCATCGGCCTTCTCCAGGATTTCAACCTGGATTCCCGCGTCGGCCAGCAGGATGGCGGCGGTCAGTCCCGCGGCTCCCGCCCCGACGATTCCGACGTTCTGTACTGCTGCCATCGCTGACTCCTTTGTATTGACGGCGTGACTGATGATGGTTGTGGTGCTGTTGTACTGAAAGCTACCCGACGGTGATTACCGGAGGGCGATCGGGTTGACGGGCGATCCGACGGCGCCGGTAATGGGCAGGGGCGCCGCGGTGAGCAGGAAGTCGTACCTGCCGTCTGCCGCGCAAGCCTCCGCGAGGCCGTCCGGGTCCCACATTTCGCCGAGGAACAGCCCGAGGTTGGGGATGGCGATCTGGTGGAGGGGCTGGAAGGCGCCGTCGAACTCGTTGGGCCGGACCTCGAAACCCCAGGTGTCCGTGGCGATCCCCGCGATTTCACTGCGGTGAAGCCAGGGTGCGGTGCTGAAGGACAGCCCCGGGGCCGAGCCGCCGGCGTAGTCGCCCCAGCCGTCGCGGCGCACCCGGGTGTGCTGTCCGGTGCGGATCACCAGGATGTCGCCCCGGCCAACCTTTGAGCTGGGGCCCTGCAGGTCGATGGTCCGCTGGAGGTGTTCGGGGGTGATGGCGAAACCGTCCGGCAGCTCGCCGTCGTTCCTTCCCAGTTCGGGTCCGAGCGCGCGGCCGACGTCCAGCAGGACGCCGCGGGTGACGATCTTGGCCGCGGCGGTTTCGATGCCGGTGACCAGGTCGCCTTCGGAGGTGACCACGTCCCCTGCGGCGCGGCCGTTCCAGGCCTTGCCCTGGTCGAAGATGTGGCCGAGGCCGTCCCACTGGGTGGAGCACTGCAGCGGCATGGCAATGACGTCGTCCGCGCCGCCGAAGCCGTGCGGGAAGCCCTGGTTGCCGCGTTCGGCGTCCACGCCGGTGTCGGTCATGGTGTGGACAGGGTTGGTGCGTCGCCGCCAGCCTTTCTGCGGCCCGTTGGTGTCGAACGGCTGGGACAGCGAGAAGGCCTCGCCCGTCTTTACCAGGGCTGCTGCTTCAATACGCTTGTCCGCGTCGATGAAGTTCAGGGTCCCAAGGACGTCGTCCTGGCCCCAGCGGCCCCAGTTGTTGTGGGATTCGGCCATGGCGCGGATGCTGCCGAGCGGATCGTCACGCCGGATGACCGGGGAATCGGTGGCTGATTCCCCGGTGCCGGTGGTGGTGGGTGCTGTGTCCTGGCTGGTCACTGCTGGCTGCCTTCAGTGACAACTTCGTCCTTGCAGTGGATGAGCTGGGTGCCCAGGCCCGTAATGGTGCCCTCCATGACGTCGCCGTCCTGGAGCAGCCTTCCCCAGTGCTGGCCGTTGCCGGCGGGGCTTCCGGTGAGCACCAGGTCTCCCGGGCGCAGCGGCATGATCTGGGAGGCCTCGCTGATCAGCTTGGCGACACCGAAGATCATGTCTGAGGTGGACTCGTCCTGCATGGCCTTGCCGTTGAGCTTCAGCGTGACCTGGACGTCCTGCGGGTCGCCGAAGAACTTGGCGGGTACCAGCAGCGGTCCGGTGGGCAGGAAGCCGGGGGCGTTCTTGGCGCGGTACCAGTCCGAGCCGATCGCCGGCATGTCCTTGCGGAACACGTACTCACGGGTTGTGATGTCGTTGACCATGGTGTAGCCGAAGACGTAGTCCAGGGCTTCCTCGGGGGTGACCCGGAACGCCGTCCTGCCGATCACCGCGGCCAGTTCAAGTTCCCAGTCGTGGGACTTGGAGTAGGCAGGCAGGGTGAGGTCGTCCGTGGCGGACGCGATCGCCGTCGGGAGCCCGATGAAGAAGTACGGCGTTCCCTGGCCCGCGCGCTTGTCCATCATCGCGGCGGTCCGGTCCCGGACTTCGTCCTCGTCCTCGCCGGGTTCGCGGTGGGCTGCGGCAAGGTCGATGACGTGCTTGCGGTAGTTGGCGCCGGTCTGAAGGACCTGGACAGGCTCTACCGGGGCGAGGACCTCGATGTCGGCCATCGCCAGGCCGGTGTCCTCGCCGGCCGATGCGGCGATGGCGTCCAGCTGGCTCTCGGTGGTGTCCCAGTGCTCGATCAGGGCGTTGATCTCCCCATCCAGCGGCAGGACGCGGTCGCCGACCAGCAGGCCCGCGCGGGCCTTGCTGTCACCGGTCTCCTGGAACCGGATGAGTGCATATTGTGTTTCGGCCATGGTGTCCTAGCCCCGTCCCTGCTTGGCGTAGGGGTTCAGGAGGGCTTCCTTCATTTCGGGGGAGGCGCCTTCTTCGGTGGCGGTGAAGCCTTCCGCGGGAGGGAAGGATTCGGTCATGGAATGCGGCATGGCGCCGTTTTTGTAGAAGTTGTTGGATCCTTCGGAGGGCTTCCAGGTGTTGGCTTCCCAGTCCGGGACGTAGTTGCGGTATCCGCCGGAGTTGAGCTCGACGCGCAGGCCTGACGGGTCGCGGAAGTAGAGGAAGTTTTGCTCGCCCACGCCGTGGATGGAGGGGCCGTATTCCATGGCGGTGCCGTTTTCCATCATGACGTCCGCGGTGCGGAGCAGGTCTTCGGTGGCGTCCACCCAGAAGGCGATGTGGTTGACGCGTCCCGCGCGGCTGGAGGTGTCCAGGACCACGCCCAGGTCGTGGGACTTTTCGTTGGTCGTGAGAACGGAGAAGACGGTGATGGGTGCCTCGTCCAGGTCCACGAAGGCCATGACGCGGAAGCCCAGCGCCTCGTTGTACCACTTGGCGAAGCCTCGGACATCGGAGGAGGCCACGGTGACGTGGTCCAGGAAGCGGGGCGCTGCGGCGTGGCTGCTGCGGCGCTCCGGCCGGTCCGGGTAGGTGGATTCAAAACCGGGCTCAGCCACGAACTTCTCAACGTCGAAGAAGAGGCGCATGGGGTGGCCATAGGGGCCGGTGAATTCGTAGGCCTTTCCGTAGCCGTGGCCGCCGGCGGTCCAGCTGCCCTGGACGCCGGTTGCTTCGACGCGCTGGGCTGCGGCTTCCAGGGCGGCCTGGGAGTTGGCGCGCCAGGCCATCCGGCCCAGGGAAGCTTCCGGACCTTCGGTGAGGACCAGGCTGTAGCGGTAGTAGTCACCCCAGCAGCGCAGGTAGACGTTGCCGTCCACCCGGTCGATGATGCGCATGCCGAACTTTTCCTCGTAGAACCGTGCCGAGGCTTCGACGTCGGGGGTGGTGATCTCGAGGTGGGCAAGATGGGAGAGGGGAGTTTCCACGTTGAATTCCTTCTAAGTACTGATTGCCGTGAGTGGGTCGCTGCAGGTCTAGTAACCAGACTGAGGCAAAAGAAGTATTCGGTGAAGAGGCGTTTACTGATGCCACCTATTTGTATGGCAGATACCTTGGCCTGAGTGCAGGCCCAACGTAACGAGTTGTCCGATCAGCGTCCGGCCACCGTGCAGCCGAGGGAAAGGAACGACGATGTTCACCCTGCAAATTAGCTATCCGGTCCGGGATTCCGATGCCTTTAAGAACGTCTTTGACAGCGATCCCGCAGGCCGCGCTGACAGGTTCCTATCGGTCCTTGATCCCTATCATCGCCATTACGGTGCGGGCTGCTCGGCCGATCCCGAATCCGAGGACACCTCGGGCTGCGGGGTCGGTTCGGTTGCGGGGGCGGGCTCCGGGCTCTGGCCGGTTTCGGGGGCGACGTCCGCTGGCGTGCTGTCGCTTGGTGCGCCGGCTCCCGGCACTGCGGTTCCGGTCGAGCCGCTGTCCGCGCCACTGGGGCTACCGTCCGTGGTCAGGCCATCTACTTTGTTGGCGCCTTCCTCGACCTTCGCAGGCAATTGCTCAACTTGCCCAGGTCCTTCTTTCACGTCCTTGGTGGATGCGTCCGTTTTGTCCGGGGCAGTCGGAGTGCCGCTCAGTGCTGTGCCCAGCGTCGTCGTGGGTCCGGTCGCACCGCCCTCGATGCTCGACGCCGACGAGACAAGGCTGGAGATGGGCTTATTGGTTCCGAATTCGACCGCAGTGACACCGACCATCGCGATAACGAATGCGGCAGCGCTGACCGCCCCGACTTTGATCCAGGTCTTCGGTGTGAACTGCCTCCTCAGCCGTTTGGCTCGAGGTTCGTCGCTCTCGGCCGGAGCGCTGGCGGCCAGTACTTCGCCGTCGTCAGCGGGCAGTCCGCCCCTGCGTCGCTTTGGGATTTTCGTCAATGCCACGTTGGCGGCCGAACTGAGTGTTCGGGCATAGAGAGCGGCGCCCACCGTGGCAACGATAGAACCGAGTGCGGCGCCGATAAGGGTCCCGGCTACGCCTAGAAAGGACCCCACCAAAGCAGAGGTCACCGCGGCCAACGCCGAGCCAATAGTCTGGGCGCCACTTAGCCCGAGGAGCTGTTTCGGCTTGTCTTCAATAGCGGAGTCTGCAGGCATCTTCAAACACATTTCAGTCAGATAATGTTACGAACAGATAACTTTACCTGCCCCCGACTGGCTCCCGGCTGTCGCCGTAATAATTTGAGACGCTTCTCACGGTAGATCTTCGGCGCCATCCATGCCTCCGACGGCGGCTGGCCCGCGCTGTCCAGCACCTCACCAAAACGGAAGCGGACGACGGCGGGAAGCCCCGCCGTCGTCCGCTAAAAGTTTAGACCTCGGCCGCAGCCCGTCGGGCCCGGGCGGCTCGCACGAGCCCGCTGGACACGGCCGCTCCCACGAGGGCGAGGGCCGCGAGCACGAGGAACACGATGTGGTAACCGGCGGCTCCCGGATTTGCGTCGAGGATTGTCCCGTAGACGATGAAAGCGAACATCCCTGGTGCATAGCCGACCAGGCATGCGATTCCGAAAGCCGTGCCGCTGGTCTCCTCCGGAATCCCGACCTCGTCCATCGGCGCCCAGAACACACCCCGCATGGTGAAGACGATAAGCGAGAACAGCAGGGTCACGATCATCGCCGGGATCTGGCTGCCCGGATCGGCCGGGAGGAGCAGCAACACCGCCACCACCGGGATCAGGCACAGGAACGCCAGCCGGATGTACCGGCTCGCACCCTTGACCACCTTGTCCGCGAGGACTCCGCCGATCGGGCCACCGATGATTTTCAGGCCGTACTGGTTGATGATGCCGTAGGCGCCGACCAGCGCGACAGGCAGACCGTACACGTAGGTCAAATACGGGATGAAATAAGTGAGGCCGCAGTAAACGACGTACACCATGAACACGGTGAAGCTCACCCACCACAGCTGCGGCTGCTTCGCGGCACGCCAGATTTCGCCGAGGCCGGCCTTCTGCTTCTTCGCCACGGGCTGCTCGCTCGCCGGCTCGCTTGTCTGATTGCTTGGCTGATTGCGAAGCAGCAGGAACAACAGCACGCCGACGACGACGTCAATGATGGCGTAGAAGGCAATGGCCGCACGGAATCCGCCGGTACCCGAACCGAGCAGGACGAAAATTCCCAGCGCGGAGAACGCCACGGCAGTGTCGACGACACCGCGACCGCCCTCGAGCAGGCCGAAGAGCCGCCCCTGTTCCTTCGGGCCGCCAAGCTGACGGATGCTCTTCAGCAACGCGGGCCAGACCAGGCAGTCCGAGCACACGGCGAGCAGCGCGAACAGGAGCAGGAGTGTGCTGAAGCCGGGGAACGTGCTGAGGAACAGGCCCAGCGCTCCGGTGCCCACGAGTCCGAGCGGGATGAGGATCCGTGTGGAGAAACGATCGGCGAGGTAGCCGCCGACGATGAAGAGCGCCGTCGCGACCATCGAGTTGACGCTCAGGAGGGTGCCGATCTCAGTGTGGCTGAGGCCCATTGCCTCCTGCATGGGGACGTAGAACGCGTCCTTGAGGTTGGCGAGCTTGTAGATGGTGCCGCCCGCCATGACGAGCAGAGCGAAGCGGATCCACTTGCTCCAGTCGACGCGGTTCGTGGACTTCCCGGGGGTCTGAGTCAATGTGGTCATCGTGCACCTGCCAGGGAGTTCGTTGTGTCGAGCTGTGCGACGGCGATGTCGCGCAGCGAGGCGAGCAGCTCCTTCACGTAGGCCACCTGGTGGTCGGCCCAGCCGGGTTCTGCAGCGAGCAGTTCATCCCGGGTCCATCCGGCCGGGATGCCGGTAGTGCTCAGATCGCGGTACGGGATGAAAGGGTCCGCGCCTTCGCCGGCGTGGCGGAAGGCGGGAGCGTAGTAAAGATTTTCCTGTTCGAGGGCCAGGGCGATGACCTGGGGCTCGTCCTCGCCGAGCATCAGGAGCTCGAAGAGCATCCGCGCACCGGGCAAGTCGTCCTCAGGGCTTCCCTGCAGCACACCGCGGTGACCGTAGCCGTCCCCCTCGGGAAGAACATGGACCCCTTTCAGGTGCACCTGCAGGATGTGCGGCGCGAGCGCGCAGAGGGCATCCATGGGACGCTCGCAGGCATTGATCATGTTCCCGAAATCGAACATGGCGTGCAGGCGCGGATGGGAGACCCGGCGCAGCAACTCGGCGATCTCGGTGGAGCGCAGTTCCTCGTGCTGCTCGAAGGAGAAGTGCAGATCGTGCTCGTCTGCGAGCACGGCGAGCCGGCGCAGGTCCTGCTCGATCAGTGTCATCACCTGCGAGAGCGTGCCCTCGAAGCGCGAGTAGACGCGGATGTGCCGGACGCCGAGGACCCCCGCGATGCGGACTACCTCGTCCACGTCCGCGCGCAGGGTGGTGCTGATTTCGAGGTGGATCCCCAGACCCAGGTGGCGCGCGCGGTCGGCGAACTCGCGAAGCCTGTTCTCGCTCATCCGGCCCAGGCTCCGCTCCTCGCCGTCGAGGAGGTGGATGCAGGCGCCGGCCAGGCCGTGCCGATGCGCGAAGTCGAGCACATCATCGGGCCCGTACCCGCCGTAGGTCAGGTTGCCAAGGAGGGCGTAGGCGTGGGCGAACAGAGGGGCGCGGTCGATCCGTTCGATCAGGGTCCGGGCCAGCTCGTCGGTCAGGCGGGGCAGGGACTCGATCTCCTCTTGGTTGAGGCGGGATCTTAGGAGCGCCTGAAATTGGGCATCGGCAGGGGGCATCGTTGGCTCCTCGGGAGGCGGGTCAGGGGTGGTGGCGAATGTCACTCATCATTTGTACGCCGGTAATGGATCGCAAAAAAGGTCCATTAAGGCCACAGTTGTTAAGTCCATTCAGGAACCTGGGGCGATGCGCTCCCATCGGTTCCACGCGGCGGCCATCCTGCCGACAGCCTGCGGCATGTGCTCCTCCGCGGTGCCTGCGAACCCGATCAGCAGCGCCGGGGGGAGCTGCCGGGTGAGCCGGTACTCGCCGAGGGGGTAGGTGTACACCCGGCCCGCGGCCAGTCCCCTGGCTACCTCGATATCGTCGACCGGTTCACGGAGCCAACCCATGACGTGCAGGCCAGCGTCTACCGGGGCGGCTTCAATCCTGTGGCTCAACCGGTGATCGATTGCTTCGAGCAGGGCGTCCTGACGTGCCGCGTAGAGACGCCGGGTGCGGCGAAGGTGGGCGTGCAGATGCCCTTCCGACAGGAAGTCCGTGAGGGCCATCTGGAGCACCATCGCGGGCGGGCGCCCAATGACCGATGATGCGGATGCGAACGGCTTCACCAGGTCCTCCGGCAGCACGCAGTATCCGAGGCGGATCGACGGCGCGAGCACCTTGCTGAAGGAGCCCACAGTGATCACCTGCCTGCTCAAATCGAGCCCGAACAGGGTTGGGAGGAATTTCCCGCGGTAGCGCAGCTCGCTGTCGCAGTCGTCCTCGACGATCCAGCTCCCGTTTCGTTGCGCCCACGCGATCCACTCCGCCCTTCGCCCCGGGCTCATCGCAATGCCGAGCGGATGCTGCCGCGCGGGGGTCAGACAGGCCAGGCGTGCCGGAGCCGCGTCGTCGTCCGGGAGGACTGCTCCCTCGTCGTCGACGGGGACGCCTCGGACAGGACAGCCCTGGGACTGGAAGGCGAGCCGTCCGGAGATGTGCCCCGGGTCCTCGACGACGACGGGGTCGCCGGCGTCGAGCAGGAGAACCGCCAGCACGTTGAAGGCCTGCTGCGCACCGGAGGTGACGACCACCTGGTCCGCCGTGCACCCCAGGGCTCTCACGTCGTTGACGTATTCCGCGATCGCTTCCCGCAGTGGGCGGTAGCCGTGGGGATCGCTGTACCCGATCGCAAGCGGATCGGTGCGCCCGGCATGGCGTCCCAACAGGCGCTTCCAGGTCGCCGCGGGGAAAGCCGAGGACGCAACCTGGCTGGCAACGAACGATTCGGTCTCTGCCGGCGCCCACGTGTGCGGCGCCTCGCTGAACAGGTCGGTGCCCCGCGAAGAGGTGGCGGCTCCGCGTTCGGACAGCGGCGGCCGGGACATCGGCCGCTGCGGGGCGGCATCGCTCCACAGGGTGTCGACGTACGTGCCGTCACCCGCACGTGAGCGCAGGAAGCCCTCAGCAGTGAGTTGCTCGAACGCAGACACGACAGTGATCCGCGATACTCCCAGCTCGGTGACGAGTGTGCGGGTCGAGGGCAAGCGGGTTCCGCTCGGCATTGAACCCGTCAGGATCTGGGTGCGCAACTGCGCATACAGCTGCTGGTGCAAAGGCTCAGCCGCTGCGCGGTCGAGCTCAAGTCCGGCCAGCAGTCGGCCACCAGCGCTCTTCATCCCGCGAACCGCGGAGCTGATTTCACCATGGCCCCATTTTACGGGCCCGCAAGCGGACGACGCCGGGAAGTCCCGCCGTCGTCCGCTCACCTTAGCGGGCAGACAGGTGAAGCAAGCCGGCCGGACCGGATATGCATGCCGCACGACGGTCAGGCTCCGGGTCCCCCGTCAATGGTCAGGATCGTTCCGTTGGTGTACCCGGACCGCGGGGACGCGAGGAACGCGACTGCACTGGCGATTTCCTCCGGGGTTGCGGAGCGTCCGTAGGGCAGGGCCGAGTTGAGTTCCGCCCAGCGGTCCTCGTCGCCGAATTCTGCCTTGGCCCTAGCCCTGAGCATCGTTTCATTCCGGGGCGTGGAAACCGGGCCGGGATTAATTCCCACCACACGCATGTTGTCCGCGGCGGCCGACTTTCCCAGCGCGCGGGTAAAGGCCATGAGGGCGGCATTGCCCGTGGCGCCGGCAATGTAGTCCGGCCGGAAGACCTCCCCGCCGGCGCCGATGATGTTGACGATTACTCCTTGCCGTTCCTTGAGGTTCGAATACAAGGACCGGGTCAGGTTGATATAGCCGAAGACTTTCAGATCCCAGGCTTCCCTCCATTGGCGGTCGTCAATCTGCTGAAGCGTTCCCGGGGGAATGGCTCCGGCATTGTTCACGAGCACATCGAGGTCTCCCACGCTGGAGCCCACCCGTTGCAGATCAGCATCTGAAGACAGATCGGCAGCCATGAAGCTCACGGACACGCCGTGGTGCGTGCGGATGGTGCCGGCGAGGTCCTCCAAACGCGCAGCATCGCGGCTGACCAGGACGAGATTGCAGCCTTCCGCGGCCAGTAGCAGTGCCGTTTCCCTTCCGATGCCCTGCGAGGCGCCGGTGATGAGAACTGTCTTTTCCCGCAGGCCAAGATCCATCAGGCAACCGGAATGTATTCAGCTGGTTTGAGGTCCGAACGGTTCTGGGCCTGGGCCGCGTGGCGGCCGGCCAGCCGTCCGGAGACCATCGCCCAGCCGATGTGCAGGCCGTGGTTGAGCAACTGCAGGCCGCCCTGACCGGTGGATCCCGCGGCCCACAGTCCCGGGATGGCCTCGCCGTCTGCTGTTGTTACGCGCAGTTCGGTGTCAACGGCCAGGCCGCCATCCGCAAGGGTGATGAAGGCGTTCATCGGGCCGAGCGCATAGAACGGACCCTCGCTGACCCCGCCGCCGAGGCGCTGCCGGTCGAATTGACTGTCGGTTCCGGTGGCGACGTCCGCGTTCCACTCATCGACGGTCGATCGCAGGACAACGGGATCCAGACCGGTACTCTGGGCGAGCTCTTCGATGGTGTCGGCCCGGTGGTAGACGTCCGGGCGGTACCGCCTGTAGTCCTCCACATAGGCGTAGGCCACGCCCGGGAAGGTGGAAACAGGGTTCGGCCAGGCAGAGAACTTCCTTGCCACCCGGTGGTCGAAGACCATGAAGGCGGTGTTTTTCTCGTCGGCGGCCGCGGCGCGGGCCATCAGTTTGTCGGAGTCCTCATTCGCGATCCGTTTCCCGGCATGTCCCACCAGGATGGCCCCCGCCTGGTACATCGTATTGTTCGGGCCCACCCAGCTGGTCAGGGCGCCGCGGATGACGAACGCCAGCAGGTTTTTAGGCAGCCGCTCCACAATGAGTCGCATGGCCTTGGACAGCAGCGGGTGCGAGGGCAGGATCTTAATGGGGTCCAATCGTTTGGAGGGGGCGAAGCGCAGTCCCTCGTAGAGCCTGTCCATTTGCAGCATGACGCCGCCGACGCTGGTTCCCATCTTGAATCCGTCGCCGGTGTTGTTGGGGTTTACAGGCGGGATTTTGGCGGCAGCTTCCCCGACGAACTCGGCCTTCATCTCCGCGGAAGCGGAGTAGTCGCCGGTGGCCAGGATAACGCCGCGCCGGCCGAAGAAGTCGGTGCCGTTGGCCCTGGCCCCGATGATCTCCCCGGCGGCGTTGCGCAGGAGTTTCTCCACGTGCATAGAGGTGCGGATCTCCACGCCCCGTTTCCGGCATTCCCTCAGCAGGGCCGATGCGTAGGCGGACGAATTCGGCAACACATTGTGCATGCGTGGCTTTTCGTACGGCGGCTCCGGGGTGGGACCGAGGAACTGCACGCCAATGCTGGACAGCCACTCCACCGTCGCTCCGGCATTCTCCGCCAGGATCCGGCGCAGCGCCTTGTTCTCCCGTTCCTCGAATTCGCCGTTCGCCACTTTCATGTCGGCAACAAAGAGCTCGATGCTGTCGTTGACGCCGGCCCGGTACTGATAGGACGTGTTGGCCGCGGTGAAAGAGCCCACGGACATCGCCGTGCTGCCGCCCACCTTGGGGCATTTTTCCAGCACAATCGCGCTGGCGCCGCTCGTGGCTGCCGAGATGGCGGCGCTCATTCCTGATCCGCCGCCCCCGATGATCAGGATGTCTGCTGTAGTGGTGGTCACGATGCTTCCTTGTCTGTGGCCTTACGGCCTGCGTTGATCAGTTCGGGAGTCCGGCGAGTCCCGCCGATGGTTGCGCGTGCGGCCGCGGCGAGCCCCGCCCAGCGGCCGGTGATGTAGCCCGGTGCCAGGCCGCCGGCATAGCCATAGTTGGAGAGGCCGCCGATATCAGCTCCGGCCGCATAAAGGCCGGGGATGGGCCGGCCGTCATGGTCCAGCGCCTCGCCGCTGCTGTTGGTGCGCACCCCGCCGAACGTGAAGGTGATGGAGGGCTGAACCATCAGGGCGTAGAAGGGACCCGTGCGCGGAGGTCGGGCCGTGGAGGAGACCGGGACGCCCAGTGCTGTGCCGCCGCCTTGGTCGGCTGTTTCGGCGTACTTCTTGAGCGTGGCATTGAGGCTGTCCCGGTCGACGCCCCAGACCGAGATCTTCCCGACCAGCTCGTCCAGAGTCTGCGCCTCCGCACACGTTCCGCCCGCTTCAACGGCGATCGCGAAACGGTCGATGGACCCGAGACCGGGAAACGGCTCCTGGATGACCTCGGTGGTCCGGACGTGTTCGTCGAAGATCAGGATGCCGCGGGCTTCCGGCTGGAACGCAACATCCTGGTTGAGCAGTTCATCGCCCTTGGTTTCGTCGGCAAAGCGTTCACCGCGGAGGTTTACCATCACGGTGGACCCGGAGTAGTACTGGGAGTACGGCAGGTAGTCCTCCGTCTCGAACCGGCGGACCGGGTACGGCAGCAGATGACCATAGAACGTGCTCATCGCCGTAGTCCCGCCGGAGCCTGCCGCCCGTGCGAGCCGCAGTCCGTCCCCGACGCTGCCGGGGTTGGAGCGCAGAAGCAGACGGTCTGCATTCGGGCCGATATGCCGGGTGAGTTCATCGCGGGCGCCCTGGAACCCGCCGGTGGTCAGTACGACGGCGGATGCGGAGTAGCGGATGAGGCGGCCTTCGGCGTCGCGCGCCGTGACTCCGGTGACGGAGCCGCCGTCGTGCACCAGCTCAGTGACCGTTATCCCGGTGAGTGTTTCGCCGCCGGTGAGGCGGACTTCCTGCCGGCACCACTCCAGAACGGCGTGAATGTCGGTGGAATACCCGATGCCGAACGTCATGATGTTCAGCTTGGGTTCGGCGGCCACTCGCGCCCCCGATGCCCGCAGCTCCGCCAGTGCATCCTCATAGTCGCCCACCAGGCGGGCAGCAAGCTCAGGGTTCCCCAGCGGGATCCGTGCGCGGTAGGCATCGACCGTTGGCGCGGTCCAGAACATGCCGGCCGAGAGGGCGGCCGAGCCTCCAAAGGTCTCCTGTTTCTCCAACAACACGACCCTGGCACCTTGGCGGGCGGCGGTCATGGCTGCCGCCGACCCGCTGATGCCCGAGCCGACAACAACAACGTCCACGTGACGGGTCTCGTCGACGTTTCCTGAAAATGACATTGCAGTACTCCTTTGTAGCGGATCGGGCGTTCAGGACCGGACCAGGGACAGGTTGGCGCCGGCGTGCTGGGCGACGATGCGGCCGAACACCGCGCCCTTACCCAGCGAGGTCCCCGTCATGTAGGCCGCGCCGTGAAATCCGCCGGTAACCTCACCGATGGCGTAGAGGCCGTCAATCACGTCGCCGTCAATATCCACGACCTGTGCCTCGGTGTTGATAGTGATCCCGCAGTAGGTGGTGGTCATCAGCGACTTGGCCGGGTAGGCGTAGAACGGGGGCTGGTCCAGGGGCAGCAGCTCTCCGACGCCGTTGCACAGGTGGGTGCGGCCGGCCTCGTCAGCTTCTCCGTCGGCAATGGCA
>Ga0207683_10000659_pt1 | contig 31666 bp, 25 predicted proteins | sample KBSM73metaG_FD_184333 | JGI IMG/M metagenome (GOLD analysis project Ga0207683, IMG submission 184333) | Miscanthus rhizosphere microbial communities from Kellogg Biological Station, Michigan, USA - KBS M7-3 metaG (SPAdes) (version 2) | ecosystem: Host-associated > Plants > Roots > Rhizosphere >... | reverse complement strand
ACGCTGGCCAACACGGGCGCGACGGCCAGCGGCACGCTGGCGGTGACGCTGGCCGGCCAGGCGGGGTTCACTAAGAGCGGCGACACCTGCACCGGGACCAGCCTGGGGCCGGGCCAGTCGTGCACGGTCACCGTGCAGTTCACCCCGGCCAGCTATGCCCCTCTCAGCGCCACCCTGACCGCGGCCGGCCAGGACCCTGCCGCCACGGCCGCCGTTGCGCTCACCGGTAGCGGGGTGGGCCACCTTTACTGGACGAACAACCCGACGGGCGGGGGATTCCCCGAGGGCTCGGTCATCATGGCCAACCGCGATGGCTCCGGCCAGCGGGAGTTGTTCTCTGGCCAGGACGTGCCGAGCGCGGTGGCGGTCGGCGGCGGCCGCCTGTACTGGGTCACCAACAACAGCGACTCCGGGGAAGGAAATGGCGCGATCCATCGGGCCAACCTCGATGGCAGCGACCCGCAGACCATCGCCACCGGCCAGAGCCTGGGCGAGTCTCCGGGTGGCGGGGTGGCAGTGGACGCCAGTTCTGTCTATTGGACTGCCGACAACGGCACGATCTGGCGGGCCAACCACGACGGCACCGGCGCGAATGTTATCGCCACCTGGGAGAGCGGCCCGGCAGGGGTGGCGGTTGATGGCGGCTTCATCTACTGGGCCGACTTCGACAACGGCACGATCTGGCGGGCCGGCCTGGACGGCGGCAACCCGAAGCCCATCGCCACCGGCCAGGTCCACCCGGTCGGGGTGGCGGTCGACGCCAGCCACGTGTACTGGGCCAACTTGGACAACGGCGAGATCATCCAGGCCAGCCTGGACGGCAGCAACGCCAAGCCGATCGCCACCGGCCAGAACCACCCGCTCGGGGTGGCGGTCGATGGCGATCACCTCTACTGGGCCGTCTGGTTCGACGGCACGATCGTCCAGGCAGGCCTGGATGGCAGCAACCCGCGGCTCGTTGCCTCCGGCCAGAACACCCCAACGGGGCTGGCCGTCGGCTGGTGGGTGAGCGTCCCCCGCTTCCTGTATCTGGCCAGTCCCGGTGGGGGCATCTTCGTGGCCAACCTCAACGCCAGCAACCCGCGCCCCCTCGTTGGCGCTCAGAGCGACACGCCGGCAGTGGCGGTCGACGCCAGCTACCTCTACTGGGCGACCCAGAATGACGTCGCGAACGGGGGCGGCACGATCACCCGGGCCAACCTCGATGGCAGCGGTCAGCGGTTCCTGGCCATCGGGAGCAGCAACCCGACGGGGGTAGCAGTGGACGCCAGCTACGTCTACTGGACCACGGGCGGGACCGGCCCCAGCTCCGGCACGATCAACCGGGCCAGCCTGGACGGCAGCGACCCGCAGGCCATCGTCACCGGGCTGGCGGACCAGCCGAGCATGGTGGCGGTCGGCGCCAGCCACATCTACTGGGCCGCCCAGGCAGACGGGCCGGCCGGGTCCGGCGCGATCTGGGCGGCCGGCCTGGACGGCAGCGACCCGCAGGCCATCGTCCCCGGCCAGGACGGACCAGGGGGGGTGGCGGTCGATGGCAGCTACCTCTACTGGGCCAACGCTGGGGAAACCCCCAACTCCGGCACGATCAACCGGGCCGGCCTCGACGGCTCCGATCCCCAGGCCATCGTCCCCGGCCAGGACTTTCCGTATGGGGTAGCGGTCGACGCCAGCTTCCTCTACTGGGTCAACCGCGGCGACAACACCGTCCACCTGGCCAATCTCGACGGCAGCAACCCGCAGACCCTCGGCAGCGCCCAGGGCGCGTGGGGGCTGGCAGTAAGTCCCGTCGTACGTGTCGTCTGACAGGCTTCCGTCAAGGCGCTGTCCGGTGCCGATGACCATTCCCGGTTCTGCGTATGCGCGAGGCTGATGGTGCGGGAGCGGACTTCCGGTGGCTGTCAAACGCGGCGTCAAACACCTGACGTGTTCAGTGGCCTCATCGGAGCATGCGGCGATCATGCGCCGCGCTCATAACCGAGAGGTACAAGCAGATGGCACTGTTCATGGACGTCCACAACATCGAGGGAGGGGTGTCGGAGGCCGACGCCGCCGGCGCCCACCAGGCCGACCTGGCCACCCAGGCACCGTACGGAGTCAACTACCTGCGCTACTGGGTGGACGAGGAAGCGGGGAAGATCTTCTGCCTGGTTGACGCGCCGGACGCCGAAGCCGCCAACGCCGTTCACCGGCAGGCTCACGGGCTCGTCGCCGACGAGATCTACCCCGTCAGCGAGCACGCCTGACGATCACGCGGATGGCCCCGGGACCCGGGGCGTGCGACCATTCGGAGACGATGAGCATCACCATCCAGCTCCTTGGCCGTCCGTCCATTACCCGGGGCTCATCGGCCGCGTACAAGCTCAGGAGCCGCAAGAGCTGGGGGCTGCTGGCGTACCTCATCCTGAGTGAGCGCCCGGCAGCCCGCAGCCAGCTCGCCTCGCTGCTGTTCGCCGAGGCTGACGATCCGGTCCGGGCCCTGCGCTGGTGCCTGGCCGAGATCAGGCGCGCGCTGGGCGACGAGGGATCGGTCGACGGTGACCCGGTCGTGCTCCGGCTCCCCCCGGGTGCGGTGGTGGACGTCCAGGTGGTGACGAAGGGGAGCTGGACGGCTGCCGTCGGCCTGCCCGGGCTGGGTGCGGACCTGCTCGACGGCATGACGGTCAAGGGCGGGGCAGCCTTCGAGACGTGGCTGCTCGCCCAGCAGCGGCACGCGGCCGCCGCGTCCGAGGCGGTGCTGCACGAGGCCGCCCTGGGGTCGATGGCGCGCGGCGCGCTCGAGGCGGCCATCGACTATGCCGTCCGCGCCGCCGCGATGAGCCCGCTCGACGAGAACCACCAGGCCCTGCTGATCCGGCTGTACCGGACGGCTGGCGACGACGAGGCCGCGGCCAGGCAGTTCGCCGCGTGCGCCAAGGCCCTGCGGGCCGAGCTCGGCGTGGCCCCGGGTCCCGCGGTTCAGGCAGCGATGCGCCAGCCCCGGTCCGCGCCCGATCAGGTGGCCGGCGAGGCCACGATCGAGGCGATCGTCGAGGCCGGGTCGGCCGCGGTGTCGGCCGGCGCTGTCGAGGCCGGGGTTCAGTCGCTGCGGACCGCCGCCAGGCTCGCCGACGGCGCCGGCGCGACCCGGCTGCGCGTCAGCTCCCGGCTCGTGCTGGCCGAGGCGCTGGTCCACGCGCTCGGCGGCCTAGACGAGGAGGGCCTGGCCACCCTGTACGAAGCCGACGAGATCGCGCTGGCCCACGGCCTGCTCAACGATGTGGCCCAGGCGCGGGCCGAACTCGGGTACGTCGACTTCCTTCGCGGCCGCTACGACCGGGCCGAACACTGGCTCACCGACGCCCTGGAGTACGCCAGCGGCTCACCTTCGATGCAGGCCAAGGTCATGACCTACCTAGGCTCGGTGGAAAGCGATCGTGCCAGTTACCGGCGTGCCGTCGGCCACCTGGAGCAGGCGGTCACGCTGTCCCAGGCAGGGCGGGAGCCGCGGCGGCAGGCCTACGCCCTGTCCATGCTGGGCCGGATCAGCCTGTTCCGCGGCGCCCTGGACGCGGCGGCCGGGCACCTCGACGCGTCGATCAAGCTGGCCGAGGATGACCACTGGCTGGCGTTCCTGCCGTGGCCGCAGGCGCTGCGGGGTGAGGTGCAGCTGGCCCGGGCTGACCCGGCTGGGGCGGCCGAACTGCTGGAGCAGGCCTTCGCCCGGGCCTGCCAGCTCGGCGATCCGTGCTGGGAGGCGATGGCCGCCCGCGGCCTCGCCCTGGTGGCCGAGGCCGCGGGCGAGACCGAGCGTGCCATCGCGATGCTGGCCGAGGCCCGGGCCCGCAGCGGCCGGCTGGCCGAACCCTATCTCTGGCTCGACGGGTACATCCTCGACGCGCAGTGCGACCTCGGCCGGCGGCACGACCATCCCGAGACCGCGGCCTGGGTCGAGACGCTGCGCACCCTGGCGTCGCGGTCGGGGATGAGGGAACTCACGCTCCGCTCGCTCCAGCACGGCGCCGCGCTCGGCCGGCCGGGCGACAGCACCGCCGCGGCCGTGCTGGCGGACGAGCTCGCCGAATACCGTTAGCCCGCGGGGCTCACGCCTGGGACAGCCACGGGTACCGCTCGGTGTCTTTGGCCGCGTAGTCCGGGTCCAGGTAGATGAAGCACCGCTGGATCTTCCAGTCGCGGATCTCGAACACGTCGCACCACCGCCCGGCCGCCCACTCGGGTACCCCGGCCCGCCAGGGGCCGTCCCGGTGCTCACCGTGGCTGGTGCCCTCGCACACCACCGTGTCACCCGAGATCACCCAGTTGAAGTGGGAGTAGTGGTGCACGATGGAGGTGATCGTGCCGCCGACGTCGCCGAACAGCTTGCCGATCTCCTTCTTGCCTCCTGCCAGCCCCCACTTGGGGAAGTAGACCTGCGCGTCGTCGGCGAACAGGTCCAGGATGCTGCCTCCGGTCGAGGTGACGCCGCCGTTGTCGAAGGCCTTGAGGTACTCGAGCGCAACCGACTTGCGCTGCTCGTCGGTCATCGTCTGAGTGGTCAGTGCCATCGGGCCACCGTCCTGGCGAGTGGGAACAGCCGGCTGATACTTCAGCACCTTAGCGAAGCTCATGCAGAATCGGCACTACGAAGATCCACCAGAATGCCGGGGAAGGGTGCGCGATGACCGAGTTGCCGGACTATGCCGACCTGCCGCCCGCCCCGCGGGGCGGGCGCTCCGGGTGGGGCCTGTTCGGAGCCGGGGACAATCTCGGCCTGGTCAACCTGATGACGCCGGAGCGGGTCGCGGCGGCGGCCCGGCTCGTCCGGCGGGGCCAGGTCTTCTGCCTGGACATGCCGCTCGGCAGCGTCTCCCCGGCGCTGGCGGCGTTCCGCGGCGCGCCGCGGCACCACATCCTGCATCAGCCCGGCACGGCCGGTTTCGACGACGTCTACGACAACTTCTACCCGCAGGCCTCCAGCCAGTGGGACTCGCTGGCCCACGTCGGCTACGCGCCGGACCAGATGTACAACGGCGCCACCGAGCAGGAGGTGCTGGCGGGCACCAGGAACACCATCGACCACTGGGCCCGGCACGGCCTGGCCGGGCGCGCGGTCCTGCTCGACGTCGAGCGGGCGATGCGGGAGGCCGGGCGGTCCTACGATCCCGGCGGCAGCTCCGCCATCGGCGTGGACGGGCTCGAACTGGCCCGCCGCCAGGCCGGCGTCGAGTTCGCGCCCGGCGACGTCATCCTGCTGCACACCGGCTTCGCCGCCTGGTACGTCGAGCAGCCCAGCGCGGTGAAGTTCCGGCTGCACGGCAACCCGGCCACGCCCGGCGTCGAGCACAGCGAGGCGGTCTGCGAGTACCTGTGGAACAGCCACGCGGCCGCCATCGCATCGGACACCTACGGCGTTGAGGTGTTTCCCGCCGACATGAGCGCGGAGGCACGCCCGTTCGGCTTCCTGCATAACATGCTCATCGGCCAGTTCGGCATGGCGCTGGGGGAGCTGTGGTGGCTCAGTGACCTAGCCCGCTCATGTGCCGCCGACGGTACCTACGAGATGTTCCTGGTCAGCGCGCCGCTGAACGCGCCGGGCGGGATCGGCTCGCCCGCCAACGCGGTCGCCATCAAGTAGCCGGGCGCCGCAGGTGCTCCTGGGCGCCGACGCGGTAGGCCTCGGCCAGCCACGCGGCGAACTCGGCGTCCACCTCGTCCGGCCCGGACAGCCGGAACGCGTGCAGCACGTTGCGCGGGGAGAACGTCTCGACGCGCAGGAAGCGGGGGCTGTCGATCCGCCGGGCCAGCACCAGGTGGCCGTTCAGCCAGTCGCGGCGCGGCATGAACGCCGCGAAGCTCATCCGGACCTGGAGGGCGATGCGCGTCTTTTCCGCCAGCACCTGGACCGGCCCGACGGCGCGGACGCAGGCCAGCGCCGCGTCGAAGGCGGCCCGGACCTGCGGGCCGGAGCGGGCGAAGTGCCGGTCCAGGTCGCCCAGGGCGGCGCAGGTGTGCGACTGGTTCCGGCTGGCGAAGCTCCGCCCGCACGACGGGCACGTCCACATGTCCGTCACCGGTGCGGCTCCCCGGTCAGGGCAGCCATCGCAGCCACGTCCCGTGGCTTTCGGTCAGGGCGATGACGTCGCCGTCGCGGGCCAGGACGCAGGTGTGCCCGTCCCGGGCGGGTCCGTCCGTACCGGGCACGACGCCGGGCGGCTCGCTGGACAGCCAGGTGGCGCCGAGGCCGCGGACGGTGCTGGCGAACTGCTCCCGCTGCCCGGCGGCAAGGTACCACAGCGCCGAGGTGTGGTAGATGACCAGCGTGGCGTCGGCCGGAGCCTGAGCCACCAGGGACGGCAGACCGGTGAGCATATCGCCCCGGTGCACGGCGGGCGGGTCACGGCGGGCCGAGGCGATGGCGGCCTCGAGCCGCTGCGCGCGGTCACCCTCCCCGGGCCAGACCAGGCAGGAAAGCCAGTGGGCATCGTCGGCGCGGGTCACGTCCAGCGGGTTGAGGTCGAGCCCGGCGCGCCAGCTGATGTCCGGGATGCGGCCCGGGAGCGGCACCGGCCCGCGGGGCTCGCACCGCAGCACCGGAGCGTCCGGGTCCAGTCCCGCCAGGCGGTACCCGGAGTAGTCGTAGGAGTAGCGGTCGAGGAGCAGGTTGAGCCCGGCGCTGGCGCCGGCCTCGATCAGCGCCAGCGGCTGCGGCAGCTGGGCCAGGGCGGGCAGCAGGACGGCGCACCGGGCCGGCTCGTTGGTCTGGGTGCGCCGGGCCATGATCACCTGGGTCAGTTCGGCCCGGGACTGGCTGGCCAGCTCGCGCAGCGGCCCGATGGCCGGGGGAGCCCCGAGCAGGTAGCGGGCCGCCGCGAACAGCAGGTTCGGCTGGCGTTTAGGCGGCGGCAGGGACGCGATGAAGCTCACCAGCGCGGAGTCGTCGGCGACCGACTCGGCCAGCGCCTCGTACGCCGCCGACCGGCCCCGCGCTTCCAGCCGTCCGAACTCCCGGTAGGTCCGCGCCACCGCCGTCGCCGCGTCATCACCCGCCTGCGCCACAACCGGCACGCTACCTCAGCTGGCGCCCCGGCTGCGGCCGTGGCACCGGCGCCAGGAGACAATGCTGTCGTGGCTTCGTATTCCGTTAACCCGGACGCGGTGACGCAGGCCGAGCGCCTGATCGACAGCCGTCAGTACGTGCTCGACAGCGACTGGGGGCAGGTCCAGCCTCGAGCCGCCGACCAGAACGCCTACCTGGAGCGGCACTCATGGCAGGAGTACGCCCGGTGGCATCTCGGCCTGACCGACGGCGCTACCGACGAAACCAAGGCCAGGTACGCCTTTGTCTACGGGGATTTCAGGCGCGTCCACCGGATGGGCATCATCGCCTGCCTGTACCGGGCGGCCGAGTGGCGGCACAAGGAGATCGAGCTGGCCGCCCACGACCTGCTACAGCGACTGGACAAGCTGACCTTGTGAACTAGCGATTAGGCCCCGTCCGTTCCCACTACGGCTGCGTTTTTCGCTGTACCATCACCGCCATGAACCCACTGTCGGGCGTTCTCGGCGAGGCGTGGCAGATGTACAAGGCGCACGCCTGGCACCTGCTCGCGATCGCCTTCGTCATCTACCTGGCCGCGGCGGTCATCGCCGCGCTCCTCGCGCTGGTCAGCAGCACCGTCGGCGCCCTGCTCGGCTCCCTGGTGGAGATCTTCGCGGCGTTCCTGTTGCAGGCGACGCTGGTCAAGGCCGTGCAAGACGTGCGCGACGGCCGCGCCGACCTGTCCCTCGGCGAGACCGTGCGCGCGGCCACGCCGTACTTCTGGGCGGTGGCCGGGGCTTCGATCCTGGCCGGCATCGCCATCACGATCGGGCTGATCCTGATCATCGTCCCCGGCCTGTACCTGATCACCATCTGGGCGGTGATCATACCGGTCATCGTCCTGGAGCAGTCCGGGGTGATGGCGTCCTTCGGGCGCAGCCACCAGCTGGTCCGCGGCCGCGGCTGGCACGTGTTCGGCACGCTGGTCCTGGCGTGGCTGATCCTGCTGGCGGTGAACCTGGTCCTCGGCCTGATCTTCGCGGCGCTGCCGGACGCGCTGGGCCGGGGCCTGAGCTCGGTCATCTCGGGCACGATCGTGGCTCCGTTCATCGCCCTGGTCGTGACGCTGGTCTACTACCGGCTGTCCGGGAACGCCCAGGTGCCGGCGGCCCCGGGTGAAAACTACGGCGGGTACGGGCAGACGCCGTTACCGAGGGATCCTGACGACGCCGAGCGGCCTGCCGATGAACTCTCACCGGCAGGCCGCCCGGCTTTAACGGGCCCCCGGCGCCCCCGACGGGCCGGGGGAGAAGGACACGGGGCCGAACGGCCTGCCGGTCACGCTGCCGGTCACGCCCGGACCGCAGCCGCCGCCCAGTGCTGCTCCAGGTGCGGCACCAGATCCATGGCGCGCTCGTCCGGGAAGAACAGCCGCGCGCCGTCGACGGTGACCAGCTGGGTCGTCCCGGGGATGGTGTCCCGCAGCCAGTAGGCCCAGGAGACGTCGAAGAAGCTGTCCCCGGTGCCCCACACCAGCAGCGTGGGCACGGTGAGCTCCCTGAGCTGAGGCGTGACCGCCGCCAGGTCGGCCTCGTCCAGGGCGGCCAGCATCCTTTCGAACTCCCGGGCGCGCTCCAGCGTGGCGAAGCACGGCTCCAGGTAGGAGCGGATGACCGCCGGGTCGACCCGGTCCAGGTGCTCGTAGCCGGCGCCGAAGGCGACCTTGGCGGCGGCGTCGAGGTCGGCGAACAGCGCCACCGCGGTCGGCGCCAGGTCCCCGGCTCGTGCCAGCTCGACCGTCGGCTTGAACTCCGCGGGCGGCAGGTTGCCGGCCGTGTCGCAGTCGGTCAGGGTGAGCGAGGCTAGCCGCTGCGGGTGGCGGGCGGCGAAGATCTGGGCGATGGCCCCGCCGGTGTCGTTGGCGACGAGATCGATGCCGGTGAGCCCGAGCGCGTCGCAGAAGTCCTCCAGGCCAGCCGCCAGCGCGGCGACGGACAGGTCCTGCCCGGCGGTCACCGGGCTGTGTCCATGCAGCGGGAGGTCGACGGCAATGCAGCGCCGCTGGGTGGAAAGCGCGCCGATGACGTTGCGCCAGAGAAAGGCGTTGGTGGCGATGCCGTGCACGAACAGGGCTACGCGCCCGGTTCCCTGCGGGGCCTGCGGGGCCTCCGGGTCTTGCGGGCCGATGTCGACGTAGCTGATCTCGCCTGAACGGGTGGCGATGCTGTGCCGGTGGGCCTCGAGTTCGGTGAGCTGCATTACGATCGCCTTCCTAGTAGATGCGCTAGTATTAGTAGACCGACTGTCGGTTTATGGAAACAAACCGACAGTCGGTTTGTCAAGCGATTAGGGCAGTGTCGCGTGGGACCGGGCGAGGAGGCGCGATGGACCGGCCGAACAAGAACGTCGCCCGCGGGGAGGCGACGCGGAGCCAGCTGATCGCGATCGCCACCCGCATGTTCGCCGAACGCGGCTACGAAGACACCTCGATCGAGGCGGTGCTCCGCGAGGCGGGGGTCAGCCGGGGCTCCCTCTACCACCACTTCGCGAGCAAGGAGGCCCTGTTCGAGGCCGTGGCCGAGGAGGTCGAGACCAGCGTGGGGACACAGACCCTCGCCGCCGCGGCCGGGGCGGACGGCCCGGTGGCCGCGCTGCGGGCCGGGTCCCTCAACTGGATCCGGCTCGCGGGCGATCCGGTGGTGCAGCGGATCCTGCTGATCGACGCGCCTTCGGTGCTCGGCTGGGAGCGGTGGCGGGCTATGGAGGAAGACCACGCTCTCGGCGGGATCAAGGCGATTCTCCAGCTCATCGCCATGGAGGGGAAGCTGCGGCCGGAACTGGCCGACACGCTCGCCCACGTGCTGCTCGCCTCGGTCAACGAGGTGGCGCTGCTCGTGGCCCGGGCAAAGGACAAGGAGGCGGCGATGCAGGCCGGCGCCGACACCATCGACGAGCTGTTCCGGCGCCTGTTCGGCTGACCGGTCAGCCGCCGGTCTCGGCCGCCACGGCCCGCCCCGACTGGCGGCCGCTGAACAGGCAGCCGCCGAGGAACGACCCCTCCAGCGACCGGTAGCCGTGCATTCCCCCGCCGCCGAACCCGGCCACCTCACCCGCCGCGAACAAGCCAGGCACCGGTTGAGGGGGCGTGTCCTGGCCGAGCACCCGCCCGGACAGGTCGGTCTGAAGGCCGCCGAGCGTCTTACGGGTGAGGATGTTGAGCCGCACGGCGATCAGCGGCCCGGCCTTCGGATCCAGGATCTTGTGCGGCGCCGCGGTGCGGGCCAGCCGCTCGCCGCGCGATCGGCGGGCGTTCCAGATGGCCATGACCTGCAGGTCCTTGCTGAACGGGTTGTCCATCTCCCGGTCGCGCGCGACGATCTGGCGCTCCAGGTCGGCCAGTTCGAGGAGCGGCTCCGGGGTCAGCTTGTTCATCCCCGCCACCAGCTCCGGCAGCGTCCTGGCCACCACGAAGTCGGCCCCGTGCTCCTTGAACGCCTCCACCGGCCCGGCGGCGCCGGGCCGCACCCGGGACAGGGTGAGCTTGATGTCCTTGCCGGTCAGGTCGGGGTTCTGCTCCGAGCCTGACAGCGCGAACTCCTTCTCGATGATCTTCTGGGTGAGCACGAACCACGAGTAGTCGAAGCCGGTGGCCCGGATGGCCGCCAACGTGCCCAGCGTGTCGAACCCGGGGAAATGCGGCGCCGGGAACCTGCGGCCGCGCGCGTCGAACCACAGCGAGGACGGCCCGGGCAAGATCCTGATGCCGTGCCCGGCCCAGATCGGGTCCCAGTTCTGGATGCCCTCGGTGTAGTGCCACATCCGGTCGCGGTTGACCAGCCGGCCGCCGGCCCGTTCGGCGATGGCCAGCATCCGGCCGTCGACATGCTCGGGCACCCCGCAGATCATCCGGTCCGGGGCGGGGCCGAGCCGGTCCGGCCAGGTCGCGCGGACCAGGTCGAGGTTGCCGCCGATGCCGCCGGAGGTCACGATCACCGCGGGGGCGTGCAACTCGAACTCGCCGGCCTGGACGCGCGAGCTGCGGGTGCCGCGCGCGGCCCGGCTGGGTTCGAGGATCGCGCCCCGCACGCCGTCCACCGTCCCGCGGGTGACGGTGAGCCCGTCCACCCGGTGCCGGAACCGCAGCCCGACCAGGCCCGCATCCGCTGCCGCCCGGACCTGCCGCTCGAACGGGGCCACCACGGCCGGGCCGGTGCCCCACGTGACGTGGAAGCGGGGCACCGAGTTGCCGTGCCCGTCGGCCAGGTAGCCGCCCCGCTCGGCCCAGCCGACCAGCGGGAGCCACCGCACTCCCATGCCGTGCAGCCAGGACCGCTTCTCCCCGGCGGCGAAGGCGACGTAGGCCTGCGCCCAGCGGTACGCCCAGTAATCCTCGCCCGCCGGGTCGTCGGCTCCGCGGTCGAAGAACGCGCTGCCCATCCAGTCCTGCCAGGCCAGCTCGTGAGAATCCCTGATGCCCATCCGGCGCTGCTCCGGGCTGCCGACCAGGAACAGGCCGCCGAACGACCAGAAGGCCTGGCCGCCCAGGTTCGACTCGGGCTCCTGGTCGAGCAGCAGTACCCGCCGTCCGGCCCGGGCCAGCTCCGCGGTTGCGGTCAGTCCCGCCAGCCCCGCGCCCACCACGATCGCATCCGCGTCCATCTGGTTATCAAACCAGGCCACCGGTCCGCTTTGCAGCCAGGAGGTGCGCTCGTCACTGGCCGCCTTCGGGCCGGGTGCGTGTCACCCAGTCCGTTCGGCCCTAAATCTAGGCCTGTGAAGCGGCGGGTCAGCTCTTGCGGCCCACGCCGCCCCACATGGCGGTGGGGGCGCTGCTGAGGTCGAGTGCCGAGTCAGCGCGCCAGTCCTGGATGGCCACGACGCCCGGGTCGGCCAGGGCGAGTCCGAGTCGAAGTCGGGCACGGGCCGAGCTTAGCTCCCGATGGCCAGCTGGACGATCCGCACGATGACCAGGACCATCGCGATCGCCATGTAGCTGCCCAGGACGGTCAGGGTGACCTTGCGGCCGATGGACATGACCGGCTTGGACAGCATGTTGAGCGGCGGCATCCGCCAGTTCTCCCGGTCACGGCGGTCCACGTCGACCGAGCTCTGAGCCCGGAGCGACCGGAACAGGGTCCAGCCGCCGCCGGCGACGGCCGCCGTCAGGCAGCCGAGGACGATGACGAGGATCTGCCGGCCGGTGATGCCGGGGAAGACCACCGAGGCGGTCAGCACGGCCGACAGCGCGATCAGCACGGTGATCACGACCGAGGTGAAGATGTTGGTGCCGCGGCGGTTGACCCAGGGGCCGAGGACCGCGCGGTCGTTGCAGAGCATGAGCAGGAACACCGTGGCGGCCGGGAGCAGCACGCCCGCCAGCGCCTGGACGCCCTCGATGATGAGGCCGAGCGGGGCGCGGGGGATGAGCACGATGGCCGCGGCCACTGCGATCAGCGCGGCGTAGATCGCGTAGAAGCCCTTGGCCTGGCGGAATCCACTATGCAGCGAGTGCTTGAGGCCGAGCGTGTCGCCGACCGCGTACGCGGTCGACAGCGAGACGGCGAACGCCCCGATGATGGCGGCGTCGAGCAGCGCCACCGCGAACACCGCGCCCGCGACCTGTCCCGCGTGGGCCGCGATGCCGTGCGCCAGCCCGGCGGCGTCGGTGAAGTGGCCCGCGGCCCGGGTCCCGGCGAAGGCGGCGGCGGTGGCGCCCATCAGCGCGGCCGCGCCGACCACGACGATCACGATGCCGATCCACAGGTCGACCTTCTCGTAGCGGATGAACCGCGGCGTGATCCGCTTGTCGACCACGTAGGACTGCTGGAAGAACAGCTGCCACGGCGCCACGGTGGTGCCGACGATGCCGATGATCAGCAGCATGACGGTGGCCATCTGCCCGGAGCCGCCGGGCAGGCCCGGCTCTGCGAACCCGCGTGCCATCGCGGCGCCGGACGGGTGACTGACCAGGAACAACGGGATGAGGAGCAGCGATCCCGCGCACAACGCCACCGCGATCCGCTCGAACCTGCGGAAGCTGCCGGTGGCGGCGGCGGCCAGGATCACGCCCGCGGCCAGCAGCACCGCGATCAGCTTGGGTACCCCGAGGTACCCGGCGGCCATGGTGATCCCGATGAACTCGGTGACGAGGGTCAGCGCGTTGAGGATGAGCAGGTAGATGACCATGAGCGTGGCCCAGGACTTCCCGAACCGCTCGATCAGCAGCCGCGCGTGCCCAACCCCGGTGACCGCGCCAAGCCGCAGCACCATCTCCTGATTCACGTAGAGCACGGGGATCAGCAGCAGCAAGGTCCACAGCAGCCGGGTGCCGTAGTTCTGCCCGGCCTGCCCGTAGGTGGAGAACGCGCCGGCGTCATTGTCTCCGCACATCACGATCAGCCCGGGGCCCACGATGGCCAGCAGCGTCTTCAGCTTGGCGGACAAGCCGGCCCGCGACGCGGAATCGTCGGCCGGGATGGTGCCGAGCGCGCCGCGGATGTCGCCGGCGTGCGCGTCGACGTGCGCGTCATCGCGGGCGGCGGTACGAGTGATGGAGGCCATGGTGAACACCCCTTTCACGTCACGAGATCTGACGGAAAACGGGGGCACACGCACATGCCCGCCCCGAACGGGACAGGCACGATCAACGAGCGGAACTGTTAGGCGAGGCGGCGTGTGCCCGGGACAGAATGGGACGGCAGCGAGAAGGGCCGACTTCGGCCCGGACTATCAGAGTCCATCGCTTGCCTCCCTTCCGTCGCGACGCACGGGGGCGCCAGGCCACACCGCCTGCGGGCTCCGCTGCCCGCGGGCACCAACCGCGTGACACCTGAGGAAACAAACGTCCGGGAGAAACAAATCCCCGGCCGCACCTCTCTCGTAAGAGCTTTGGCACTCCACGGCGTACTGCGACCGCCCGGTTCGAACCGGAGTCCGGCTGCCAGCCACTTGGCCTCACCCCTTAGGCCGGGGAGAGGTGTCCTGATCCGGAGCGTCTCTCGACGGTTGGGATCAGTGGCCTATGTCCGTGAAGACGCCTCACCGAACGAGGTGTCCCGTTGTTCAACCGGACCCAGCATGCCCTGAGGCAAAGCTGAATGTCAATTCAGCGCTCCGCGGGTGCCACCGGGATGCCGAGGCCGGGCAGCACCTGGGCGGCCGGGAGCGCGGCGAGCAGGGGGCCTGGCAGCCTGAGCTTGGATCCGCGGATTCCCGACCCGATGACCACCGAACCGGTCTTGGCCACCGCCTCGTCGACCAGCACGGGCCAGTCCGCCGGCAGGCCGACCGGCGTGATCCCGCCGTACTCCATGCCGGTGGCGGCGGTGACCGCGTCCACCGGGGCGAAGGACGCCTTCCGCGCGTCCAGGTGCCTGCGCACCAGCCCGTTGACGTCGGCCCGGGTGGTCGCGGCCACCATGCAGGCCGCGTAGCGCGTCTCGCCGCCGCGCTTGGCCGCGATGACCACGCAGTTCGCCGATTCCTCCGGGGTGACGCCGTAGCGTTCGCAGAACGCGGCGGTGTCCGCCAGCGCCGGGTCGATCTCGGCCACCTCGATGTCGTCGGCGCCCGGCAGGTCGCCCAGTAGGCCGCGCAGCGCCGCCGCGACCGGGGCGGCGAGCAGGTCTGGCCGGGACAAGGCGGGCGCGAAGGCGAGCTGAAGACTCATGGAGGTTATCCAACCAGACCGGCCTGAAGGCACGGCCGGGTGGACCGCGTGGTGATCGACGCCTGGAGCCAAGTCCACCAGCCCGGCAGGCCGGAAGGCATGGCGGGTCGGCCGCCCAGGATGGGCCGCCGCGGGCGGAAGGGGATGGTCCGGAAATCTGTTATGCAGTAGGGGCCTTCCTGATCTATTCTTCCCGCCGGTATGGAGTCCAATTCCGTGACGTCTTCGCCCGCCGGGTCCGCCCGGCTGCGGTCCGGGCGTCCCGGGCGATCCAGGTCGCATGCTGAGCGCGCGGCCGCGCGGGCAGCCGCGCGTGCCGCCCGGCGCGCGGCCATGCCGCCGATCACCTATCCCGCCGAGCTGCCCGTCAGCCAGCGCAGGGACGACATCGCCGCGGTCATCCGCGACCACCAGGTGGTGGTGATCGCGGGGGAGACCGGCTCGGGCAAGACGACCCAGATACCCAAGATCTGCCTGGAGCTCGGCCGCGGGGTCGACGGGCAGATCGGCCACACCCAGCCGCGGCGGCTGGCGGCCCGCACCGTCGCCGAGCGGATCGCCGAGGAACTGGGCAGCCCGCTGGGGGAGGCGGTCGGCTACCAGGTCCGGTTCACCGACGTGTCCGCCGACGGCACGCTGGTCAAGCTGATGACCGACGGCATCTTGCTGAACGAGCTCGCCCGGGACCGGGACCTGCGCCGCTACGACACGCTGATCATCGACGAGGCGCACGAGCGCAGCCTGAACATCGACTTCATCCTCGGCTACCTCCGGCAGCTGCTGCCCCGCCGCCCGGACCTCAAGGTCATCATCACCTCGGCGACCATCGACCCGGAGCGGTTCGCGGCCGCCTTCGGCGGCGCGCCGATCGTCGAGGTGTCCGGCCGCACCTACCCGGTGGAGGTCCGGTACCGGCCGGTCGACGAGGACGCTGACCAGGGGCAGGCGATCACCGACGCGATCGACGAGCTGTCCGCCGAAGGGCCCGGCGACATCCTGGTGTTCCTATCAGGCGAGCGGGAGATCCGCGACACCGCGGACCTGCTGGCCGGACGGGAGCGGCTCGACATCCTCCCGCTGTACTCGCGGCTGTCAGCCGCCGAGCAGCACCGGGTCTTCGAGCGCCGGGCCGCCTCCAGCCTCACCCGCCGGGTCGTGCTGGCGACCAACGTGGCCGAGACCTCGCTCACCGTGCCCGGCATCAAGTACGTCATCGACCCGGGCACGGCGCGCATCTCCCGGTACAGCCGCGGGACCAAGGTGCAGCGGCTGCCGATCGAGCCGATCTCGCAGGCGTCGGCCAACCAGCGCAAGGGACGCAGCGGCCGCACCTCGGACGGCATCTGTATAAGGCTCTACTCCGAAGAGGATTTCTACAGCCGCCCTGAGTTCACCGACCCGGAGATCCTGCGTACCAACCTGGCCTCGGTCATCTTGCAGATGGCGGCGATCGGCCTGGGCGACATCCCCAAGTTCCCGTTCATCGACCCGCCCGACGCGCGCAACATCGCCGACGGGCTGACCCTTCTCGCCGAGTTGAACGCGTTCAAAAACGGGCGCATCACCGGGCTCGGGCGCAAGCTGGCCCGGCTGCCGGTGGACCCGCGGATCGGCCGGATGATCCTCGAGGCCGACCGGAACGGCTGCGTCCGCGAGGTCCTGATCATCGCGGCGGCGCTGTCCATCCAGGACCCGCGCGAGCGGCCCGCCGACGCCCAGCAGGCGGCCGACGACAAGCACCGCCGCTTCACCGACCCGGACTCGGACTTCGTCACCTACCTGAACCTCTGGGACTACCTGGCCGAACGGCAGCGCGAGCTGTCTTCCTCGGCCTTCCGCCGGCTCTGCCGCGCCGAGTTCCTGAACTACCTGCGGGTTCGTGAGTGGCAGGACCTGCGGGGCCAGTTGCGGACGCTGGCCGGCGATCTCGGGGTGGCGGTCAGGTCAACGTCGGCCGAACGGACCGGGTTGCACGTGTCCCTGCTGGCGGGGCTGCTCTCCCAGATCGGCATGAAGATTCAAGGGTCAGAGCCACTCCAGCAAGCCGCCTCGGCGCCCAGGGGGCGCAGGCCGCGGGCCGAGTACCTGGGCGCGCGTAGCGCCCGGTTCGCTATCTTCCCCGGATCCGCGCTGGTCAGAAAGGCGCCGGACTGGATCGTGGCGGCGGAGCTGGTGGAGACGTCCCGGCTGTGGGCGCGGACGGTGGCGCGGATCGAGCCGGAGTGGGTGGAGCCGCTGGCCCGGCACCTGGTCCGGCACAGCTACAGCGAGCCGCACTGGGAGAAGAAGCGCGGCGGGGCGGTCGCGCTGGAGAAGGTCACGCTGTACGGGGTGCCGCTGGTGGTGGACCGCAAGGTCCCGTTCGGGCGCATCGACCCGGCGGCGGCACGGGAGCTGTTCATCAGGCACGCGCTGGTGGAGGGGGACTGGCAGACCAGCCACCGGTTCTTCGCCGAGAACCGGCGGCTGCTGGCCGAAGCCGAGGAGGTGGAGCACCGGGCCCGCCGCCGGGGCCTGGTCGCAAGCGAGGACGAGCTGTTCGCGTTCTACGACGCGCGGATCCCGGCGGACGTGGTGTCCGCCCAGCATTTCGACACCTGGTGGAAGCAGGCCCGCCGGGCCGACCCGGGCCTGCTCACGTTCAAGGCCAGCGACCTGCTCAACGACGACGCCACCGGAGTCAGCGCCGACGCCTACCCCGACGTCTGGACCTCGGAGTCGGCCGGGGTGCCCCCCGCCCCGCTCTCCTACGCCTTCGAGCCGGGCAGCGAGTCCGACGGCGTGACCGTGGACATCCCGCTGAGCGGGCTCAACCAGGTGAACCCGGCGGAATTCTCCTGGCAGGTGCCCGGGCTGCGCACCGAGCTGGTCACCGAGATGATCCGGTCGCTGCCCAAGGCACTGCGGCGTGACCTGGTGCCTGCGCCGGACGTGGCGCGGGAGGTCGTCGCCCGCCTCGGTGAACCGTCGGGGGACCTGCGCGACGCCGTGGGCCGCGAACTGAGGGCGCTGCGCGGGGTGAGCGTGCCGCGCGACGCCTGGGACCTGTCCAAGCTGCCGCGGCACCTGCGGATCACCGTCCGGGTGACCGACTCCGGCCGCGTCCTGGCCGAGGGTAAGGACGTCGCCGAGCTCCAGCGCGAGCTCAGGCCGCGACTGCGGGCGGTGCTGTCCGAGGCGGCGGCCGCGATCACCCGCACCGGCCTGACGTCGTGGACCGTCGGCGAGCTGCCCCGGGTGTTCCGTGACGGCAGTGTCGTCGCTTATCCGGCCCTCGCCGACGCGGGCACCACGGTCGATGTCCGGCTGTTCGAGACGCCGGACGCGGCCCATGCGGCGATGTGGGCCGGCACCCGGCGGCTTATCCTGCTGGGCGCGCCATCGCCGGTCAAGTCGATCGCGGGCGGCCTGTCCACCCGGGCCAAGCTGGCGCTCAGCCATAACCCGCACGGCGGGGTCGCGGCCATGTTCGCGGACTGCGTCAACTGCGCCGCCGACTACCTGATGGCCGAGGCGGGCGGCCCGGCCTGGGACCGCGAGAGCTTCGAGCGGCTGTCCGCCTCGGTCCGGTCCGGCCTGCACGAGGTGACCGCCGAGGTGGTGAACCAGGTGGAGGCGGCGCTGCGGCTGGCCCACTCCGTCGGCGCCCGCCTCCAGGACAACTACGCCGACCTGCTGCAGCCCGCCGTGGCCGACATGCGGGCGCAGCTGTCCGGGCTCATCTATCCCGGTTTCGTGGCTGCCACCGGGTACCGCCGCCTCCCGCACCTGACCCGCTACCTGCGGGGGATCGAGCGACGGCTGGACAAGCTGCCGGAGAACCCGGCCCGGGACGCGGCCAACATGGCCATCGCCCGGCGGGCGGAACAGGCCTGCCAGCAGGCGGTCGCGGACCTGCCCGCGGCGCGCCGCGGGCAGCCCGACGTCACCGAGGTGCGCTGGATGCTGGAGGAACTCAGGGTCAGCCTGTTCGCCCAGACCCTCGGCACCCAGGGCCCGGTGTCGGAGAACCGCATCCTCGCTGCCCTCAGCCGCCTGCGTCCTTAGCCGCCCTTCCCGCCGCCTGCCGCGCGCAGGCGTGTCGTTGCGCACTATGGACTACATCAGGTGCTACGTTGCTCGGCAAATACCCCAAAGTTCGCTTACGCGGCGTTAGTCCGCGGAAAGGCAGGAACCGTGACCGGAGAACCACCCGTGCGGCGCCGCCTCGTCGGGGGCGCGCTGCGCCGGTACCGGGAAAACGTGGGCTACGCGCTGGAGGACGCGGCCCGCGTGCTGGAGTGCGACCGGTCAAAGATCAGCCGGATCGAGACCGGGCAGCGCGGCATCAGGCCGAAGGAGCTGCGCGAGCTGCTGACCGAATACGGGGTGCCGGACCGCGAGCAGGCCGCGCTGGTGGCCATCGCGAGCCGCGGCGGCCGGCGCGGCTGGTGGCACCCGTACGCGGACGTCCTGCCCGGCCCGTACCTGGACTACGTGATCATGGAGTCGGCCGCGGCCGAGATCATGACCTACGAGGCGCAGGTCGTCCCGGACCTGCTGCAGACCGACGACTACACCAGGGCGATCGTCGCCGCCGAGCCCGGGTACGCGACCGACCAGCAGCGGGAGGAAGCCGTGGCGGCCAGGGCCACCCGGCGTCAGGTCATCCTCGGTTCCTCGGCCGAGCGGCGGCTGACGGTGATCCTCGGCGAGGCGGCGTTGCACCAGGCCGTCGGCGGCCCCGGCGTCATGGCCGGGCAGATCAGCCACCTCGTTCAGCTGGCCGACGACTTTCCCCACCTCACCCTGCAGGTGCTGCCGTTCGCGGCCGGCGCGCACGCGGCGGCGGGCAGCGCCTCGCTGGCCATCTTGAGGTTCCCTGACGCGCCGAGCCTGGGCGTGGTCTACCTGGAAGCGCTATCCGGCGGCGTCTACCTGGAGAGCCAGGAGGACGTGGCCCGGTATATCCGGGCGTTCGCCCTGCTGCGCGCCGCCGCGCTCAGCGCGGCCGACAGCGCGCGCCTGCTCAGTACCTACGGATCCACGGGGGTGGGCGTCTAGTTCGACCGGCTCGCCGCGCTGCTCTTCGAGCGCCGCAGCTCCTGGTCCACGGCCGCGAGCTTGTCGATGATGTCCTGGATATCCTCGAGGGGTTTGTCGGTTCTCGGCGATCGCGCCATTGTGCCGCTGCCCGGGCCGACGGCGGCACCGAGACCGCTGGCTTCATCCGGCCCTGTTCGGCTGACGTCTTGCACGCTGTCGCCGGGGTTCATGCGTGGTGTCTCCTGGAGCATGCCTAGTTAGCGGGGGAGGCGGACCGGCGGGAAGGGCGGAAATTCCCGTCGGGAAGTAACGCGTTAAGCGCAGGGAACCATGCTAAGGCGTTTTCGCCCGTATGTCACGCATCGATGTGCGTCGTGTCGCGTGTTTCCTTTTGCGTGCCAGGCCAGTCCGCACCCTGCCGTCCGCCGGCGCTTCCGTCCGGCGGCCTAGCTGCGACGACACGATCTCGTAGATCATGTTCCCAGTGAAATCCTCGTGATGACGCTGAGACACTGCTAACGATTGCATGAATTTATTCGTTTACGCTTTGTACATGCACGTGCAAATGCAAATCAATTTGCGGATTGCGTGAATAGGGCCGGATAGGGGCAGATCGTCGGAAAGCGTCAGCGCGGCCAGGGCGCGGCCTGCCGCATGCTCTTCTCCATCTCCTCCGGCAGCATGGCGGGCACCGGAAGCGGGGTGACCCCCTCCCGGCCCGGCCGCATGCCGTCCAGGATCAGGGTCAGGTACCGGCGCCAGATGTCGGGGTCCGCGGCGTACGAGAGCTGGGTCGCCTCGATCAGCACGAAGACGATAAAGATGATGTCGGTCTGGCGGATGTCGGCGCGGAGCTGCCCGGCGGCCTGCGCCCGCTGCACGAGCCGTTCGACCAGCGGCGCGTTGCGCTGCCGGGCGACCGCGACCAGGTTCCGGCCGTAGGTGGCGAACATCAGCATCTGCCGCAGGCCGAGGTGGCCCGCCATGGTCTCGGCCATCCGCTCCATGAAGAACACCAGGCCCGACCAGGGATCGGGCGACGCGAAGGCCTCCTCGCCGATGGCCGCGATCGAGTCGAGGCGGTCCATGAACAGCGCCTCGATCAGCTCCTCCTTGGTGCGGAACCGCCGGTAGACGGTGCCGACGCCGACCCCCGCGTGACGGGCGATCTCGTCCAGGCTGACCTCGAGCCCGCGCTCGTTGAACACCTCCGCGGCCGCCGCCAGGATCCGCTGCCGGTTCCGCTCGGCGTCCCGCCGTAGTGGCCGCGCACCGGAGCCCGCAGAATGCCCGGCCGAGTCCTCCGCCACCTGAAACCTCCCGAAAAAAGTGGAGACAACTCCTCCACTTCATGTTACCGTGGGCTAAGCGGAGAAGGTACCTCCAGATTGGTGAACCTCATGTCAGATGTCAACTCCATCGATAGGGCCGGCCCGGGAGACCGGCGGCGCTGGCTCATCCTCGGCGTCATCGGCCTCGCGCAGCTCATGGTCGTCCTCGACGTCACGGTGATGAACATCGCCCTGCCGTCCGCTCAGCGTGCGCTGCACTTCACCACGGCGGACAGGCAGTGGGTGGTGACGGCGTACACCCTCGCGTTCGGCAGCTTGCTGCTGCTCGGCGGGAGGCTGGCCGACCTGCTCGGCCGGAAGGTGACGTTCCTGATCGGGCTGCTCGGCTTCGCCGGCGTCTCGGCCATCGGCGGCGCCTCGGTCAACTTCGGCATGCTGATCACGGCCCGGGCCTGCCAGGGCGCGTTCGGCGCGCTCCTGGTGCCGTCGGCGCTGTCGCTGCTGACGACCACGTTCACCGAGCCGAAGGAGCGCGGCAAGGCGTTCGGCATCTACGGCGCGATCGCCGCGGCCGGCGGGGCCATCGGCCTGCTGCTCGGCGGCGCGCTGACCGAGTACCTGTCCTGGCGCTGGACGCTCTACGTGAACCTGATCTTCGCGGGCGCGGCCTTCATCGGCGGAGCGATCCTGCTCACGCGGCAGTCGTCCCAGGTCAAGCCCAAGCTGGACATCCCGGGCGTGCTGCTGGTATCGAGCGCCCTGTTCTGCCTGGTCTACGGGTTCTCCAACGCGGCCACGCACGGCTGGCACACGCCGTCCACCTGGGGCTTCCTGGTCGCGGGCGTGGCACTGCTCGTGGTGTTCGCGATCTGGCAGGGCCGGGCGGCCAGCCCGCTGCTGCCGCCGCGGATCGTGCTCGACCGCAACCGGGGCGGCGCCTATGCGTCGATGCTGATCGCCTCCAGCGGGATGTTCGGCGTCTTCCTGTTCCTGACCTACTACCTGCAGCAGACGCTGGCCTACTCGCCGGTCGTCACCGGCTTCGCCATCTTGCCCATCGCCGGCGGCATCGCGGTCGCGGCCAACCTGTCCACGATCGTGCTGATGCCGAGGATCGGGCCGAAGCCGCTGGTGGCCACCGGGTTCGTGGTCGCAGCGGGCGCGATGACATGGTTCGCCCAGCTGGGACCGCACACCGGCTACGTGGACGGCGTGCTCGGCCCGATCATCCTGACCGGGGCCGGCCTCGGCATGGTGATCGCGCCCTCGATCAACACCGGCACCTTCGGCGTGGCCCCGCGCGACGCCGGCGTCGCCTCGGCCACCGTCACCGTCGGCCAGCAACTCGGCGCCTCGATCGGCACCTCGCTGCTCAACACCATCTTCGCCAGCGCCGTCGCGTCCTACCTCACCCTGCACGTCGCCTCGGTGAGGCTGATCGGCCGCCAGGCCCTGCTCGGGCAGGCGCTCGCGCACGGCTACGACGTCGCGTTCTGGTGGGTCGCCGGCATCTTCGCCGGCGGCGCGATCGTCGGCGGCCTGTTGTTCCGCCGCGGGCCCCTGCGCCGCGACGACGACCGGGTTCAGCAGGACGCCGGGGTCATGGCCGAAACCGAGGCGGGCCCGGTTCTGCCGGCCTGAGGGGTACGGCCCGGCGCGCCCCGGGTGCGGGATGTCCCGCACCCGGGGCGTTCACCGTGCGGCCAAAAAAATACCGGGCAATTGTTACCCGCGGGTCATTGAAATAGAAGGCATCTAATTCGCCATCTTCATTTCGCGTCGCGGCTGATTTCGCTAACTGCTGAGGCTGAAGTGACGGCAGGTAGAGGAGGTAACACGAGCCGGGAAGGGCGGAATGACGTGTCCGAATAGCAACCTACCCCGACGGCGTGCCTTCGCGTGGCCATCTTAGGATGAAATTGTCCGGATGACGTCCAGGGGCCTTTTGTGACGTTAGGGGGCGTATGGCGTGATCGGGGGCTTGGCACCGGAGGATCCCGGGCGGATCGGTCCTTACCGGCTAGTCGCCCGGCTCGGCCGTGGCGGCATGGGACACGTGTACCTGGGGCTGTCCGCGGGCGGGAGACCGGTCGCGGTGAAGGTGATCCGCGCGGACCTGGCCGCGGATCCCGAGTTCCGGGTGCGGTTCGCCCGCGAGGTCGCCGCGGTCCGCCAGGTAAGCGGCCTGTTCACCGCTCTGGTACTCGACGCGGACGTCGATGGCGCGGTGCCGTGGCTGGCCACGGCGTACGTGGCCGGTCCCTCGCTGGCCGAGGCGGTGACCGGCGATGGGCCGATGGCGGCGCGGCCCGCGCTGGGCCTGGCGGCGGGTCTGGCCGAGAGTCTGTGCGCCATCCACGCCGCGGGCGTGGTTCACTGCGACCTGAAGCCCTCGAACGTGCTGCTGTCCCCGGACGGGCCACGGGTGATCGACTTCGGCATTTCCCGCGCCGCCGGGCCGGGAATGAGCACCGTGTCGGCGGCGGGTGTCGGCTGGGTGACGGGCTCGCCCGGATTCATGTCCCCGGAGCAGGCCCTGGGCGGGGAGATCGGCCCGCCGAGCGACGTCTTCAGCCTGGGCGCGGTGCTGACCTTTGCCACCACGGGCCGCGGGCCGTTCGGCCGCGGATCGCGTCCAGAGGTGGCCTACCGGCTGGTCTACGGCTCACCGGACCTCGGCGAGATACCCGCCGGCCTGCGCCCGCTGGTCGAACGCTGCCTGGCCAAGGACCCGGCCCAGCGGCCCACCGCCGGTGAGGTGCTGGACGCGGCCAATGACGGGCAGCCCGCGCCCGGCTGGCTGCCCGGCCCGGCCCGGGGCGCGCTCGCCGCGGGCATGCTCGCCGCCGCCGTCCCCGCCGGGCCGCCCGAGCGGCCGTCAGGACGCCGCTGGTGGCGGCCGCTGACGGCGGCGGGAGTGACGTCGGGCATGCTCGCGGCGTCGGTCGCGGTCAGCTTCGCGCTAGGCGCCGCGGGCCCGCGCTCACCGGCCGCCGGGCTGACGCCACAGGCCGCGGCCTCGCCAACACTGACCCCGGCGTCCCCCGCACCCTCGGTCCCCGGCACCCGTCCGGCTGCCACTCCCCGGGTCAGTTCGCCGGCGCGGGGGCCGCGGGCGGCCATCATCCCCGCCGTGGTCACGGCAGGCACCCCGCGTCCCGGCCGCCCGCCGCCCTCGACCGCCCCCTCGACCACCTCTGCGACCGCATCGCCGCCCGCGTCATCGCCGCCGGCGTCGCCGTCACCCTCTCCGTCCATGACCGTCTCCCCGTCCCCGACGGCGTCCTCGTCCCCGTCGCCGGGCGAGTCTCCGTCGCCGACGCCCGCACCTGAGATAACGGGTTCGGCGACGTATCGCGAAGGCACCATGGTCTACTTTGACGTCCAATACGAGGATCCCGGTAATGACGTACGCGGATTCGGCTTCATGGGCGTCAACGGCTCTCGCTGGATGGAGGCGACCTATCCCTTCTCCAGCCCTGATGAGGGCATCGCGGGACCGGATAGCATCGCCTATCCGCTCGACCTGGAATGCGGTACCGCCAGCCAGCACGGGGCGGAAGTGGAAGCCTGGATCTACGACGCGGCGGGCCAGAGCAGCCAGCCGGTGCGGATTAGCCTCGCCTGCCCGTACTGAAATCTCGCTCCGCGCTGGTCAGGCGCTTACTATCGGCTCCCGGCGCCAGCGTCAGCCGAACGATTTACGCAAACACTGCTGCTAACCATATGCAACCCGGCTCCCGGCCCTTATCATTGCCCTGTCTGATATGGCAGGAATGGTGTCATTGCGACCTTGGGGTGGGATTTAGCGTGGTGGGGGGACTGGAGCCCGCCGATCCGCGGCTGATCGGCCCTTATCAGCTGCTAGGACGGCTTGGCGCGGGCGGCATGGGACGGGTATTCCTGGGCGTGTCCGCCGCGGGCCGGCCGGTCGCCGTGAAGGTCGTCCACGCCGAACTGGCCGCCGATCCCGAGTTCCGCGCCCGGTTCAGCACCGAGGTCGCCGCGGCCAGGAAGGTGAGCGGCCTGTTCACGGCGCTGGTGGTGGACGCCGACGTGGACGCTCCGGTGCCCTGGCTCGCCACCGCGTACGTGGCGGGGCCGTCGCTGTCCGAGGCGGTACGCAGCAGCGGGCCGCTGACGGCCTGGTCGCTGCTGGCGCTGGCCGCGGGCCTGGCCAAGAGCCTGACCGCGATCCACGCCGCGGGCGTCGTGCACGGCGACCTCAAGCCTTCCAACGTCCTGCTGGCACCGGACGGCCCCCGGGTGATCGACTTCGGCATCTCACAGGCCGCGGAGGCAGCTCCGCTGGCGCGGGCCGGCCTCGTGGTAGGCACGCCCAGCTTCATGGCCCCCGAGCAGGCCGCGGGCGAGGAGGTCGGGCCGCGCAGCGACGTGTTCAGCCTGGGCGCGGTGCTCGCCTTCGCCGCCACCGGGCGCAAGCCGTTCGGTACCGGCCCGCCCGCCGGGGTGCTCGAGCGGGTGGTCCGGGCGGCGGCTGACCTCGAGGACGCTCCCGCCGAAGTGCGGCCGCTGATCGAACAGTGCCTGGCCAAGGACCCGCTGCAGCGGCCCACCGCCGCCGAACTGCTCGCCGGGGTGACCGCCGCCCAGTCCGCGATGGAACCGCGGTCCGAGCCGGCCCCGGCAGGCGCGGACCAGCCGGGTAAGCCGCGGGCCCGCGGCGCGCGGCAGCATCCGCGGAGGATGATAACCGCGGCGGCGGTCGCGGTCATCCTCGGGGCATCCGCCGGATACGGCCTGAACGCCGTGACCCAGCACCAGCGAGACGCTGACCGGGCCCTGTCCCAGATAGCGGCCAGGATGGCCGCCAGGCCGGCCGGGCCCGTGCCCAAGCCGGCACCCTCCCCCCCGGCCCCGCGCATCACCAACACCTTCACCTACCAGATAGGCTCACGGGTGTTTTTCGAGATCATCTACTCCGATCCTGGTCACAACGCCGCGGGCTTCGGTTTCGTGGGCGTCCAGGGATCCGACACGCGCGAGCAGGACTACTTGTTCTCCAACCCGGCCGACGGCATCGTCGCGGGGAACACCATCGCCTATCCGCTTTACCAGGGATGCGGGACCGGCCTCGAATTCACCGGCACCGTCAAGGCGTGGATCTACAACAAGGCCGGCGTCCGCAGCAAGCCGGTCATCATCCACCTGGCCTGCCGTACCTGACCCGAGCGGTCAGGGGTGCGCCGTCGCGTAGTGGGCCGCGAGCACATCGTCGCCGAAATCGCTGCGCGGGCGGCGCAGCACGGTGTGCGCGTGGTTGCCGTCGGCGGTGGTGTCGTACTCGATCAGCAGGTCGTCACCTTGCACGCGGTAGTAGTGCCTGGCGCCTGGCGTCAGCGGCCCCTCCCAGGCGAAATGCAGCTCCGACCCGCCCAGCCGGGCTGCCTGCCGGGCCGCGAGCTCCGCGGGCAGACGGTCCAGGTAGAGCGCGACCAGCTGGGCCAGCAGGGCCCGCGCGGACGGCCCGAGCCCGGTGGCGGGCACGCCGCGCGGCTCGATGCCCTGGCTGGCCCGCGGGCTGGTCCCGGTGCGGATGTCGGCCGGGGCCTGGCTCGCCACCACGGCGGCCGAACGGACCTGCGGGCCCATCGCGTCCAGCAGCGCCCGGACCAGGTCTTCCTCCGGGCCGAGCGGCCGGGACACCGGGTGGCCGGCGTAGCTGACGCAGGCCGGGTTGGCGCCGAAGAACACCGGGGCGGGGGAGACCTGCTGGCCGGCCACGGTCATCGTCACCGACAGGTGATGCCCCTCGAACCGCCACGACCACGGCTGATCGCCGTCCGGGTCGCCGTACACGCTCACCCAGTAGTCGCCGCTGTGCCGGCCCCGCCGCCACTGCTCTTGGGAGTCGAGCACTTCCTCCAGCGCGACGATGCCCATCGCCTGCGCGTACGCGTGCTCGCTCAGCCCGGTAGCCAGCAGCCGGTGCGCGGCCTTCGTGGCGGTCCCGCTGAGCTCGGCGAGGCATGCGCCGGGCCGGCTGCGCGGCCGGTACTCCAGCCACCGCCGGGCCGCGTCATCGTCGAACGGCCGGGCGGCGAGCTCACGCTGCTCGCCGCCCAGGGAGGCCAGGAGTGATCTCGCCGCGGCGCGCATCTGGCCGGCCAGTGAATCGGCACTCATCATCCCGGTATATCAGCCTCCGCCCCGGGCCAGCGTCCGCAGCATCGCCAGCAGCGCCCCGGGATCGGGGACGGCCCGGAAGAAGGCGGCGTCGACACCCTCCACGGCAGTCACCGCCGCCAGGGCGAGTTCGCCGCCCCGTTCGGTCACCCGGATTTTCCTGGCCCGGGTGTCCGCGGCGTCAACGGTCCGTACGACCAGTCCCTTGGCCTCCAGCTTGCGCAGCACCTCCGAGGTCATCTTCACGTCGGTGCCGGCCTGGCGGGCCACGCTGAGCTGGTTCGGGTCCTCGCCGCGGGAGTTCAGCCACCACGCCGCGGCCAGCAGCACGAACTGCACGTGGGTCAGGCCGAGCGGGGCCAGTGCCGCGGCGATCTCGCGCTGCCAGCGCAGCGTGACGTGCCAGAGCAGGAACCCCGGGCTGTCCTCCGGATCGAGCGGCACGGGTCAGCCCTCCGCGCGCCCGGCCAGCGCGGCCACGACCTCGGGAAAGTCCGCGGTGATCTGCGGGCCGAGCTCCGGGCCGACGTGGCCAGCCGCCTCGCCGGTGATCTGCGTGCGGTAAACGATCCTGGTCAGGCCGCCGGCCGCGGGCTCCAGCCGGTGCTCGGTCCGCACCACGAAATCACCCGCGTCCATCTCGTCAGTGAACGACGTGCCCGGCTCGATCTCGACCAGCCGCATCCTGATCGGCTCGTCGCCGGGCGGGGTCATGGTGAACGTGGTGCCGACCGCGAACGGCCCGTCCACGTCGATCGTCTCGATGCCGTCGTTCCACTGCGGCCAGGCCGCCATGTCCGCCCAGTGGCGCCACAGTGCCCCATGGTCGGCGCTGGTCTCGAGGCTGTACTCGTACTCCCACATGGTTCCTCCCTCGTCAGTAAATCTACACGCAGACTAACTGTGAACAGATTATCTGTCAACAGATCATATGGCATGGAGATGAGTCCGGTACTTTTGGACACTGTGACGACGCCGAGCTGGGATGACTCATACGCCGCGAGTACGCCCGCCGCGTGGGACATCGGCCGGCCGCAGCCGGCCTTTGTGCGCCTCGCGGAACAGGGCTTGCTGGCCGGGCGCGTGCTCGACTCCGGTTGCGGCACCGGGGAGCAGACCCTGCTGGCCGCCGCCCACGGCGCGGACGCGCTCGGGGTCGACGGGTCCGGCCTCGCCGTCCGGCGGGCCCGGCAGAAGGCGGCCGAACGGGGCCTGGTAGCTCGCTTCGAGGTCGGTGACGTGCTCCGGCTGGCGGACCTGGGCCTGACCTTCGACGTGATCATCGACAGCGGCGTGTTCCACGTGTTCGACGACGAGCACCGCGCCAGGTACGTGACCAGCCTGGCGGCGGTGCTGCGTCCGGGCGGCCGCTGCTACCTGGCGTGCTTCAGCGATCGTCAGCCGGGGACCTGGGGGCCGCGGCGGGTCACGCAGGACGAATTGCGCACCGCGTTCAGCCACGGGTGGACCGTGGTCAGCATCGAGGCTTCGGAGTTCGAGGTCAACGAGGCGAGGATCGGCGAGGTGTCCGTGCGGGCCTGGCTGGCCGTGCTGGAACGGGCTGGTCAGGGCTGATCGCCGGCCGGCACCCGCGGCGGAGCCGCCGGCGCGGGCTCCGGCCCGGCCCGGCGGTTGCCCGGCCACATGCCGAGGCGCCCGAACAGCGCCACCAGCGCCGGGACCAGCAGCGAACGGACGACGATCGCGTCCAGGATGACGCCGAGCGCCATCGCGAGGGCGATCTGCCTGAACTGCTCCAGGGGTATCACCGCGAGCATCGCGAAGCTCGCCGCCAGCGCCACGCCGGCCGTGGTGATGGCGCGCGAGGCCTGCGGGGTCGCGACGGCGACCGCGTCGGCGACAGGCCGTCGCCGCGCCTCCTCCCAGATCCGGCCCACCACGAAGACGTTGTAGTCCGAGCCGAGCGAGACCAGCAGGACCCCGGCGGCGAACGGCACGAAGTAGACCAGGCTGCCGTAGCCGAGGATGTGCTGGCCGATACCGATGGTCAGCCCCAGGGTCGCGAATACGGCCAGCACGCTGGCGGCCAGCAGGTACACCGGCGCGAGCAGCGACCGCAGGAACAGCGCCAGCAGCACCAGCGTGACCGCCATGATGGCGAGCGCGACGCGGCCCAGGTCGGCGAACACCGAGCCGATAGAATCGCCGGTCAGCGCGGTCTGGCCGGCCAGTTCGAACCGCGCGCCCCGCAGCCCCGCGGCCCGTGCGAGCGCGGGCAGGTCGTGCCGAAGCTGCTGGACCCGGCTGATCGCGGTCGCGTCGAGCGGATCGGTATTCTCCACCACCACGAACCGGGCGGCGCCGCCGGAAGCGGTCAGCATCGGGTTGACCGGTACCGAGCCGGGCAGGCTGGCCGGGCCGGCGATCTCCGCGACACCGGGCTGGGTTGCCAGTCCGTGCTGCAGCCGGGCCAGCGCCGCGGTCTGCCCGGCCACGCCCGGGCCGGTGACCAGGATCTCGGTAGGGGACAAGATGCCGGGGGCGAAGCCGTCCGCCGCCGCGGCGCCAGCGCGCGCGGCCGAAGCCGACGCGGGAAGCTCCCTGATCAGCGGCGATCCGAGGTGGATGGTGTGGGCGCCCCAGGCCGCGGCGAGCAGGCCGGCGACGCTCGCCGCGGCGATCAGCAGCGCCACCGGCCGCGCGGCGGAGAGCCGGGCCGCCCGCGTTCGCAGGTTCCAGCGCGCCGGCGACCGGCCGGGCCCGCGCCCGCCGCCCTCTCGCCTGGTCACGCCCTGGCGCCGCAGCCAGCGCGGGACCGGCCGGAAGAGCAGGCCGCCGAAGATGGCCATGAGCGCGGGACCCAGGGTCATCGACACGGCCATCGCGGTCAGGACGGTGAGCGCGAGACCGGGGCCGAACGCGCTGAGCAACTTCGTCCTGGCCACCATCAGGGAGGCGGCCGCGGCCGCCACGATGATGCCCGCGGCCAGGATGATCGGCGCGAACTCCGCGGTGGCCAGCCGCGCCGCGCGGATCCGCGGCACACCGTGGGCGACCTGGGCGCGCATGCCGTCCAGGAAGAACACCGTGTAGTCGGTGGTCACCCCGAGCAGCAGCACCACCAGCACCGGGTCGAGGTCGGGAGGCAGCGTGACGCCCATCCGCGCAGCGAGCCAGACCACAGCCCGGGTGGCGATCACGTAGGCGATGCCGGCGCAGGCCAACGTGGCTAGCGGAGCGCCGGCCGACCTGAACCGCACGCCGACGATCAGCGCGATGGCGAGCACCGTGAACAGCTCGACCCACACGATGTCCTTGCCGATGATCTGGCTCTGGCCGTATTCGGCCGGGACCGGACCGGTCACCCCGACGACATGATCGTCCGGCCGGCTGAGGAACCAGCGCACGTAGGCGTTCGCACCCGCCGTCTGCGCGCCGAACGAGGTGCCCGGCCGGAAGGACAGGAACGTGATGACCGTGGTGGACTGCTCGTTCGTCCCGCGCAGCAAGCCGGCCGCGTTCGGCAGCGGGTACGCCCCGGTCAGCCCGGGAATGCCGCCCGGCGGCCCCGGGCTGACCGGGCCGGACAAGATCCGGGCGGCGCCCGGATGGCCGGCCCTGGCCAGCGCCGCCGCGGCCGTGGCGAGCTGGCCATCGGACTGGCCGGATAGCCGCCGGTCCACGGCGATGGCCTGGCGGATGGCCCGGTCCCTGACGGCCGCGGGCATCGCGTGCGGGGCACGCTGCACGATGGCCACGGCCGCGTCGATCGGGAAGCCGAACAGGCGGGCCACGTCGGCTTCGGCGCGGGCGGCGGGCGAGCCCGGCGGGATCAGGTCCGACAGGCCGCCGGAGGACGTGGCGCTCAGCGGCGGGAGGAACATGATGGCCAGCACCACCGCGGCCGCCCAGCCGCCGACGATGAGGTACCGCAGGCTCACCACGACAAAGGCGTAGCTCCGGGCCAGGATGGACTCCACGATCGTCGCCACTACCCGCGATCGCGCCGTCGGAACGCGCCGCCCGAACGCGCCGCCCGAACGCGCCGCCCGAACGCCATGAAACCCCGGATCCAGTGCGTTCTGGCGCAGTGAATCCCTGGTTCCATGGCGTCCCGCAGCGGACTTAGGACAGCGGCTTGGTGAGGTCGTAGACGGTCTGGCCGCCCACGGTCTGCTTCGTGAAATGCGCCGCGACCCAGGCCGCGATGGCCGAGGAGCCGCGCCCGCCGCCGAAGCTCTGGCTGCCCTGGCCCACGTAGTAGTGGATCTCGTGCTTGGCTACGAGCTCCTTGAACACCGCGAGGGTGGGCCACGGGTCGGTCCCGTTGAACCCGCCGATGGACATGACCGCGTCTCCAGTGGCCAGCTCGAGCGGTGCCGCCGCCGTCGAGCCCTCGGTGGCGGCCACCCAGCTGTAGCTGGCCGCGTCCTGCTGGAGCAGCTTGGTCAGGGCGCTGCTCACCGTGGTGTTCCCTCCCAGGCCGCCGCCCTGCCCGTCCCCGGCGCCGAATCCGCCGGAGCCGCCCCGCGGCATCCCGCCGGTACCGCTCCC
>Ga0207683_10000658_pt1 | contig 31688 bp, 37 predicted proteins | sample KBSM73metaG_FD_184333 | JGI IMG/M metagenome (GOLD analysis project Ga0207683, IMG submission 184333) | Miscanthus rhizosphere microbial communities from Kellogg Biological Station, Michigan, USA - KBS M7-3 metaG (SPAdes) (version 2) | ecosystem: Host-associated > Plants > Roots > Rhizosphere >... | reverse complement strand
CCAGCGCGCGTCGTCGCTGTCGAAGCGGTCGATCTCGCGCGCGCTCCGGGCCAGCGAGCGCCGGTTGCCGAGCAGCGCGAGCAGGGCGAGCCCGCCGACCAGGGCGATGGCGCTCCAGAGATGCCAGGCCTTTGCGGTGGGCCGGTCGAGGATGCCCTCGAACGCCGACACGCTCAGGCAGAGGCCGGTGAACAGCATCACGAAGAACGTGGAGGCCAGCAGCCAGTGGGCGGCCCGCTCCGTCCTGGTGAAGCGGCCGATCCGCCTACGCGCCATAGCCGTTCGACTTGCCGACCCAGGCGTCGACGTCGTACCCGCGTTGCTCCCAGTAGCCGGGAGCGGGATTCGCGTCGAAGCGCAGCTCCCGCACCCACTTGACGTTCTTGTAGCCGTACATGCTGGGCAGCACGAGACGCAACGGCGCGCCGTGCGAGCGTGTCAGCGGCTTGCCGTCCTGGCGCCGGGCGAGCATCGCGTTCGGCTCCCGGAACTGGTCGAGCGAGACCTGATCGACATACGGCGTCTCCAGCGACTGGAGTGTCACGAACTTCGCCGAGGGCTTCGGCCGAACGAGGTCGATGATCGTCTGCGCCCGGATTCCTTCCCAGCGGACGTTGTCGACCGACCAGCCGGTGACGCAATGGAAGTCGCTCGTCTGATGCACGCCCGGCAGTGCCGCGACCTCGCTCCAGCGCAGGCGCCGCGGCTTCTCCACGAGGCCGGTGATGCTGAGCTCGAACGAGGCGGGATCGAAGGTGGGGAGCGGCGATTGCACGCTGTAGATGCGCCAGCCGCCTCCGATGCCAGGCAGCACCTCGCCCAGACCGCCGGTCGAGGGCACGGCCTTGGAGAGGAATCGGCTCACGGAGGGGGCCGCGGCGATGCCGGCGATGCCCGCCGCAAACGTCCCGAGCAGCGCCGCGCGACCGAAGGGAATGCCGGAGCGAGGTGTTGGCGTGGGCCGTTCCATGTGACTGACAGTACCGCTCGCCCTGGTTTCGCTACAGGCGCGCAAGCCGGAATTCACCCCAGCTTCATGAATCGCCGGTGAGCCGGATCTCCCCGTCCGTCGTCGAGATCACGACCGCACGGAGGCCGCTGCCGTCACCGAGTGGCTGCACGGGCACGTCTCCGGCCACGCGTCCCTCCAGTTCCTCCGCGCTGCAGCCCACCTCGACCCGGCGAATGCCCTGCACCTCGACGGCATGCGGGGCGGCGAGCAGGCCCGGCCGCATGGCCGGGTCGTCCCAGGCGATGTAGAACGGCTTCGCGCCCAGGCACGCGTCGCGCCCGGCGACGCGCCACGAGATGCGCGAGCCGTCGGGGCGCTCCCGGCTGCCGGGCTCCAGAGCGAGACCGAGCCGCTGTGAGAGCCGTTCGATCTCGGTCGTCTCACAGCACCACGCCATCAGCGGGTCGCCGGTGGCCGTGTTGGCCAGGAGCCAGCGCCCCATGGGGTCGCGCAGCGCCTCGTTCTCGTCCGCCACCCCGATGATCTCGAGATAGGGCCCGCCGAGCGGCACGATGCGATTGTGCGTGCCCCAGCCGGGGTGCCTACCGCCCTGGAGTGAGGCGAGCCCGTGCTGCTCCCAGAGCCGGTCCGCGACCGCCTCGATGTCGCGAGCCCCGATGATCGCGTGGTCGATGCGCACGCCGGGTCAGGCGCCGTCCTCGCGAATCGTCGTCAGCGTCGCCCCGACCGTGACGACGTCGTCCTTGTGGACGAGTTGCGGGCCGAGCACCCCCGCGACCGGTGCCGTCACCTCGGCATCCACCTTGTCGGTCTCGACCAGGCAGATGGCGTCGTCGACCTCGACGTGCTCGCCTTCCTGCTTCAGCCACTCGACGAGCGTCGCGTCGAGCATCGTCAGGCCCCATTTGGGCAGCACCACGGGCGTCTCGCTCACTCGCTCCCTCCTCCGTGTCGGGGCCGGCAGGCCGTGGCGATGATGCCATGCCGGTACGGATGGCACAGGTAAGCTCACGATCCACCGCCCACCATTCAACCCTTGTCGAGCGTTCTGCTGGACTGTACCCTCACGCCACGCCGCGTTCCCGAGCGGCGCCCCAACGCTGGAAAGGGAGGTGGTCATGGAGGGTTCGCAGGTGGTAGACCCGACGCACGGGCTCGCCCGGAACGCACTCGGTCTGCCGCAAGTCTTGTTCTGCATCGTCACTGGCGCGGCCCCGATCGCGGCCATGCTGTTCAACGATCCATGGGCCGTGTTCGGCGGCGGCTGGGCAGCTCCCAGCGCCTTCATCATCGCAACGATCGGCTTCACCGTCTTCTCGGTCGGCTACATCGCGATGGCCCGGCGCGTCACCGCTGCAGGCGGCTTCTACAGCTTCGCTTCGCACGGCTTCGGGCAGACGATCGGGATGGGCGTGGCATTGCTCATCGCGGCGTGCTACCTCATCTTCTCGGCCGGGGTGACCGGGGTCACGGCGTACTTCGCCAATACGACGCTCAACGACTGGATCGGCGTCGACATCCCGGTCTGGGTGTTCGAGTTCGGCACGCTCGCCGCAATGATCATGTTCGCCTTCTTCCACATCGAGCTGACGGCGAAGATCCTCGGCGTCTTCCTCGTGCTCGAGCTGGTCGCACTGATGACCTTCGGCATCTGCGTCCTCTTGCAGCCGGCTGACGGCTACGTCTGGAGCTCGCTCCTGCCGTGGAACTTCTTCGACGGTAACGCCAACGGCGCCACCAAGGCGTTCGGCGCCGCCACCGTCGGGGTCGGCATATTCGGTGCCTTCTGGTCATGGATCGGCTTCGAGATGGCACCGAACTACGCCGAGGAGTCCAAGGACCCCAAGCGGATCATGTCCCCGGCGACCTACATCTCGGTCATCGGGCTCGGGGTCCTGTATACGTTCATCTGCTGGATGCTCGTGGTCTCGTGGGGCAAGAACGGCATCACCGGCGGCGTCACCTCGCAGTTCAACGGTGACATCGCGTCGGTCTTCTACCCGCAGACCGACCGGGTCTTCCCGATCGACCTCGGCAGTGCATCGCTGCTCACGCGGGCGTTCCAGCTGACGATCGTGACCGGGTCGTTCGCGTGCCAGCTGGCGTTCTTCAACACGGCCACGCGGTACCTGTTCTCGATGGGCCGCGAGGGCGTCCTGCCGCGTCAGGTCGGGCGGACGCACCCCACGCACAAGAGCCCGCATGTGGCGGCGTTCATCGTCGGGGGCCTCGCGGCGCTGATCATCGGCGGCTTCCTGCTCTACGACTCGAGCACGCTCGGCGCACTGCTCAAACTGGGCACGTGGGCGCCGATGATGGGGAACATCGGCATCCTGGCCATCATGGGCCTGGTGTCGCTGGCGATCATCCGCTACTTCGCGACCACGGCGAAGGGTCAGCTGGACGTGATCTCAGCGGTGGTCGCTCCGCTGGTCGCGGCCGCCATCATGTTCGGCGCGACCTGGCTGCTGATCGACAACCGCAACACGCTCAGCGGCGGTGCCGGCATTCCGTTCGTGGAGTACATGTGGGTCCCGCCGCTCGTCGTGTTCATCATCGGCATGGCGCTGGCGCAGCTCTACCGCTCGCGCGACCGCACCCGCTACGAGGGCATCGGCCGCTACCTGCACGAGGACGCGCCCAGCTCGGGCGACTAGCTGCAGGCCTCCGGAATCGCGGGGCGCCGCAACGGGCGGCGCCCCGCGATCCTGGCTGCGTCCTGCGCGAACGCTCGCACCCCCGCGAGCGGCGTCCCCAGGTAGTCGGCGGCGGCCGCCGCAGCCAGCACGGCGCAGGCCTCGCGCGCGTCGAGACCCAAGCCGAGGCCGAGCAGGGCGCGCGCCGCGGCGGCCCGGCCGAGCTCGTGCGCGGTGCCCTCGGCGCGCTCGACGACGAGCGGGACGCTCTCCTCCTCGAATCCGGCGAGCAGGGCGGCGAGGGCGCTCTCGGGCACGTCCGGGGCGACGAGCGCGAGCACCAGCGGGTCGCTCACGAGCCGGCCGCATAGGCGAGGACGAGCCCGACGGCGACCGCAGCGCGCGGGCCATGGCGCCCGAGCACGTTGCCGCGCGCCACGGCGACGTCGAGGTCACCGAGCTCCGCCGCGACCGCGTCGATCACCTCCGCGTCGCTCGCGCAGCCGCCGACGAGCGTGACGAGCTCGCCGCGCGGCACGCCTCCCGCCGCGTCGATCGCTCGTCGCACGTTGCGTCCGATCACGACCTGCTTGGCGCTGCGTCGCAGACCGCCCCAGACCTCGGGGGCGAGCGTACTCTCGAGCGGCTCGGGCGGTCCTCCGGCAAGGACGCACAGGTGACCGAGCGCAACCGGTGGCGCCGGCTCGCCGAGGAAGCTGCGCGAGCCGTCCTCGTGATGCAGGACGAACGGCGTCTCCACCCGGGCGGCGCGGTGCCGCTTGGCGCGCTCCGCGGCGTCGCGCCCGACTCCCAGCAGGCCCTGGCAGATGCGCGTGACGAGCTCCCCGGCACCGGCCGTGATCACGGCGAGGCCCTCGCGGTGGAGGTCGACCGTGCCGCCCCCGATGTCGATGACGAACGGCGTCGTGCCCGCGCGCGGCGTGGTGCCGGCACCCAGGACGGCTGCATTCGACTCGTCGCACACGACCTGCGCGCCACCGGGCGTCCGCTGGGCCAACACTGCGAGCAGATCGCTCGAATCGCCGCGCGCGAGCACCGCCAGGGCGAGCGCCCGGCGGCGCTGCAGGCGCCGGCGCAGGCCCGGGTCCTCGGGCGGCTCGGGCAGGCGGCACCAGAACGCGTCGAGCACCTGCTCGTGTGCGCGTGCGGCTCCGCGCAGCGCGGTCACGCTGCCGGGCGGTGGAGGCGCCTCGCGCTCGTCCAGGACGACAGCCGTGCCGTCGGCGAGCAGCAGCCGCACCGTCGTGTCGATCGCTTCGGCGGCCGATCCGGCCATGCCCGCCTCGCGCACCACGAGCGCCGTGCGCCGGCCGGCGACCGCACGCGCGGCATGGCGAGCCGCTCGGGCCTCGTCCGGCCCGAGGCGAAGCAGCTCGGCCAGCTGCAGGGGATCGCAGACCTCGCTCACGCTCGCGCCCGCAACGGCCACCTCGAGCGCCGCGAGTGCGCCACTGGGCAGGATCGCCGCATCCGGGACCTCGTCGACGATCGGCAGAGCCCGGTCGAAGCGGTTGCCGATCAGCACCGCGTCGTCGCCCTGGACGATCACTCCGGCGATGCGATGGCCGCGCTCGCGCGCCGCTCGCAAGGCGGCAGCGGCATCCTCGAAGTCCTCGTCCAGCACGACCGCGAGCACCGCCTCCGGGCCCGGGTCGCCCTCGAGCTCGCCCAGCCGGCGCAGGCGCCCTCCGGCGGCCCCGGCACCCGACGGCGTCTCGCTGACCGGGCGCACGACGGCGTTGCGAGCGAGGTCGAGCTCCTCCAGGTGCCCGAGCTCGACGAGGCCGGTGTCGACCGGATCCAGCTCGGCCAGCAGGAGGCGGTGGACGGGCTCGCCGAGCCTCCGCTCCGCGCGTGACACGAGCTCGCTCACGCCCGCTGCGCACGCGGTCGAGCCCTTCGCTCCCGTGGTCGCGGTGCGCCAGACGCCGAGGAAGTCGGGCGCAGCGCCGGGTGTGAGACGCGCGACGGCGAGCTCCGTGGTGGAGTTGCCGACGTCGACGCCTGCGACCAGCATCGCCTAGCTGGCGAGCCCGCGGCGCACGTAGGCGCCGCGCGCCTCGCGCACGAGCGCGGCGCAGAGGGCGGCCCCGCCCGCGTCCAGGCGCGCCGCGAGCTGTTCCAGCTCCAGCGCGCTCGAGCGGCCGGGCCGCAGCGACTCGTAGAGGTCGAGCAGCTCCTCGTCCGAGAAGGCGACGAGCTCGGCCCCACGGCGGAGGTTGTCGGCCAGCTGGGGGTTGCCGCCCTGCTCGGCGAAGTCCGCCTGCTGTCGCAGCACCTCGGGGCTGATGCGGATGTCGCCGGGCCCGATCTCGCCGCGCACGACGGCGTCGAGCGAGATCTCGCCGACCTTGCGACCGCTCGAGGTGCGTGCCTGGCCGGTGTCGCTCTCGGCCAGCGGGTAGACGGGCTTCAGCTCGGCCATGTCGCTTCTACCTCCAGCGGGTCGCTCGCGACGACGCTGCCGCGCTCCAGCGCGACCAGCGCCACCACGCGAGCGTGGTAGTTCGGACCGAGGGGCTCGCTGGACTCCGCCAGGAAGAGCGGCTCGGGCTCCGCGCTGCGGGCATAGCGCGCGGCGTTGCGTCCCAGGCCGCGATAGAGCTCGCGCGTCACGCGCGGCGCGATCGAGAACAGCTCCAGGTTGCCGAGCGGCGGCAGGTCGGCCCGGTGGATCAGGGCGGTGCCCTTGGCCTGCAGCCCGATGCCGATGCCCGAGCCTGCGAGCCGCGAGGCCGTGGAGCCGATCGCGCCGACGTCCAGCGTGCGGCGCACCTGCACGAGGCGCGCCGAGGCGCCCTCCTCCTCGATGCCGGCCAGCACCTGGCGCAGCACCTCGGCCACGGTCAGGCCCGAGAGCGAGAGCCAGATCGTGTGGGCGAAGGCGGGGGAGAGGCCGACCACGACCTCGTCGGGCCGCGTGCCGCGCTGCGCCGGCCCGAGCTCGCGCAGCTGCAGGCAGCCCGCGTGCGCGTCCTGCTCGGCCACGAGCGTCGCGGGCGCCCAGACCTGTCGCACAGCGCCCGTCTCGACACGGCGCGCGGCCGTCATCCGATAGCCCGTGCCGGGGCCCGCGTAGTCGTTGGGGTCCGAGAGCGCCGAGAGCACGCGCATGTCCTCGGTGAAGATCGCGGAGGTCTGCAGATAGTCGCCGTAGAGCCGCTGGCGCAGCATGTCGAGCACGCGCTCGGCCTCGACCTCGAAGCCGCGCACGGCGAGCGCGCGCACGACGTCGAGCGCGGTGAGTCCACGCTGCATGAGCTGGTCGGCCGCGTCGGGCACGAGGTGCGGGTCGAGGGCGGGCACGTCGAGCGAGCCGTGCGCCTGCACCACGGCCTCGGCGTCGGCATCGCTGAAGCGCGCGAGGTCGAGCTCGTCGAGCACGGCCCGCAGCGCCTCCACGGCGCGCCGGCGCAGCGGCAGCAGGTCGTCGTCCGACTGCGGGCGCAGGACGCCCTCGAACCCCCAGTCGCGCTGCACGACCAGGTAGTCGTCGATGTCCTCGGCGTTGAAGTTGGAGGGTCCGAACGCGTTGTCATAAGCCGGGATCGAGCCGAAGCCCGAGAACAGGAAATCCGAGCCGGCCAGCAGGAGCGGCAGGGTGTGCGCGGTGCGCCTGATGTCGGACGACGACATCAGCGTGTCGTTGCCGGTGCAGGACTCGAGGTCGTGCATCATCGCCAGCAGGTTCTCGGCGATCACCTCGCGCATGCCGTCGGGCACCGAGCCCGCGACGTTGACGCCGTCGATGCCGCCGTTCTGCGTGCCCTGCGAGCCGGCCGCCCGGGTCACGGCGAGGCAACGGGCCTCCAGGTAGAGCATCGAGCAGCCCTCGGTCGCGCCCATCAGGCACTCCGCTCCGGAGCCCGAGGTGAAGCGCATCTTGAGGCCGCGCGAGGCGTAGCAGGAGGCCAGGAACGCCTTCGACCAGGGCGTGTCGTCGCCATCGACGAAGACCTGCTCGGTGCCGTAGACCGAGACCGTCTCGGCGTACGTCGTCAGGCCGCGCATGCCGAGCTCGAGCTCGAGGCGCTCCTCGACGGCGCACTGCGTGAGCGCGCCGGGCGCGGGCACCTGTCCCCCCACGAGCAGCGCGACGGCGTTGAGCGGCGCATCGCGCAGCAGCGGGACCGTCGTCTCGAGCTCGCGGAAGCCCAGTGCGACGGCGCTGGCGGCGTCGGCCGCGAGCAGCAGCGGGTGATCGACGCGGTTGGTGACGTGGGCCTGGATCGAGGGCGTGCGGCGCACGCGCATCTTCTGCATGGCCGACAGCAGCTCGACCGGGGCCAGCAGGGCGAGTACGCGCGCGAGCTTCGCCGGCGTCATGCCCGCCGCGAGGCGCGTGACCGAGGCACGCGGCGTGGCCCCGTCCACGAGCGCCTGCGCGAACGCGACGTCGTCGAGCGCCATCGCCTCCTCCGCCACGGCGAGGTCGATGCCGCGACGGGCGATGAACTCGTCGAGCAGGTCGAACTCGTCCTCGGATTTGCCGTCGAGCTCGACGATGCGACCGTCCGAGATGCGCAGCGAGGGCTCGGGGTCGTTCGGGCTGGAGAACGCGATCAGACCGAGTGCGGCGTTCTCGGGCACGAGATTGTCGCGGCTGATGGGCCGCGTCGCGTAGAACTGCGCGCGGAGCGAGGGGCCCGTACTCACGGCGCGTACGGTAGCGGGCGCGCGCTCGAGGCGTGTTCTGGGGGGCCCGGAGGAGGCAGGAAGCGGGCGCCCGACGTGCTACAGAGTATGAAGAGGCTCGCCGTCGGCGTGGCCTGAGGACGACACAGGGGGTTGCATGAGTTCTCAAGGGTTCGACGCAAGCACTGTCAAGCGCTCGACCTGGCTCACTGCGGGCGGGAGCGTCGTGCTCCTGATCTCGACCTTCTTCAGCTGGGGCAAGTTCTCGCTCGGGCCGGTGACACTCAATGTCAGTGGCTGGGACACCGGGGCGCTCGGCAAGCTCGTCTTCTTCGCAGCATTGATCGCGATCCTGCTCGTCGTGGTCGACTACATGGACGTCGACGTCTCGCAGATGCCGATTCCGGTGTCGCAGGCGCTTGCCGGCACCGCAGCGGCCGGGCTGCTGTTCGTGATCCTGCGCTTCCTCTTCATGCCCGACGGCCTGAGCCGGGCATGGGGCCTGTATCTGGCCATCATCGCCGCGGCCGTCCTGGCGTACGGCGCCTGGCTGAAGCTCCAGGAAGACACGGACTGACGCGGTCGGGAGGCGGGCGGCCGGGCCGCCCGTCTCTCACGCGCGCGCTGCCTCGACGAGTGCCTGCAGCGGGCGCGCGTAGCGCGCGTCGGCGCGCATGTGGAACTCGTTGTGCCACTGCAGGCCGAGGGCGAAGGCGCCGTTGACCGACTCGACCGCCTCGATCGTGCCGTCCGGAGCCACCGCCGCGGTGCGGAGCCCGTCGCCGACCCGGTCGACCGCCTGGTGGTGGTAGGAGTTGACGACGTGCGTACCGGCTCCGAGCCAGTCGGCGAGCCGCGTGCCCGCGAGCACCTCGATCTCGTGATAGCAGCTCGGCGGATTCTCCACCACGCGCACCCATTCCCCGCTGTGCGCGAGGGACGTGCCGGTCGAGGGCACGTCCTGCACGAGCGTGCCGCCCGCGGCCACGTTGAGCACCTGGTTGCCGCGGCAGATGCCGAGCACGGGCTTCCCGTCGCGCAGGCACGCCCGCGCGAGGCCGAGCTCCGTCGTGTCGATGCCCGCGTGACCGGGGCGCGTGAGCGGATGCGGCGACGCTCCGTAGGCCTCGGCCGAGACGTCGGGCCCGCCCATCATGACGACGGCGTCGACGATCTCGTAGGCCGCCTCCCAGCTCTCGGGATCGGCCGAGTGCGGGATCACGACCACGAGCCCGCCCGCTCCTTCGATCACCTCGCGCATGCGGTGGTCGACCTTCGCGATGATCGGGTCGAGCAGCTCGAGCGTGAGGCCGATACGAGGCCGGCGCGACATCGGCGGCGAGATGTCCTGCCTGCTACGCCGGCGACTTGACGATCTTCGCCAGCTCGCCCGACTCGTGCAGCTCCATCGTGATGTCGCAGCCGCCGACGAGCTCGCCGTCGACGAAGAGCTGCGGGATCGTGGGCCAGCCGGAGCGGCTCGAGAGCACCTGGCGGATGCGCGGGTCGGGCAGGATGTCCATGGCCGCGAAATCGGCGTCGACGTCGCGCAGTGCCTGGATCACGCGCATCGAGAAGCCGCACATGGGGCGCTCGGGCGTGCCCTTCATGAACAGCATGACGCGGTTGGAGGAGATCGCCTGGTCGAGCGCCTCCGCAATCTCCTGCTCGCTGATGATCTGAGTGTCCATCACTGCTCCTCGCCGCCGGTTGCGACGGTCTTGATCGAGAGGGCGTGGATCCGGCCGTCGTCGAGCCAATCCTGGACGGCGGCGTACACGAGCTTGTGCTGCTGCAGGAGGGGCAGCCCGCGGAACTGCGGCGCCCGCACCTTGGCTTCGAAATGGTCGCCGGTGCCGGCGTTGAAATCGCTCACGTCGGCCTCCGACCCCGGCAGATGCGCCTCGATGCGCGCCTTGAGCTCATCCGGGTGCGGCATGGCGGCAACCTATCAGGCGAACTGGAGCAGATACCTACACTCCAACTTGTGAAGGCGATCCTCCCCGACGGCAACGAGCTCGACCTCCCCGAGGGCGCGAGCGGCCTCGACGCCGCGCGCGCCATCGGCCCGCGCCTGGCTGACGCCACGGCTGCGGTCGAGGTCGACGGCGAGCTGCGCGATCTCCGCCTGCCGCTGCCCGACGGCGCGCACCTGCGCATCCTGCGCGTCGGCGACAAGGAAGCGCTGGCCGTGCTGCGCCATTCCACCGCGCACGTGCTGGCCGAGGCCGTGCAGCACCTCTGGCCCGGCACCAAGGTCGCGATCGGGCCGGCCATCGACGACGGCTTCTACTACGACTTCGAGTTCGCCGAGCCGCCCAGCGAGAGCGATCTCGCGCGCATCGAGGACGAGATGCGGGCGATCCTGGCGCGGGGGCCGCACGCCTTCGAGCGGGTCGACACGACGCGCGAGGAGGCGGTCGAGCGCTTCAACGCCGAGGGCGAGACCTACAAGGTCGAGCTCGCCGAGGGCCTGCCCGAGGGCGACGCGGTCACGTTCTACGAGCACGACGGCTTCGTCGACCTCTGCCGCGGCCCGCACCTGCAGACGACCAAGCCGATCCGCGCCTTCAAGCTGACATCGCTGGCCGGCGCGTACTGGCGCGGCGACTCCGACAAGCAGATGCTGACGCGCATCTACGGCACGGCCTTCTTCGACCAGGCCGAGCTGGACGCCTATCTCGAGCAGATCGAGGAGGCCCGGCGGCGCGACCACCGCCGCCTTGGCCGCGAGCTGGACCTCTTCCACCTCAGCGACACATCCCCCGGGTCGCCCTACTGGCATCCGCGCGGGATGGTGCTCTTCAACGAGCTGGGGCGCCTGTGGCGCGAGCTCAACGCGAGCCGCGGCTACCAGGAGGTGCGCACGCCGATCCTCTACGACACGAGCCTGTGGAAGCGCTCGGGCCACTGGGACAACTACCGCGACAAGATGTTCCTGACCGAGCAGGTCGAGGGGCGCCAGTTCGGCCTCAAGCCGATGAACTGCCCGGGGCATGTCGAGATCTACAACCAGCGCAGGCACTCCTACCGCGACCTTCCGCTGCGACTGGCCGAGCAGGGGCTCGTGCACCGCAACGAGGACTCGGGCTCGATGCACGGCCTCCTGCGCGTGCGTCACATCACGCAGGACGACGCGCACATCTTCTGCCGCTGGGATCAGGTCGAGGAGGAGGTCGTCGGCTGCCTCGAGCTGGCGAGCGTGATCTACGCCACGTTCGGGTTGGACGTGCGCGCGGAGCTCTCCCTGCGCCCGGCCAAGCGGCTCGGCAGCGAGGAGGAGTGGGACCGGATGGAGAGCGCGCTGCGCGCCGCGCTCGCCACCGCCGGCTGGGACTACGTCGAGAATCCGGGCGACGGCGCCTTCTATGCCCCCAAGATCGACCTCCACATGACCGACTCGATCGGGCGCAGCTGGCAGATGGGCACGATTCAGCTCGACGGCTGGATGCCACAGCGCCTGGATGCGACCTACACGACGAGCGACGACCAGCTCGAGCGCCCGTTCATGATCCACCGCGCCCTGTTCGGCTCGTTCGAGCGCTTCATCGGCATCCTGATCGAGCATTTCGCGGGTGCCTTCCCGCTCTGGCTCGCTCCCGTGCAAGTGGCCGTGCTGCCGCTCTCGAGCGAGCTGCGCTCCTACGCCGACGAGGTCGTCGCGGAGCTGCGCGCCGCCGGTCTGCGCGCGGAGCTGGACGCGCGCGACGAGAAGGTCGGCCGCAAGATCCACGACGCCGAGGTGCAGAAGGTGCCGGTGATGCTCGTCATCGGCGGCCGCGAGGCCGAGGCGCGCACGGTCTCGGTGCGTCGTCACGGCGGTGTCGACATGGGCGTGAAGCCGCTCGGCGAGGTGGTCGTGGAGACCGTCGCCGAGGCGCGCGAGCGGCTGCTCGAGCCCGCTCCCCGCTAGCGCCCCGTCGGCGGCGAGACCACCCTCCGCCGGGTCGAGCCGTTCCAGGCCACCTGCAGCGGCCGGTAGTCGATGAGGGTGATGCTCTCCTGCTCGAGGATCTCGCGTGCCTGCGCTGAGGTGAGGAACGCGTGGTCGCTCCGCCGGATCTGCCAGCCGCTTGGCTCGATCGTCTGCCGCGGTTCGTCGCCGTGGGCTGGATGAACTGCCCATTCGGTGAGACCGCGCGGAAGCTCTCGGAGCATCCGCGCACAGGTCTCGGCCCTGCCGTCGAGGCCGATGGCGTAGCTGTCCAGGAACGCGTTGTCGACGACCGGCTTGCCCTGCTCGCGAGCCTTGCGGCGGCCCTCGTCCAGCCAGACCCGGGCGGCGAGGCCGTACTCCTCGGCGAGCACCATCGCCAGGTCGAGGATGTCGGCGCGGCCGCCGTCGGCGAGACAGTGCCAGTCGAGGTGAGTGGGCGCCAGTCCGGCGTCGACCACGGCGTCGATCTGTGCGCGCAGCTCGCGTTCGATGTCGGTCAGCCTGGCCTCTGCGAGGAGCGCCGTACGCTGGGCCGGTGTGTCGACGTAGAGCTCGCCGGTGCCGGGGTCGAGCAACGAGGGCACGTCGGCCTTGGCTGCGATCGGGCCCCAGCAGTCCTCGCGCGAGTCGCGGATGAGCGCGAGGTGGATTCCGAACGGGATGTGCGGGCGTTCGCGCAGCAGCCGCATCGCGCTCGCCGCCGCAGGGCACGGAAGCATGAGGCTGGCGGAGCTCGCGATGCCGTTCTCGATCGAGTCCACTACCGCGGCGTTGATCGCGTCGTGCATGCCGAAGTCGTCGCAGCTGACGATCAGCACCCGTGCGTCGGGCGCGAAGCCCAGCAGCTCACTCGAACGTCGATCCATGGCGTCCGAGTATGCCGGGCCCCGCGCCGTCGACCGCTGCGCCGGATCACCGGCGGGCGCCGCCGCGGAAGGCGGCGCCCGCACGGTGAAGGCGTCGGTACCTAGGCGGCGCCGAGGTAGGTCAGGGCGTCCTTGACGAGCGTGGCCCGCGTGTCGGCTCCGGTCACGCCCTCGAGGCCGAAGCCCCAGTAGATCGTGTCGTCGGTCGCCACGCCGGGACCGTCGACATAGCCCACCGAGGTCGACGAGATCCAGTCGTTGGCGTTGCCGCCGCTGCCCTCCGGGGCACCGGGGACTGTCCAGCCGCCGAGACCGTCCTCGAAGGACGTCTCGGCCAGCGTGGCGCCGTCGGCCGTGATCTTGGTGTCATCGACGAAGACGCCGAGACCCTGGACGCCCTCGTCGCTGATGTAGGTGATGGAGAGCTCGACCTGCTTGCCCGCATAGGCGCTGAGGTCGAAGCTGAACGGGACGAAGCCCCCGGAGTTGCCGGTGGCACCGTTGAACGTGCCGGTCGTGCCCGTGTTGTCGCACGTCGCGTCGCCGGCCCCGGGACTGGTCTCGGGATGCAGCGTGACGTAGTGGGCCATGAACGGGTGCTCGTCGACGATCGGGATCTGCGGGCAGCTGCTGTTGCCCGAGATGTCGTTCGTGGTGTGCCCGTTCGCGTCGGGGAGCGTCGTCCAGTCGTCCAGGCCGACCGTATGGGCCTCGACGGTGAGGTAGTCCCAGCCGGGCTCGGTGTCGTAGGACGCCGTGAACGACAGGGATGCCGCCGTCTTCCCGGTCAGGTCGACGGTGCGCGACAGCCGCTTGTAGCTGTCGTCGGCCGCCTGCGAGAACGCGTAGTGCGTGCCGGTCGGCGGGTCGAACGACGGCGGGCGGTCGATCTTGATCGCCTGCCGGCTCGCGAACTGCGGGTAGGTGGCGGCCGGCAGGATGCTCGACGTCGTCAGGAAGGAGTAGATGTTGTCCTGATTCTGCGCGGAGTCGGCGCCGTTGACGGTGAACGTGGCGCTCCCGAACGGCGCGCCCGACTCCTGGAACGGCAGCGCAGCGGCGGCGTCGTTGCCGACGGCCGCCCCGATCGGCAGGTAGGCGCCGAGCCAGTACTGCTGGAAGTCGTTGGACACGGCCACGCAGTTGGAGAGCTGGCCCGGCGGGTCGTCGTTGCCACTGGGATCGACCTGGTTGCTCTTGCAGAACGGCGCCGGCGGAGCACCGAGCGGGTTGAAGAGGAACTGATCCCAGCCGCCCTGCAGCGCGAACTTGCCGGCTATCAGAGCCTTGCCGCCGTCGTTGAGGTAGTCGCGAACGCCCAGGATCTCGTCGTCGAGGAGCTTGGAGACGCCCGTGCCGCCCGGCTGGGTCGGCTCACGCACGTAGCTGTCCTCGCCCGTCTCCCAGATCACGGCCTTGTAGTGCGACAGCACGCCGAGAGCGGAGGCCGCGGTGCGGCCGTTGGCGTCCACGTCGTAGACGTCGTAGGAGATGCCCGCGGAGTCGAGCGCCGCCTGGTAGTCGTGCTGGTAGAGCGGCCCCGGATAGGGGTCGGCGCCGACGTCGGAGGTCCTGCCCGTGTAGTCCTCGGCGGGCATGAGCAGCACGGGGTTGCCCGTGGTGCTCTTCACCGTGTAGGTGAACGGATCGGACGTGGTGCTGCCGTGCGCGAACCACACCTGCACGTTGTCGCCCGCCGTCGCGCCGGTGACCTGCCCTCGGAGCTTGTGGTAGTAGGCGCCGGGCTTGCCGTAGCGCTCGCCACCGGCGTACTCGCTCAGGTTGCCGCGATGGACGCGACCGCCGTTGATCTGCCAGAACACCCTGACGTTGCCCAGGGAGCGCTTCGCGTTGACCTCGACCGTCTGCGGGTCGCCGGTCGAGATGGAGAACGCGCTCGGCACGAGGTCCGGCGCGGTGTTGCCGAGGTGCGACTTGGGCTCATCGGGCCGGGCCGCGGACTTGACGAGGTCGAGCGCGAAGTCGAGGTTCTTCTCGAACTCCGCCTGAACGGCCGCCTCGTCGTCCTGGAACACGAAGCCTCCGGGCGGCAGCGAGTCGGGGCCGTCGACCGTGCCGCCGACGCCGTCGCCGGTGCCGCCGTCGAGCTCGACCGTGAAGGCCTGGGTGCCCCAGTTGTTGTAGGCGTCGCCGGTGACGTCGCCGTTGGTGGTGTACAGCTCGGCCGAGACGTCGGGGTCGAACCCCGCAACCGCGGGATGGTCGTCGTCGCCGGCCAGCGCCTTCATCAGCGGCGCGTCGGTGGCCTCGGTCTCGACCTGCCAGCCCTCGGGGTACAGGATGAGCTGCGCGAAGGAGTGGTAGTCGATGAGGAACCTCGGCTTGAGGCGGCGCTGCAGGCTGCGCGCGGCCTGGACCTCGGGCTCCGAGGCGGGCGCCGTGCCGTGGTAGGTCTCCGACGCCGGTACGTCGGAGGAGCCCTCGAGGTCGTAGTTCCACTTCTCGGGCCAGTTGCGGTTGAGATCGACCCCGTCGTCGTTGGGGGCGATCACGCCGTCGCCGTTGACGTCGCGCAGGTTCTTGCGCCAGAGGCGCGTCTCCGCGGACGTGAAGGTGTAGTCATAGCCATCCGGATTCATCATCGGGATGAACCAGACCTCGTTCTGCTGGAGCAGCCGCTTGACGTCGCGGTCGCCCCGGTGGTCGATGAACCAGGCGAAGAGGCGCCGGTTGACCTCGGCGGAGATCCACTCTCGTGCATGCTGGGTGGACTCGAAGAGCGTGACCGGACGGGAGCCGTCGCGCGTCGAGCGCGCACCGGCCGTGAGCTTGAATGCCTTGATCGGCTGGCCGAGGATCGACTGTCCGATCGTCTCCTCCTTGACCAGGTCCGGATAGCGCGACGCGAGGTCGTGGTACCACTTCTTGAGCGGCACGTTCGCCGTCGTGCAGGTGTCGGGGCAGGGCGCCGGCTTCAGGCTCCAGGGCCGGAAGACGTCGTAGCCGTGCACCGGGTCGGTCAGCGGCGACGAAGGCGCGGTCATCGTGCGCGCGTGGGTCAGCGCCTCGACCGTCGCGCCCTTGTCGCGCAGCGCCTGGGCCTGGGCAGGCGTGGCCACGATGCCGAGCTTCCCGGTCTTGCCGATTGCCTTGACCTCGGTGAGGTCGTAGCCGGCGCGGGCGAGCTGGTCGGTCGTGACCCGACCGCTGACCGCGTACTGGTTGAGCGGCTCGACGGTCCGGTCGCCGGCCGCCTGCGCGGTGCCGACGGCCAGGAACGTGAACGCCGCAACGCCCGCGAGCCAGCCGCGGGCCTTGGTCCTGATATGCATGGAGCCTCCCTCGGGCCGGTAGCGGCCCAGCCGTTCGCATACCGCACGCCCTCACCGCCACATGAGGTTCGCGCGTGAACTATCTCGGTGACTCTATGCGCTCTATGCGGCGACCTCACCGGCTCTGACGAGCGCCGCGCGCCGGAGCCGGTCGAAACGTGCACAAACGTTCCGCCGGGGACGGGCGAATATCCCTCGGCCAGGTATGCCGGCTTACCGCCTACGCGGTGGGCCGGGCGGCCGAGCGCCAGCGGCGCTTGGGCCGGGCCTCGCGCACGGCCGCTCGCACGGTGCGCACGAACGGCCGGACGCGCCGCGAGTTGATCCACTTGACGCGCACGATGTGCCCGTGGGTGTGCAGCGAGACATAGGCGCCGAGCAGGCTCTTGCCGCGTCCGACGCGCTCGATCGCGGAGTACGGGAGGTAGCTCGCCTCGTCGTGCCCGACGAACACGAGTCGCCGGTTGGTGGCCAGGAGCAATCCGGTCCAGGCCTCGCCCCGGCCGGTGTCGACGGTCCCGCGAACACTCGCGAGCACGCGTTCCTCACGACCGAGATGGTTGGCATAGAGCCGCCGCATGCGCTCGTTCTTCCCCATCGCGTCGCTTTCTCACCGTAGTGCCAAGCCGGCCCGGGCGTACGGACCGCAACACACGGGGCCAGACCCCGTTCGTTGCGGTCCCGCGGGTTGCTGCTCAGCGCTCGGGGAGCTCGTCGCGCAGGTCGGAGAGGAGGCCCTCGGCCAGGTCGAGGAGTGCTGCGGTGGCGGGCGAGAGGGTTGCTCCGCGGCGCGTCACGAACGCGAACGAGTCGTAGATGCGTTCGGCGAAGTGGATGTGGTGGAGGCCGGCGGGGAAGCGGCGGTTGCGCGTCACCACGGCCGGCACGAGCACGTCGCCCACTCCGCGGGCTGCCAGATCCAGGGCCGCGCTGAGGTACTCGACCTCGACGATGGGCTCGATCGTGACGCCCGCCTCCTGGGAGCGCGCTGCGATCTGCAGGCGCGTCGGATCGTCGGCCGCGTGGCTGGCGTCGGTGAAGATCAACGGCCTGCGGGCGAGCTCGGCCGTCGTCACGGGACGGCGCACGCGGTGCGGATGCGCGCTCGTGTAGAGCACCTCGTCGCGCAGAGCCGGGCGCACGAGCAGGCCCTCGGCGTCCACGGGCAGCACGACGAGGCCGGCCTCGAGCCGCCCTGCCCGCACGTCGTCGGCGACGGCGGAGGAGTTGAGGCCGACGATGCGCAGGCGCACGCCGGGGTAGCGGGCGGTGAAGGCCTCGGCGAGGTCTGCCAGCAGGTAGTAGACGGCTGTCGAGAACGTGCCGAAGCTGGCGGTCCCGGCGCGCACGTCGCGCACGCCGGCGACCGACTCGCGCGCGGAGACGATTTCGGCCAGGACGCGCTCGGCGTGGGGCAGGAGCGCGTGACCCGCCTCCGTCGGCTCCACGCCGCGTCCGACGCGCACGAACAACGGGACGCCCAGCTCGCCCTCGAGCCTCCGGATCTGCTCCGAGAGGGACGGCTGTGCCAGGTGGAGCACCTTGGCGGCCGCGCTGAACGAGCGCTGCTCGTAGGCCTCGCGGAAGTAGGCGAGCTGCTGGAGATTCATGACGGACGACTCATAGGCTCCACCTACTGATCATAGAGTCAGGAAAGGATAGGACTACCGATTGTACGGCCGTACTCTGGGGATGTAGGGCGCTGGCCCCACCCAGGCGACGGTCTCCGTCGCCCGCGAACTCACACCACCTTCCCGAGGAGTCGGTCATGCCGAACCCCCTGATTTCCCTGCTTCTGCTGCTCGGCGGCGCCGATCGCCCCAACGAGGCTCTGCGCCCGCAGCGACCCCGCCGGTGAGTAACGAGCGCCGCGGTCTCGCCGAGTGCGCAAGCAGTGCCGCGGCGTTCGGTTCGGTCGGAGTGCTCGTCGCGCTTGCGCAGCGTGAGCACGTTGGCACCACGACGCTGCTTGCCAGCCGCTACGCACTGGGAGCGATCGCGCTCTGGCTCGTCCTGCTCGGGCTGCGCCGACCGCTGCCCGGGCTGGGCATCGCCCTGGGCGCAGTCGCGCTGGGCGCAACGACCTACGCCGCGGCCTCCGCGCTCTACCTCGCCGCCATCGAGCGGATGGGAGCCGGTCCGGCCGGAGTCGTCTCGTACTGCTACCCGGTGCTCGTCATGGCGGGTGCCGTCGCGCTCGGCCGCGAGCGCCTCTCGCGCCGGCGGACGGCCGCGCTCGCGCTCGCAGTGAGCGGCGTCGGCCTGCTCGTCGCGGGCGGCGGGCTGGGCGCGATCAATGCAGCCGGCGCCCTGCTCGCGTTCGGATCGGCCACGGTCTACACGGCCTACGTGCTCGCCTCGGCGGCGCTCCGTGAGCGGGCGGAGCCGCTGGCGCTGTCGACGCTCGTCGCGACCGGCGCGGCCGGTGCGTTCGCGGCTGCCCACGCGGTGCACGGCGGAGCACCTGTCCATACCGCGACGGCGGCACTGGCCGTGATCGCGCTGGCCCTCGTGCCCACTGCCTTCGCGGTCTCGGCCTTCCTCGCCGGCCTCGGTCGCATCGGGCCTTCGCGCGCCAGCATCGCCTCCTCGCTCGAGCCGGCCGTTGCGGTCGCCTGCGGAGTGCTCGTCCTGGGCGAGCGGCTGGTGCCCGTGCAGTTCCTCGGCGCCGGCCTCGTGATCGCAGCCGTGCTCGCGATCGAGCTGCGGCAGTTGCCGCGCGTCCCCGTGCCGCCGCTGCCGCGCGTCCGGCTGTTCCCGCGGCTCGTGCCGCGGCTGCCCCGCCCCGACTAGTTCAGGCTGGGGTCGTCCGGCATGCGCGAGACGAGGCGATAGCTGCCGCCCTTGCGCTCGAGCACGCTCGACCACAGATCGCCGGGGGCGGCGCTGAAGACGTCGTCGACGCGCGCCGGCTCGAGGAACCAGTCCTCGCGCTGGAGCTCACCTTCCAGCTGGCCGGCGCCCCAGCCGGCATAGCCCGCGAAGGCCCGCACGCGCCGTACGCTCTCGCACAGCCGCTCGGGCTCGCTCAGGTCGCTGAGCATGCCGACGCTGCCGACGACGAGGCGCTCGGACTCCTCCGGCTCCGCGAAGTCGGCCAGCACGACCACGCCGTCGCGCTGCACCGGCCCGCCGTCGTGCAGGACGTCGCTCGCCTCGACGAGCGGCCCGAGCTCCTCGACGACCTCGCAGGCAGGCACCTCGGTGGGGCGGTTGAGGACGACGCCGAGCGCACCCTCGGCGTCGTGTGCGAGCACGAGCACGACGCTGCGGCGGAAGTTCGGATCGGACAGGCGCGGCTCGGCGATCAGCAGCTGACCCGCGAGGTTGCCCGGCGTGTCGCTCACGCGTGCGCTCGCGCGCGGGCAGCGGCACGCGCTGTGAGGGCGAGCGCCACGAGAGCGCCGCCGACCTGGGCGCGAGCCGATGCGCGCGGGCCCGGGAGCGCGTCGTGCAGGCGCGCGAAGCGGTGCGTCGGATAGAAGCGGAGGTGGCGGCCTCGCAGCACGACGTGCTCCAGGTCGGGCACCGAGCACGCGAAGCCGCACCAGAACTCGCGGCTGCGCACGCCGAAGAGCCGGGCCGTGAGCGCGATCGTCGCCAGGATGAGCACGCCCTCCTCGGCCTCGTCGAGGTCGTCGTGCGCCGGGAGGTCGAGCAAGCCGTGAGCGCCCAGGCAGGCCAGCACGGCCGCTCGGCGCGAGCGGATGCGCGAGCCGATCGCGGCGCCGGCCGCGGCGTGGGCGAGGGTCATCACCGTTGGAGGAGTCTACCCACGCTCCGCAGCTACCATGCGTCCCGCATGTTCCAGTCTCTTTCCGACAAATTGCAGGCCACGCTGGGCGATCTCCGCTCGCGCGGAGCGCTGAGCGAAGAAGACATCGATCGCGCGATGCGCGAGATCCGGCTGGCCCTGCTCGAGGCCGACGTCAACTTCCGCGTCGTCAAGACGTTCGTGGCCGCCGTGCGCGAGCGCTCGGTGGGCCAGGAGGTGCTGTCGAGCCTCACGCCGGGCCAGCAGGTGGTCAAGATCGTCGACGAGGAGCTGACGGAGCTGCTCGGCGCGGCGGGCACGAAGCTCACGTTCGCCGCCAAGCCACCGACCGTGATCCTGCTCTGCGGTCTGCAGGGATCGGGCAAGACGACGGCCGCCGGCAAGCTCGCGAACCTCCTCGTCAAGCAGGGCCTCAAGCCCGCGCTCGTGGCCTGCGACCTGCAGCGCCCGGCCGCCGTCGAGCAGCTCAAGACGCTGGGCCGGCAGGTCGACGTACCCGTCTTCGAGCGCGGCACCGGCGGCGATCCGGTCGCCGTCGCCCGCTACGGCGTCGAGGCGGCCACCTCGCAGGGCCGTGACGTCGTGATCGTCGACACCGCCGGCCGCCTGCACGTCGACAGCGACCTGATGGACGAGCTCGTGCGCGTTCGCAACGCCACGAAGCCGCAGAACGTCCTGATGGTGCTGGATGCAATGACCGGCCAGGACGCCGTCAACGTGGCCGAGCAGTTCCTCGACGCCGTCGATTTCGACGGCGTGATCCTGACGAAGCTCGACGGCGACGCGCGCGGCGGCGCCGCGCTCTCGGTGCGCGCCGTGACCGGCAAGCCGATCGTGTTCGCGTCCGTGGGCGAGAAGCTCGACGCGCTCGAGGAGTTCCATCCCGACCGGATGGCGTCGCGGATTCTCGGCATGGGCGACGTGCTGACGCTGATCGAGCGCGCGCAGGAGCAGATCGACGAGGGCGACGCGCTGGAGCTCGAGCGCAAGCTCAAGAGCTCCGAATTCGGGCTCGACGATCTGCTCGACCAGCTCCGCCGTATCCGCAAGATGGGGTCGATGCGCTCGTTGCTCGGTATGATCCCTGGGATCGGCAAGCAGGTGAAGGACATGCAGGTCGATGAAAAGCAGATCGACCGCGTCGAGGCGATGATCCTCTCCATGACGCCGTCGGAGCGCCGGAACCCGTCAGTGATCGACGGCTCGCGCCGCCGCCGGATCGCGTCCGGCTCCGGAACGAGCGTGCAGCAGGTCAATCAATTGCTGCAGCAGCACCGTCAGATGAAGAAGATGATGAAGCAGGTCGCGGCCGGAGGAACGCCCGCGATGCCGGGGGTACCCGGAGCACAACGACCGCGGGCCGCCGGCTCGCGGAGCAAGAGTAAGAAGCGAAGGAGGTGACATCAGCATGGCCGTAAAGATCCGCCTCACCCGCCTCGGCTCGAAGAAGAACGCGCACTACCGCGTCGTCGTGATCGACTCGCACAGCCCCCGCGACGGCAAGAGCATCGAGACGATTGGCCGCTACGTGCCCCAGGCCGACCCCTCCGTCGTCGAGATCGACGCCGATCGCGCGCGCGCCTGGCTCGCGAAGGGCGCACAGCCCAGCGAGCCGGTCAAGAAGCTCCTCAAAATCGCGGGGGTCTGAGATCCGCGAGCTCGTGGAGTACCTCGTGCGGCTGCTGGCCTCCAAACCGGAGGCCGTTGTCGTTGAGGAGAATGTCGACGCCGAGGGTCGCCACGTCTCGGTGCAGGTCGACCCCGAGGACGTCGGGCGACTGATCGGCCGCGGTGGCCGCACCGTGCGCGCGCTGCGCACGGTCGCACGTGCCGCCGCAGGCTCGGGCGAGCGCGTGACGCTCGAGATCCGTGACGCAGAGTGACCAGACCGCGCCGCTGCGCCTCGGCCTGATCGGGCGGGCGCACGGCCTCGGCGGTGCGTTCCGCGTCGTCGGCGCGGCCGAGTGGTACGCCTTCGCGCCGGGCGCGACGCTGCTGCTCGACGGCGAGCCGCGCGCGCTGCTCTCGGTCGCCGGGACGCAGCAGTCGCCCATCCTCGAGCTCGAGGGCATCACCTCGCGGGAGCAGGCCGCGGCGGTGCTCGGGCACGCGCTGGAGGTACGCGCGAGCGACGCGCCGGCACCCGAGGATGACGCGTTCTGGGTGCGCGACCTCGTGGGCATGCGCGCGCGTTGTGGCGAGCGCGAGCTGGGTGAGGTGACCGACGTGCTCGAGCGCCCCGCCAACGACGTGCTCGTGCTGCGCCTGCGCGACGGCCGCGAGCACCTCGTGCCGTTCACGCGCGAGGCGGTGCCGGGCGTCGACGTGCCGGGACGCGTGCTGGAGCTGGCGGAGGCGTTCGCCGAGCCGCTCGGCGAGTAGGCGGGCTCGTGCTCGAGATCGACGTCTTCACGCTCTTCCCGCACTGGTTCGCGTGGCTCTCCGAGGAGACCGCGGTGCAGCGAGCGTTGAGCGGGCCGCTGTCGCTGCGCTTCCTCTCCTATCGGGACTACTCGCCGCTCCCGCATGCGCAGGTCGACGACGCCCCGTTCGGCGGCGGCGCGGGCATGCTCATGCGCGTCGATGCGGTGGCCAGCGCCGTGGAGGGCGCCTACGCCGGCGACCTGGCAGCCGTGCGCGCTCAGCGGCGCATCGTCGCGCTGGACCCCGGCGGCCGCCGCTTCGACGACGGCTACGCGCGCGAGCTTGCCGCCTGCGAGCGGATCACGCTCCTGTGCGGCCGCTACGAGGGCTTCGACGCCCGCGTGCTGGAGCACGTCGCGACGGAGTCGCTCAGCCTCGGGCCGTTCGTGCTGAGCGGGGGCGAGCCTGTTGCGATGGCCGTCGTGGACGCGCTCGCGCGACTGCTGCCCGGATCGCTCGCGGACGACCAGTCGAGCGAGGAGGAATCGTTTGCGCCCGCGCTGGACGGGGCGCTCGAGTATCCGCACTACACGCGCCCGGCGGAGTGGCGGGGGCACGGCGTCCCCGAGGTCCTGCTCTCTGGCCACCACGCGCGCATCGACGCCTGGCGCCGCGAGCAGGCCCTTGCGCGGCGCGCCGACGGCCGCGGGCGCTGACACTGACGGTCAAAGGGATCGTCTAGCATGCGGGTGAGTCGCCCCCCGAACGGAAGACCGAGCACATGAACGTGATCCAGGAACTCGAGGCGCGCCAGTTGCGCCAGGTGCCGGTTTTCAAGGCCGGTGACACGTTGCGCGTCCACTTTCAGGTGATCGAGGGCTCGCGCCGTCGCGTCCAGGTCTTCGAGGGCGTCTGCATCAAGCGCCAGGGCTCGGGTGCCCGCGAGACGTTCACGGTGCGCAAGCAGTCGTTCGGGGTGGGTGTCGAGCGCACGTTCCCGGTGCATTCGCCCAAGATCGAGAAGATCGAGGTCATCGCCATCGGCGATGTGAGCCGCGCCAAGCTGTACTTCCTGCGCGACAAGGTCGGCAAGCAGGCGCGCATCCGCGAGAAGCAGCGCTAGCCGATCCCATGGCCGCTCCGGCCGAGGGCCAGGGGGGGTTCGAACGGGTCGAGTTGCGCTTCCCGACTGCCCGTCGTGCGCAGTCGCCGCTGGCCGCGGTGACCGAGCTGGTCGTGATCATCCTGCTCGCCCTGGGGCTGACCTGGGTCGTGCAGCAGTACATCGTCAAGTCCTACCGCGTGCCCTCCGGGTCGATGAGGCCCACGATCGACGAGGGCGACCGCGTCCTGGCTGCGCGCTTCCTCACCTGGTTCAGCGATCCCGATCGAGGCGACGTGATCGTCTTTCACCCGCCCGGCGTCGGGGACGTCCCGCAGCGCGGTGCGCGCACGAAGGCGAGCGTGACGTTCATCAAGCGCGTCGTCGGACTGCCGGGCGAGACGGTGCAGGCCGTTGACGGGCACGTCTTGATCTGTCGTGCGCCGGCAATCGGCTGCCGCGTCCTGAGCGAGCCGTACGCTCGGAGCTTCACCGACGACTTCGGTCCGGTGATCGTGCCGCGCGACGCCTATTTCGTGCTCGGCGACAACCGGGTGAACTCGGAAGACAGCCGGATCTGGGGGACATTGCCCGCGCGCAACGTGATCGGCACGGCATTCGTGCGGTACTGGCCGCCGAGTCGATTCGGCATCCTCTGAGGATGGCCTGGCTCCGCAGCCGCTCGACCGTGCAACTCGCGCTCACCGTCCTCCTCGCGCTCGTCCTGGCCTACGGCGTGCAGCGCTACCTGGTCGGCGTCTTCCGCGTCCCGAGCGATTCGATGGCGCGCACCCTGCTTCCGGGCGACCGCCTGCTCGCCGCGCGCTTCTGGTATTCGATCGAGCGGCCGACGCGGGGCGACATCGTCGTGCTGCACCCGAACGGCCGAGGCGACCGCGTGTTCTACGCCGACACGGCCTCGCGGCGGGTGTTCGTGAAGCGCATCATCGGCCTGCCGGGCGACTGGGTGAAGGCCCGCCATGGCCGGGTCTCGATCTGCACCGGGCCGGGCGGCACGGGCTGCGTGCCGCTCGACGAGCCCTACGTGCGCGGCACGACGCAGACGTTCGGCCCGATCGCCGTGCCGACCGGGCGCTACTTCGTGATGGGCGACAACCGCAGCAACTCGCAGGACTCGCGCATCTGGGGGCCGGTGCCACGGAGCCAGTTGCTCGGACGCGCCTTCGGGCTCGCCTGGCCGCCTTTGCGGATCCGCTTCTTCTGAGCTGCGCTTCGAGGCGGTTGCGCGCGCGGTGTGACGAGACACGGCCGTCGCCTCGCGGGCAGGGGATGGTCGCGCTACGCTCGCCGGTGTGGCCGTCGCCGTCCGACAGCGCCCTGGGCGCAAGCTCCTCCGGCCCGGTCACCGCCTGCTCCGGCATGACCGCGGGCTGGGCGTGCACTTCGTCGCCGGCGCGGACGAGGCGGGGCGCGGCGCGCTTGCAGGCCCGCTCGTGGCTGCGGCCGTGCTGTTCGACTACCGGCGTCTGCAGGGGCGCGTGTGCGCCCCGCTCGCACAGCTCGACGACTCCAAGACGCGGACGATCGCCCAGCGCGAGGAGCTCTACGACGCGGTGCTCGCCTGCGCCACGCGGGTAAGCGTGATCGTCGCGCCTGCCTGCGAGGTCGATCGGCGCGGAGTGCACCGGGCAAATCTGAAGGCCCTGGCGCGCGCCCTGCGGGGACTCGACGCGCCGGCGGGCGCGCTGCTGCTGTCCGACGGCTTCCGTGTGCCACTCGATCGCGAGCACCGCGCGATCATCGGAGGCGACGGCACCAGCGCCGCAATCGCGGCCGCATCGATCATCGCCAAGGTCACCCGCGACCGCCTCATGCGGCGTCTGCACGCCACCTATCCGAGCTACGGCTTCGACGGGCACGTCGGCTACTCGACACCCGCCCACCGCGAGGCACTCGAGAGCCACGGGCCCTGCCCGCTGCACCGCCGCTCCTTCGCCACCGTCGGCGCCGTGCAGCTCTCGCTGCTCGAAGCCTGATGGCCCGCGCACACGCCCTCGGGCGCCGGGGCGAGACGCTTGCCGCGTGGCTCGTCCGGCTGCGCGGCGGTCGGGTGCTGGCGCGCAACACGCGGGTGCGCGGCGCCTGCGAGGTCGACATCGTCGCGCGCTACGGGCGCACGCTGGCCGTGATCGAGGTCAAGGCGCGGCGTGCCGGGGGCGCGGCCGAGTCGGTCGGGCCCGAGCGCGTCGCCGGTCTCTCGCGTGCGGCGCAGTGGCTGGCCGACAGCCGCGGGTATGAGTGGGTGCAGTCGATCCGGCTCGATCTCGTCACAATCGACGGCCGGCGGGTGCGCTACCTGGCGGACGCGTTCCGGCTCTGACCGAACCTCGGGCTGGGAGGCAGGGACGCCGCTCTGCGGAGCGAATGAGGTCGCCCGGTGATCTCCAGGCCCTTCCCCAGTGCGGAACGCGAGGTGGTCGGCGCAGGCCTGCTGCGCGGCGCGGGCACGGCTCTGCTTCTGACGTCGCTGATCGGCGGCACGGCTCTGCTGCTGGAGCTCGTGTGGCCGTGGCTCGCCTGGGGATACGTCGGCGCGGCCCTCGTGCTGGGTCTGGGGCTTCAGTGGATTGCGGTGCGCTTCACGCGCGCCCTGGAGCGCGAGGTCGAGCGCGTGCGGCAGGAGCACCGCCCGAGCTAGTCCGACGGAGGTGCCGGCGCTGTGCGGTGCTCCCGATTACCAGCTGGCTTGGGTGAGGCTCGGAGCGGCGCTAGCGTGCCTGTACTCGTCCCGGACATGGTGGAACGCTTCGCGGTGCCGGGAGCCCGCGATGATCATGTCTCCCACGAGCGCGCGACTGCGGATGGGGTCGCTTGTGCGGCACTCGAGCCGTCGCCGTGACACTTGCGGGGCGCGGGGCTCCGCGCTCCCCCTGGCGGAGCCCCAGCGCGGGTCACGGATGGGTCGGGAAGCTCATCGCGACGCGCAGGCCGCCGCTGCTGAGCGACGAGATGTCCGTGCTCTGTGCGAGGCGCGTCACGAGCCTCATGCCGAGGCCGCGGTTGCCTCCCCTGATCGGGCCGCGCACGAGCCCGCCCGCGAAGTCGCGCACCACGACGTGCAGCGCATCGCCCTCGACGGTTGCATCGATCGCCAGCCGGGGATGGCCCTCCGCGCCGCGACTGTGCTCCACGCAGGCCGTGCACGCCTCGCTGACGGCGAGGCGGATGTCACCGGCGGCCTCGCCCTGGATGTCGAGGTGCTCGCAGAGGCCGCCGATCGCGCGGCGGGCAGTTGCGACGTTCTCAGGGACGGCCGGCAGAAGCAGGTTGAGGGTCGGGGACATGCCGGGATATCCCCGCTGTGGTGCGGGCGAATCCCGAACCACTCGATCGAGGCACGCCCGCCGACGGGTCGCCTGGCGCTGATGCGTTCGTAGCGGTGAGCTTCCCGTGACACTGGTCGGGCCTAGCCTCGTCCCCGTGATCGCCACTGCCAACAGCCAGACGGCGATCGGTGTCGAGGGAGAGCTCGTCGAGGTCGAGGCCCGCGTCAGCGGCCGCGGGCACGGCGCCACGATCATCGTCGGCCTGCCCGATCGCGCGGTCACCGAGGCGCGCGAGCGGGTGCGAGCAGGGGTCATCGCGAGCGAGCTGTGGTGGCCCAAGGGCCGCGTCGTGGTCAACCTCGCTCCCGGAAACGTGCCCAAGCTCGGGCCCCGGCACGACCTCGCGATGGCCGTCGCGATCCTCGCCGCGAGCGATCAGCTCCCGCGCGAGCGTGCCGGCAAGGTGCTCGTGCTCGGCGAGCTCGCGTTCGACGGGCGGCTGCGTCCCGTGCACGGTGCGCTGATCGCGGCCGAGACGGCCCGGCGGGTCGGTCTCGAGGCCCTCGTCTGCCCGCGTGCGTGCGCCTCCGAGGCGGCCCTCGTCGCCGGCCTGCCGGTGCACGGCGCGCGCCACCTGACCGAGGTCGTCGCCTGGCTGCGTGGCGAGCTCGAGCTCCCGCTCGCCGTGCCGGCGCGTGGCGTGGTGCCCGCCGACTCGCCCGACCTGGCGGACGTGCGCGGGCAACCGCTCGCGCGCCGCGCGCTCGAGTTGGCTGCGGTTGGCGGTCACAACATGCTGATGGTCGGCCCGCCGGGCGTCGGCAAGACGATGCTCGCGCGGCGACTGCCGGGCCTGTTGCCCGCGCTCGACGAGACGACCGCGCTCGAGGTGACGCGAGTGCATTCAGCGGCCGGCGTGCTGCGGCCCGGGTCGGGCGCGATCCGCCGCCCGCCCTTCCGTGCTCCCCACCACGGCGCATCGGCTCCGGCGCTGATCGGCGGCGGCGCAGGCCCGCGACCCGGCGAGATCTCGCTGGCGAGCGGTGGAGTGCTGTTCCTCGACGAGCTCACGGAGTTCTCGCGCAGCGCGCTGGAAGCCCTGCGTCAGCCGCTCGAGGATGGCGAGCTCGTCGTCGCCCGGGCGGCGGGCCGTGTGCGCTTTCCGGCGCGCGTGCAACTCGTCGCCGCTGCGAATCCCTGCCCGTGCGGGGGCGCGGGAGGATGCACGTGCACCAACGAGCGGGTGGAGCGCTACCGGGCCCGGCTGAGCGGGCCGCTCGTCGATCGGCTCGACCTCGTCGTTCGCGTCGATGCCCCCGACCCCGAGGCGCTGAGTCGCGACCGGCCGGAGGCGACGCAGATCGTGGCCGCGCGCGTGGCCGCGGCGCGCGACTGGCAGGCGGCCCGCGGCCAGTCGATCCCCAACGCACGGCTCGAGCTGGCCGAGCTGGAGCGTCTCGGCATCGCCTCCGACGCGCGTGACCTGCTCGAGCGAGCGGCCGCAACCGGCCGCCTGAGCGCCCGTCGCCAGGTGCGCGTCCTGCGGCTCGCACGCTCGGTCGCCGACCTGGCCGCCGCCGGGAGCGTGGCGCGCGAGCATGTGGGCGAGGCGCTCGGCCTGATCCCGCGCGGAGCGGGACTGGGTTGAACGGGCCCGCGGTGCGCCTGCTCGAGCGCGGCTCGGCCGAGTGGCCGGCGAACCTCGCCCACCTCGGCGCCGCCGAGCCGAAGCGGCTCTACGTTCGCGGGCCGCTGTCCCTCACGGACGCCTGTGCGGAGCCGGCGGTCGCGATGGTGGGCGCCCGCGCCCCTTCGGCCGCCGGCGAGCGCTTCGCGCGCACGCTCGCCCGCGAGCTCGCCGAGGCCGGCGTGACGGTGATCAGCGGCCTGGCGGTGGGGATAGATGCAGCCGCCCACGCGGGCGCGCTCGACGGTGCCGGCCGGACGATCGCGATCCTGGGTTGCGGCATCGACCGCGACTATCCGCGCCGCAACGCGGCGCTCGCGAAGCGCATCGCGGCAGCGGGCGCGATCGCCTCGGAGTGGGGTCCGGGCGTCGAGCCCGCGCCGTGGCGCTTCCCGGTCCGCAACCGGATCGTGGCGGCGCTCGCTCAGGCGACCGTCGTGGTCGAGGCGACGCGTCGCTCAGGCGCGCTGATCACGGCCGACCACGCGCTCGCGCTCGGGCGGGACGTCCTCGCCGTGCCCGGCGCTCCCTGGCTCGATCTCGGAGGCGGCACGCTGGCCCTCCTGCGTGCCGGGGCGGCGCCCGTCGGCGGCGCCGGCGACGTCCTCGACGCGCTCGGTGTGCAGATGGAGGTCGAGCCCGCTCCCGGCGAGCCGCCGACCGGCGTGGCCGGCGTGCTCTGGGCCGAGCTCCGCCGCCGTCCGCGCCGCCGCGACGCCCTGGCGCTGTCGACCGGGCTGGCAGCGGGCGTCACAAGTGCCGCCCTCGCCGAGCTGGAACTGGACGGGCTGGTCGTGGAGGAGCGCGATGGAACCCTGTCCGCGCTCGAGCCCTCCCGGCGGCGTCCGGTAAACTCGTCGGGCCGAGGGGCGTAGCTCAGCTGGTAGAGCGTCGGTCTCCAAAACCGAAGGTCGCAGGTTCGAGCCCTGTCGCCCCTGTCCCGCTTCACCAGGGGGAATCCCTGCAAATGACTACTGTGGGCGTCGGCCAGCCGCCCAGGTCGTAAGCCTCACGGAGCGTAGTCGACCTCGGTTTCGTCGATCAGGACGTGGCTGTAGGTGTTCGCCGTGACCGCGAGGTTCGACTGGCCGACTTGCGCGCCGATCACGGCCCAGGGCACGCCTCGCATGTGGGTTCCCGGCACGCCGAGTGTGCCGATTAGCAGGCCGCTTCGAGTTCTGCGCCGCCTCGTCGGGGACACGGAGCCATGCGGTGCCCCGCATTCCGCCATGGGTCAGACGCGCCCCAGAAGACAGGCATGCACGCGTCGTGTGGTCCCCGCGCATGCCACGAGCCGGTGCCGCCGGCCCGCCGCTGGGCCCATCTTGCGTCTGGATGGTTACAGCGTCCGCGTAGAGCATTCCCACGCAAAGGTGCGCTCGAGACCCATTGGGAGCGGCACCTGCGCAGTCCACCCCAACTCGGCGCGGGCGCGCGTCACCTCCAGGCAGGAATGCTCGAGCTCTCCGTGTCGCGGCGGCATGAAGGCAGGGTCGAAGGGTCGCCCACCAACGGCGGCCAGGCCGGCAATGATGTCGAGCACCGTGGTGGCGACGCCGGTTCCGAGGTTGTAGATGCCCGACGAGTCATCCCGGGCCAATAGGGCCTGGAGTCCCGCTACGACGTCGTCGACGTAGATGTAGTCCCGCGTTTGAAGCCCTGTGCCGTACACCGTGGGTGACCGCCCCTCGTGGAGTAGGCCGCAAAAGATCGCGATCACACCAGCCTCGCCATGTGGATCCTGGCGCGGTCCGTAGACGTTGCCGAGACGCGCGGTGGAGGCACCAAGCCCGAAGAGTCGTGTGAACAGGCGGACGTAGCCTTCGGCGCTCAGTTTGGACAATCCATAGGGCGCCTCTGGTATCGCAACGACGCTCTCGGGCGTCGGAATAACAGAAACGTCTCCGTAGATGGCGCCACCCGTCGAAACGTTCACTACTCGAGCCCCTACGCCCTGAGCCGCCGCCAGGACGTTGACGGTTCCACCGATGTTCGTCTGCAGATCCGCTGCCGGGTCGGCGATCGATCTGCGCACGTCGACCTGCGCAGCAAGGTGAACGATCGCCTCGGGACCGGTGCTCTCGACCACGCCGCGAACGGCGCCTGCGTCGCAGATATCCACTGCGTGGACGCGCGCTCCATTTTCGATCGCGCGACCAAGATTTTCCATACGACCGGTCGTGAAGTTGTCTATCACCACGACCTCATGAGCATCGGCCAGCAGAGCGTCGACGAGATTGGAGCCGATGAAGCCGGCTCCTCCGGTTACGAGAATCTTCATGGCCGGATCCCGGCGCATCGAGACGGGTACACGTCTGTTGCGGCGGCCTGAGCGTCCTGCGTGACCGGCTTGCGGGCCGGCGCGATTGTCTGCGCCGCAGCCTGGAGCGGCGTGGCGCCGTTCGTTGGACTATCGGCAAGCGCCGTTCGGCCTGAGATCATCGCCGTTCCGCCTGCGATCATCGCCGCGACGGCGCACGTCGTCTGGACGCAAGCCGCAGTCCACCGAATGTCATCTGGTTGCGCGTGGGAACCGTGCCTCCCTCGATTGAGTGAGTCTACCCGGGAGCGACGGTGCGGAGGGTGGGAGACCCAGTGACGGCGGTCACGGAGGTTCCGGACCGGAAGCTTCGACGGCCGCCTGAGAAGTCGGGCAGCGGGAACCGGCCGCAGTGAGGAGACTCGAGCGCGGTTGCCAAGGCGCTCGCGCGAGCCGTCAGCGCCGCGGGCGGCGCCTTTGATGTGACCGATTTTCGTTGGTTCGACGTGCGAAACGCAGACTCGAGCATGTCCTCGATCGAGGCGCACTCATGGCCTCACCCGCGACGACGGCTCGCGCAAGCTTGCATTCGAAGTAGCCCGCCAATAACGTTCGGCGCTGCTCCCGCCGTGAGAGATGCCTGCTGGCTCGCGATCGCGCGCAGCGCGGCCGCGTTCCGTACACGGTTGGTGGCCTGGACTCGAGAAGGGGCGTACAGCATGAGCAGTGATCGGCTCGGCGTCATCGGCGTGGGGTACGTGGGCCTGGTGACGGCGGCTTGCTTTGCGCAGTCGGGTTACGAGGTCGCGTGTCTTGACATTGATGAGGCGAAGCTCGCGCGGCTGCGTGCGG
>Ga0207683_10000656_pt1 | contig 31727 bp, 32 predicted proteins | sample KBSM73metaG_FD_184333 | JGI IMG/M metagenome (GOLD analysis project Ga0207683, IMG submission 184333) | Miscanthus rhizosphere microbial communities from Kellogg Biological Station, Michigan, USA - KBS M7-3 metaG (SPAdes) (version 2) | ecosystem: Host-associated > Plants > Roots > Rhizosphere >... | reverse complement strand
GACCAGGTCGCGCCCGCGATCGTGCCGGTGTTGCCGTTGCCCGAAGCGTCCGTGACGGTGGTGCCTGCGCCCTCGTCGAAGGCGTAGGCCGCTACGAGGCCCGAGGGAGCGCTGGTGGACGCGCTCGTGAGGAGGAGCGCAACAAGCGCCGCAACCCCCGCCAGGCCGGCGACACGTACGGCCTGGCGGACCAGCGGCCGGTGACGTCTCACGGTCATGCTGCCAGCGAAACCTTCCGCGCGGTGAACGCTTCGGCGAATCGGTCAGGCGCGACTGCCTCCATGCCCCGCAGGCGCATCAACCCGCGGAACGTCTCGCGGTCGAACCAGTGCCGTCCACTCTGTGTTCGAAAATTCTGCTCGAGAAGGTCGAGCTTCCGCTCCACGTCCTCCGCGGTCAAGGGGAGGAAGACGTTCGGCCGTCCGAGGTCACCGTCGACCTTCGGTATCTCGTACTCGAGGATGAGGTGGTTTCGGAAGGTGTTCCAGGTGAGCTCGCAGGCGAGTCGGTGATCCTGGTGGAAGTCGTAACCGGCATGGGTGAAGACGACCTGCGGATCGACGCGAAGCTTCAGCTCCTCGAACACGTCCTTCACCCGACCACCGCAGTAGGGCAGGAATCCATCGCGAAAGTCGTGAACGTCGACGCGGAGTTCGGCCACGGACTCACCGACGAACGCCTCGGCGCTCGCTCGTGCTTCCGCCGCGCGCTCGCCTCGCGCCGAAAGGACGACCCAGTCCACCTCGAGCTCGGGGTTCGAGCGCGCGAGCGCGAGCAGCGTCCCGCCGCAGCCGATCTCGATGTCGTCGGCATGACAGCCGATGACGAGAATCCGGCAGACCGGCGCTGCTGTGGCGAGCATCAGCAAGTGCAGCCCACGAGCGGCGACTCAGGTCGGAACGGTCGCGGGTGTGATCCTGCGCCAGGGTGGGTCGCCGGACTCGTTGAGGTTATCGAGTCGCTGGCGATCCTTGATCGTGTCCATCGGACCGAAGAACCCCTCGTACGGGAACGCGACCAGCTCGCGCTCTTCGATCAGGCGAGCGAACGTCTCCTCCACGAGCTCGTGCCCCGGCTCGATCAGATCGAGAATCCGCCGCTTCAGGACGAAGAAGCCGCCGTTGATCCGGATGTCGGAGCGGCTCAGATCCTCGACCGCGTCGACATTCCCCTCCGGGTCAGTTGAGACCACGTGCGCGTTGAACTGCGGATGGACGGAGAGGAACATCGCCGTCTTCCCGCTGTCGCGGAAGGAGTCGATGACCTCCGGAAGCGGAGCGTCTGTGAGCCCGTCGCCGTAGGTCGCGAGGAACTCCTGGTCGTCGCCGAGGTACGGCTCCACCGCCTTCAGCCGCTCCGCGATCGTGGCGTTCAGGCCCGTGTCGACGAAGGTGATCCGCCACTTGTCCAGATCGCGCGACAGCAGCTCCATCTTCGTGCCGTCCGAGTCGCGGTCGAGGACGAAGTCGTTCAGGAGCGCCCCGTTGTACGACAGGAAGTACTGCTTGACGACCTCGCCCTTGTACCCCAGGCAGAGGATGAACTCGTCATGGCCCCACATCGAGTAGTAGTGCATGATGTGCGCGAGGATCGGGCGCCCGCCGATCTCGATCATCGGCTTGGGGATGCGACGTGTCTCGTCGCCCATTCGCACGCCGAACCCACCGCAGAAGATGACGACCTTCACCTGAGCGCTCCTGTCCGCAGTGCAACCACTTGCCCTGCCAAGTCAAGACGGCGGCCCGAAAAGCGTCAACCCGCGATCCGGGGGGCTTCGACCATCGTCAGTGGCCCGGTCCCGCGACGATTGTCGACACCTCCCATCCCTGAGTATGGGGAGTAAACCTTTTGCGGGCGGCCTAAGAGGGGCGCAATTTCGGAGGCGGCCCTGCTAGCCGAACGGCTAGTGTCCGGCGCGCGGAGCTCCGCCGGCCTGGCGCGCAGCCTCACGTTTTCTGTCCTTCAGGCCCGTGGAAGGCTGGAAACCCGACGACTAGCCTCCTGGTGATGACGATCGCACCGCGTGCCTCGTGGGGACTCCGTGTCCCCTTCTACGACCTCGGGCCAAGCTCGGCGGTCTTTCGAAATGCGCTCCTGGAGGACGTCGCCGCGCTCCTGGACTCGGGTGCCTTCACGAACGGGCCAGCCGTGGCGGAGTTCGAGGAAGCGTTCGCGCGTTATGTGGGCGCACGCAGCTGCGTCGGTCTGGCGAGCGGCCTCGACGCGCTCAGGCTCGGCCTCCTTGCCGGCGGAATCGAGCGCGACGATGAGGTCGTTGTGCCGGCGGCCACCTTTGCGGCCACGTTCGAGGCGGTCACGCAAGCCGGCGGCGTGCCCATCGTCGCGGACGTCCGCCAGGACGACTACTGCCTCGACACGGACGCAACCGCGTCGGTGATCTCGGCGCGCACCCGTTTCTTGCTCCCCGTGCACTTGTACGGCCAGATGGCCGACCTGTCCGCGTTGAGGCAGGTCGCCTCTAGCCACGCTGTAGGGATCATCGAGGACGCTTGTCAGGCGCATGGCGCCGAGCGCGACGGTAGCGCCGCAGGAACCGTCGGGGTGGCTGCGGCCTTCAGTTTTTACCCCGCCAAGAACCTCGGCGCGATCGGCGACGCCGGCGCGCTCGTGACCGACGACGACGAGTTCGCCGAGACGGTGCGCTCGCTGCGCGAGCACGGTCAGGCAAGGAAGTACCATCACGCGCTCGAGGGCTACACCGCGCGACTCGACACGATCCAGGCGCTCGCCCTGCTGCACAAGCTTCCGCACCTCGACGGCTGGACCGCCGAACGGCGTGCGATCGCCGCCCGCTACTCGGCCGAACTCGTCGGCGTCGGGGACCTGCGTCTTCCGGCGGTCCCGCCCGGCAGCGAACCCGTCTGGCACCTCTACGTCGTGCGCACGGCGGATCCGGCCGCGCTCGCGGACTTCCTGGGGGAACGGGGGATCGGCAGCGGCCGCCACTACCCAGAGCCACCGCACCTCTCGGAAGCGTACGCGGGGCTCGGCTACCGGCTGGGCGCCTTCCCCGTCGCGGAGGCGCTTTCGCGCGAGGCGCTCTCCTTGCCAGTCTTCCCCGGCATGACGGAGGCGCAGCTCGAGGCGGTCGTGGATGCCGTGAAAATGTTCTTCTCGAGCTCGTGACCGTGCCGGACAGCCCGGCAAACGAGGCGCCGTACCGGCTCCTGAACGGAGTGGAGTTCGGGGCGGGCGTCGTCGTCCACCCGTTCACGAACCTCTACGGCTGCCAGATCGGGGACGAGAGCCGCATCGGTCCTTTCGTCGAGATCCAGAGCGGCGTCGAGATTGGCGCGCGCTGCAAGATCCAGAGCCACTCGTTCATCTGCTCGGGCGTAACAATCGCCGACGAGGTGTTTGTCGGCCACGGCGTCCTCTTCATCAACGACAAGCGGCCTCGCGCGACCACCGACGACGGCGAACTGCAGACGGGCGAGGATTGGACGCTTCTCCCAACCGTCGTCGAGCGTGGCGCCTCCCTCGGCTCGGGCTGCGTCGTGCTCGGCGGCGTCCGCGTCGGCGCGGGGGCGGTCGTTGGCGCGGGCGCCGTCGTCACCCGCGACGTCGGCGCGGGCGAAGTCGTCGCTGGAGTTCCCGCGCGCGCCATGGTCGCCCAGAGGGCGCGATGAGAAAGCTCGAGCACCAGCTCTTCTCCGCACGGAAGCGCGTCGCCTGACGGCGCCTGGCCGCAACGAGGCCGGGAACCCGACCGGATCCTGACGCTGATGGCGGCATGAAGAGGGATTTCGCGGTCGTCGGAGGCGGGCTCATCGGGCTCGCGACCGCGCGCGCGTTGCTCGACCGGCGGCCGGGCTCACGACTCGCCGTCTTCGAGAAGGAGTCCGAGCTCGGGCTGCACCAGAGCGGGCGCAACTCGGGCGTCGTCCACGCGGGCATCTATTACGCACCGGGCTCCCTTAAGGCGCAGCTGTGCAGAGAGGGACGCGCAGCCCTACAACGCTTCGCCGACGAGCACGACATCGCGTACACGGTGCGCGGGAAAGTGATCGTCGCCACGTCGCCCAGCGAACTCCCGAGGCTCGACGAGTTGAAGCGGCGCGCAGTCGCCAACGGTGTCCAAGGGGCGCGGGAGCTCACTGCGGACGAACTCCGCGTGCTCGAGCCGCACGTCGCCGGGTTCAGGGCGCTGCACGTGCCCGAGAGTGCGGTGATCGACTTCCGCGCGGTCCTGCACGCGCTCGCGGACGACGTTCGAGCCAAGGGCGGCGAGGTGCTGCTCGGGCAGAAGGTCGACAGCGTGGACGAGCTCACAGCCCAGCGCGTCGTGGTCTGCGCGGGGCTTCAGGCCGACCGGCTTGCGCGCACCGAACACCGGATCGTCCCCTTCCGAGGTGATTACCTCGTTCTGCGCGGGCAGTCCGCCGGACTTATCAGGAGCCTGGTGTACCCGGTGCCCGATCCCGCATTCCCGTTCCTCGGCGTGCACTTCACGCGGCGCCACGACGAGGCTGTCTGGGCGGGGCCCAACGCGGTGCCCTCGCTGGCGCGCGAGCGCTACCGGCGCCTCGGGTTCGATCTGCGTGACGCGCTCGACCTGGCCGGCTCACGGGGCTTGTGGCGGCTCGCGCGTCGTTACTGGCGGACGGGAGCGCTTGAGCTGTGGCGCGACATCGTCAAGCGCGCGGCCGTGCGCGAGATGCGCCGCTACGTGCCGGAGATCGACCCTGCCGACGTCGCGTTCGGCCCCTGCGGGATCCGGGCACAGGTAGTCGGTCGCGATGGGGCGCTTGTGGACGACTTCCTGCTCGAGCACGACGGAAACGTCCTGCACGTCGTCAACGCGCCCTCTCCAGCGGCGACCGCGTGCCTCGCGATAGGCGCCCGCGTCGCCGACGTGATCCTCGCCTGACTCTGCTGGCGGTGCGCGCCGCCTCGCCGTAGGGAATGCGCGACCGCTCCACTCGTTCCACCTGGCGTGCGCGCGTGGCAGGCCGAACTCGAGCTCGTTGGCGTAGGCGACGAGCCGGTCGACCTGCGCCGGACGCTCGCGTCGCACGGCGTCGCCGACCTGCCACCCAACCAGATCGACGCGGGAGCCGGCACGCTGACGACGACGCTGGCCCTCGCGCAGGGCGCAACGACCGTCCACGTCGGCGAAGGCTCGGTCGGGAGCGTGCGCATAACCGGCCGCGGCCCGCGCGCCGGAGTGGTGGACACGATCCGCTACATGCTCCGCCTCGACGACGACCTCTCGGCGTTCTACGTGCTCGCGCGCGACGACCCTGACCTGAGCTGGGCGGTCGAGGGTTCGGGACGGATGATGCGCAGCCCGACAGTCTTCGAGGACGTGGTCAAGACGATCTGTACGACCAACTGCACGTGGTCTGCGACGGTGCGGATGACGACGGCGCTCGTCGATCAGCTCGGCGAGCAGGCGCCCGACGGCCGCCGCTCCTTTCCAGAGCCGGCCGCAATGGCCGACGCGGATGAAGCCTTCTACCGCGACGTCGTGCGCGCGGGCTACCGCGGCGCCTACCTTCGCTCGCTGGCGGTGAGTGTCGCGGACGACATCCTCGACCTCGAGGCGCTCAACGACCCGGAGCTGATCGACGACGAGGTAGCGGCGCGGCTGAGTGCACTGCCCGGCTGCGGCCCGTACGCGACCGCGCACATGATGATGCTCCTCGGCCGTTACTCGCGCTTGATTCTCGACTCGTGGACGCGACCGACTTATGCGCGGCTGAACGGCCGCAAGGCAGCCGATAGAACGATCCAGCGACGCTTCCGCCGATACGGCGAGTACGCGGGGCTCGCGTTCTGGCTCTACCTGACCAGAGACTGGGTCTAGAGCTTCGCACCTGCGAAGGGAGGAGCCCGGCTCCTTGCCGAAACCGCACCCGGGCTCCTGCCGCGGCCGGAACGCTTCTCACCTGGGTGCCGGGCGAGCCGGCTCCCGCCTAGCCGAAAGGCGTGCTCGCGCCCTCGCCAGGCGGGGGGATTTCGCTGAGCCGGCTTCATCCGGGGCGCGACGCCGCCTACTGTTGGAAAGGTCGCTGAGTGTGCGAACTTCGGAGGCGAGAGTGGGGCCAATGGCGACGGGTGAGCTGAAGCGGGTACAACCGGCGAACTGGGTGTCCTCTCGTAAACGGGCGGCCAGCGCCGGCGCGTGATGACGGATCGCGAGGGCACTGGCGCGTTCGAGACCTGCGAGATCGTCTTCTGGCGCGGTTACTTCAAATGCGCGTTCTACGCCGTGTTCCAAGCCGGGGAGCCGGTCGGATCGCCGTACTTCCGCTCACGCGACGGCTTCCCGACGCAGTCGGGCGCGCCGCTCGAGGCACACCAGGCCCTTGTCGACCGACTCACAGCGGAAGGCTGGGAGCCGGCGACGCGCGGGCGAGCGTGGTACTCGCTGAGCTTTCGGCGCCGCGAGTGGTCGCCCGTCGACGAGCGCCCGCTGGAGGCGCCGCCCGCTGAGTTCCCGACGGTCGAGACGCCGTCCGTCGCTCCGGCAGTAGAGGGGCATGTCGCGCCGCCTCTAGCGGCCGAGCCGGAGTCAGCGCCAGCTCCAGACCTCGACTCGGAGACGGAGCCCATTCCGGCCGCTTTGCAACACACGTTCCACCGGCAACGTGCGCTGCTTGTCGCCACGGTGGCGTTGAGCGCGCTCGCTGTGGCGCTCGGTCTGACGCTCTTCGGCACCAACTCAGCACAAGGTCAGGACCCCGCCGACGTTGGCTCACCCCAGCCACAGCAGAAGCTCCATGCCCGGAACCGCAAGCCCATTCCTTCAGTCGTGCCTGCCAGTCGGCAGGGCGTGGCCAACGTCCCGACGACGATTGTCGTGACCGGCTCCCGCGGCGACTCATGGGTCCAGGCGAAGGTCGGTTCGGCAAAGGGCAAGTCGTTGTTCGCGGGCATCGTCTCGCCCGGCCAGACCGTGCGCATTACGGCTCCGGTCGTCTGGATCACGTTCGGCGATGCGGGGAATCTCGACGTCCGCGTGAACGGTAAGGCGCCTGTCCCGGGCACGTTCTACGGCACGATCACCGCGGTCATCGCGCACGGTCGAGTCCGCTCCGCGTGACCCATACGGGTCACGCCTAAGCGAACGGCCAGCGCGCCCTCGCCGCCCGGCCGGTTTCTGCGGTCTGGCCTTCATCCGGCGTTCGCCTCGTCCTAGTGTTGACCCAAAGGCGGGCTTGGCCGCTGATCGCGGACCTAGGGAGGCGATAGGTGGGCAGCAATGGCGACGGTTGAGCTGCAGCCGGTACGACCGGCCAGCGTGCTTTCACCATCCCGGCGCGGGCATGCGTTCGGCGTAGTGATCGAGTCGGCGAAGCCGTTCCCCGGACTGCAGGCGGTCGACGGCCCCCTGCCGACGCGCCTGACGTCGTGGCGGGAGACGAGCGCCGATGAGATCGACGGCGCCTGGCCAATCAACGACGGGCGCGTTATCCACGAGCGGCGGCACCCCGACGACCGGCTCTTTCTGCGTGTCGACCGCCGCGACTGCATCGGCTACCGCGTGTGGGCCCCCTACTACGGACGGCACCTGGTCTCGCCTGACGGCACGTCAATCGAGTCGGCGTTGCCGCGGGTGCCGTTCGCGGGCTGGCAGCGGCTGTTCTTTGCCGAGATCCTCCCGCTCGCAGCGTGTCTGCAGGGGCTTCATCTCGTTCGGTCGAGTGCGGTCGCGATCGACGGTCGCGTCGTGGCGTTCCTCGGCCCGAAGCACAGTGGCAAGACAGCGTTCGCCGCACACCTGGTCGCGCTCGGCGCCGAGTTCGTGACCGATGACGCACTCGCGGTCGAGCTGACTCCGGCTGGCGTCATGGCCCATCCGGGGCCGGCGCGCCTGAGCATCGAGCGTGTCGAGCTCGAGCGCGTGCCGTCGACACAGCGCGCGCGTGTCGGCGATTGCGTCGGGCGGAGCGACAAGCTGATGCTCGAACCGGCTCCGGTCGCCGAGCCGTTGCCGCTCGGGAGGATCTACCTGCTCCGGCCGGACTCGGCGGTCGAGCGCATGGCAATCGCGCACGCAGAGCCCGCGCCGCTCGGGCTGCTGCTCGGCGCGACCGTGGTCGACTACCTGCGTGCGCCCCAGGTCCTGCAGCTCCAGCTCGACGTCTGCAACGCCCTCGCCGAGACGGTCCCGGTCTACGACGTCGACTTGCCGCGCGGCTGCCGGGCGCGAGAGGCGGCCGCACGGGTCCTCGCCCACTGCGCCGGCCCGAACGGCGCACCCCGCTAGCTCGCGCTCAACTCGTATCGAAGCACCCGTCGAAGACGAACAGCGGGTTGGGCACGACGCCGCGGCCCCTCGTGCGGATCGTGGCAGGTCCGATCACCGACGGCGGCCCTTCCGCTGTGTAGCACCCGTTCGCCCGGACGTTCACGTCGAAGCCGATCGGCATCTGCCGCGCCTGGCGGCCCACGACGTCGAGGGTGCAGTGCCAGTCGTCTCCCTGGCCGCTGTACGGCGTGCTCACGCCTCGCCGCTTGCAGGTCGGCAGCACGTCGAGGCCAGCGCCTGCCGGGACCCGGCGCCCGAGCAGCTTCTGCTGGTAGACCGCCAAGTTCGAGAACGTGGTCGAGATCGACGCCTCCAAGCGGCCCGCGGTCACGCTCTTCGGGCCCCAGCTCGACGCGACGGCCAGCAGCGCGACGGCCGCTCCGGCAACGGCGAGCGCCCTAGCCGGGACGACCCAGCCGCTGCGCCAGCCCGCGTCGGAGCCTGCGAAGTCACGGCGCCGGACCACGATCCACGCGACCGCCAGCGAGACCACGATGTAGCCGACCGAGACTGCCGCACTCCGCCCCACGGGGCCGTAGTAGGGGTTCGCCGTGAACAGCCCGTGCCAGGCGTCGAAGCCGCTCGACAGCAGGAGCGTCCGCACGATCTCGCCCTTGCCGACGAGCGACAGGAGCTGCATCGCGGCGCCGACGATCACCGGCCCGAGCACCCCCATCACACTGCTTCGTGTCGCGACCGAGATCAGCAGCGCCAGCGAGACGAACCCGAGCGTCGGCAGGAGCGCGATCGACCAGCCGAGCAGCACGAGCGCGAGCGAGTGGCCTGGCGGAAGCAGGGTCCCGGAGAGGCCGACGAGCGGCTGTGTGCCGATCACGAGCGCTCCGGCGGCGAGGCTGCTGAGCGCGAGAGCGCAGACCATGAGCACCGCGCACGTCGCCGCCGCGAGCGTCTTGCCGACGAAGATCTCACCGCGGCTGCAGGAGCGCGTGAGCAAGAGCTTCCACGTGTCGTGGCGATCCTCCCCGGCGAACACGTCTCCGGCGACGAGCCCGGCCAGGACGGGAAAGCCCCAAGACCCGGCGAAGCCCAGGACGACGAGCGGCAGCGCGAAGCCGGACGTGTGCACCCAGCGCCCGAAGAGCGTGTCCGCCGGCACTGCGCCCTGTGCTTTCAGGACCCCGGCGACGGCGAACGGCGCCAGGACGACGACGGCCGCGACCACGCGCGTCGGCAACTGGCCGGCTAGCTTGCTCAGCTCGACGCGAACGACCTGGGCCGCGCCCGGCGGCTTGACCTCGACCTCGACAAAGGTGTCGAAGGAGACCGACGACGACGTCATTGGCTCGTCAGCCGGAAGAACATCGTCTCGAGCGGGCTCTCGGCCAGCTCGAGCTCCCGCACCGCCACGCCCGCCCTGCCCAGTGCGATCACGAACGCGTCGAGCCGCTCGGCGTCGGCCGAGACCCGCAACCCCCGCTCAGGATCGGCTTCGAGGCGCAGTCCGGGAAGCGTGCGCGCCAGCTCCGCGGCCCGTACGTCGTCGCTGGTGACGATGCGATGCTCGGGAACGGGAGCCTCGGCCCGAAGCGCCGTGAGCGGCCCGTCCCACACGATCTGCCCGGCCCGCATGATCGTGACGGTCTCGCAGACGTGCTCGACCTCGGCCATGTCGTGGCTGCTGAAGAGCACCGTGACGCCGCTTGCCGCCAGCTCGCGCAGCAGCCTGCGCATCTCGCGCGTGCCCTCCGGGTCGAGCCCGGCCGTCGGCTCGTCCAGCAGCAGTAGGCGCGGCGCCCGCAGCAGCGCGGCGGCGAGGCCGAGACGCTGGCGCATCCCGGTCGAGAACGTGCCGACCTTGCGGCCGCCGTCCTTGGCCAGCCCGACCAGCTCGAGCAGTTCGCCGACCCGGCCGCGGGCGCCCAGGCCGTCGAGGCGCGCGAGCAGCTCGAGGTTGTGGCGGGCCGAGAGGTACGGGTAGAAGCGCGCGTCCTCGACGAAGCCGGCGACGCCGTCGAGACGGCCGTCCGTGCCGTCCTGTTGACGGCCGAGCAGACTGACGCTGCCGCGCTCCGGGCGGATCAGCCCGAACAGCAACCGGAGCAGCGTCGTCTTCCCGGCGCCGTTTGGCCCGAGCAGCCCGCGAATCTCGGCCGGCCGGACTGTGAGGTCGACGCCGTCGACGGCGCGGATCGCCCCGAAGCACTTGACGAGGCCCAGCGCTTCGACGGCGGTGGACATCCGCTTGAGACTAGCGCGGCGAGAAAGTGGAGCCGACGGGGCTCGAACCCGTGACCTTTTGGCTGCCAGCCAAACGCTCTCCCAGCTGAGCTACGGCCCCTTGCTGTGCGGGCGGATTGTAGCTATGCCGTGGCCGAGGCGAGCTCGACGCTGGGGACGTCGCCCCACAGCTCCTCGAGCCGGTAGTACTCGCGCGACTCGGGGGTGAAGACGTGGAAGATCACGTCCAGGTAGTCGCCGACGATCCAGCGGCCTTCGGGCTCGCCGGCGACCGAGCGCGGCAGCGCGCCCTCGTCGTGTTTCAGCCGCTCGTGCACCTCGTTCCAGATCGCCTTCGTCTGGCGCGGGTTCTGACCCGTGGCGAGCACGAAGAAGTCCGTGTAGCTGCACACGGGGCGCATGTCGAGGATGAGGACGTCCTGCGCCAGCTTCTCCTGGGCGAGGCCGGCGATAAGGCGGGCGTGTTCGAGTGGTGTCAGGGTTTCTTCAGGTCCTCTCGGGCTCGTGATCAGTGTAGCCGCGGTAGAGGCCGAGCTCACGGATCGCGGCCGCGACGGCCGGCGGCACGAGCTCGTCGATTGGCTCGCCGCGCGCGATTCGCGCCCGAATCTCGGACGACGACACCGGCGGGGACTCGAGGTGGAACGAGAGCACCCGGTCGCCGTAGCGCTCGAGATCCGGGGGCGGATAGCCCGAGCGCGTCCCGACGGCCAGCCGTACCCAGCGCAGCACCTCGTCCGGCTCCTTCCAGCTCGGGAAGGCGGCGCCCTCGTCGGCTCCGACGACGAAGATCGCCTCGCCCAAGCGGCCGCCCTCGACGGCGTCGACCGTGAACGCGTGGTCGTCGAGCACGACCTCGTCGGCGAAATCGAAGGCGGCGAGAGCGAGCCGCAGTCGCGCCTCGGCGGGCGCGACGACCGCTCGGTGCCCCGGAGCTGCTGCTACTAGCACCACCAGCCGGTCGATCGGGAGCTCCTCGAGCGCCGCGCGGCCCAGCGCGACATGGCCGTTCTGCGGCGGGTCGAAGGTGCCGCCGAGCAGGCCCGTGGTCACTGGAATTCGAGTACCTCTCCTTCCATTTCGACCTCGTCGCCGGTCCTGGCGCCGACGTCGCGGAGCGCCTGCTCGAGCTCCTCGTCCGAGCCCGCCTTGCCGTGGACGCGGAAGCCGCGCTCGGTGCGGAGGATGCGGAACCGGCGCCGCTGGTCGGGCTTCGGGCGGTAGACGAGGAACTGCGGCAGCCCGCCTTCGTCGGCCTGAAGGGATTCGGCAGGCGGGCAGAGCTCGAACAGGCTGCGGCGGAAGCGCTCGACGCCCTCGCCCGTCGCCGCCGACAGTGCGAAGACGCGCACGACCCGCGGGTCGTCGGGCTCGAAGTCCGGCGGCTCCGGCAGCAGGTCGATCTTGTTCAGCACGACCACCTGCGGGCGCTCGGCGAGCCCGGCGCCGTACTCCTCGAGCTCGTGGTTGATCTGCGCGAATGCGTCGGCGGGATCGCCGGCGGCCGCGTCGATCACGTGCACGAGCAGCCTCGCGCGCTCGAGATGCGCGAGGAACTCGTGGCCGAGGCCGACTCCCTCGCTCGCGCCCTCGATCAGGCCGGGCACGTCCGCGACCACGAGCTGCCGCTCGTCCGAGTCGACAGTACCGAGCACCGGCTGGAGGGTCGTGAACGGGTACTCGGCCACCTTCGGCCTCGCGTTCGAGATGCGCGCCAGCAGGGACGACTTGCCCGCGTTTGGCAGCCCGACGAGCGCCGCGTCCGCCAGCAGCTTCAGGCGCAGGTCGTACTCGCCGGCGTCGCCCGGAAGGCCCGTCTCGGCGAAGCGCGGCGTCTGCCGCGTCGGCGTCGCGAAGCGCCGGTTGCCGCGGCCGCCCTCGCCGCCCCGCGCGAGCACGACCCGAGCGCCGGGTGCCGCCAGGTCGGCGACCAGCTGCTCGTCCTCGTCGAACACCTGTGTCCCCACCGGCACTCGCAGCTCGATTTCCTCGCCGGACGCGCCGTGCCGCCCCGTACCGCCGCCGGCACCGCCCTTCCCGGCTTTGAAGTACCGGCGCGTCCGAAACGACGAGAGGTCCCGGAGATCGGGGTCGGAGACGAGCAGGACGTCGCCGCCGGGTCCGCCGTCACCACCGTCCGGACCGCCCTTCGGCACGTGCTTCTCCCGCCGGAAGCTGAGCGCCCCGTCGCCGCCCCGCCCGGCCAGCACGCGGATGCGGGCCCGGTCGTGGAACATGTCGCGCTACTCCGTGACGGAGATGAAGCGCCGCTCTCCGCTCGTGCGGAACGAGACGGTGCCGTTGCGCTTGGCGAAGATCGTGTCGTCGCGGCCAATCCCCGCGCCGGGGCCGGGCCGGAAGCGCGTGCCGCGCTGGCGCACGATGATCGTGCCCGCGGTGACGCCCTGGCCGTCGAAGACCTTGACGCCGAGCATCTTCGGGTTCGAGTCGCGGCCGTTCCGCGACGAGCCCAGTCCCTTCTTGTGAGCCATCTAGCTGTCCTTCCTCGCTTCGAGCGCCGCAAGCGCACCTTTGCGGTTCGCATGCGCGCGCTCGTACTCCAGCGCCGCGTCGACCTGCTCCGCCGACCAGCCCTCGGCCTGCTCCTTGATCTGCGCGATCGTCAGGTCGGCGTATCCGTCCGGCAGCTTCGCAGGCGCCTCGGCATCCTGCGTCTCCGGTGGCTCCTGCTTGGCAGGCGCTTCCTTCTTCGCCGGCGCGCTGCTCTTGGACGCGCCGCCGATCGACTCGATCTCGATCTGCGAGAGCTTTGCGCGGAAGCCTGTCTTGCGGCGGTAGCCGGACTTCGGCTTGTACTTGCCGATCGTGATCTTGTCGCCGAGCGCGGAGCCGACGACGCGCGCCGTCACCTGCGACTTCGGCGCCAGCTCGAACTTGCCGTCGCCGCCGAGCAGGAGCACCTCGGGATGGAAGGTCTTGCCCTCCTCCGTCTTCAGGCGGTCGACGAGCAGGCGCTGTCCTTCCTGCACGCGGTACTGCTTCCCGCCGAGTGTGATGATTGCGTAGGCCATGGCACCGAAACGCGGGCTTGTCGCCCGCGAGGACGGAAGTGTAGCCGCGCTGGGCGCTCCACGGCAAAAACCGGGTTTGCGCGACGTGTACGTGATCTGGCTGCTCGTCGGCCTTACGACGGTCGCGGTCTTCGAGACGTACTGGCGCTTCCCCGCCAGCCAGCTCTGGAAGGTGACCGGCAGCGGCCTGTCAGGCGGCGCGAGCCGCGCGTTCGTGTTCCTCAGCTTCTCGCCCGCGTTGATCTCGATCGCCGTGCTCCCGATCGTCGTCGACCGTCTCGGCGACCGCCGCGCGACGCTGCTCGGGATCACGTCGCTCGTGCTCTGCGCGACGGTGGCGATTCCGGGCGTCCAGACCCCGAACGACCTGGACGCCAAGTGGTCGAACCTGCCGGCGGTCGCGGGCGTCGTGATCGCCTTCGGGCTGACCGTCTGGGCCGGCAGACGCGGACGGCCGGAACGTGTGCGGACGACGAGGGCCGGCGACATCGCGCGGGTCGCCACAGGCGCGATCGCGCTCATCTTCGCCACGCCGTACATCGCCGCGGAGCTCGGGTTCTTCCTCGATGGCGTGCCGCTCTTCGGCTGGATCTTCCAGACGAGCACGCTGCGACCGGAAACGCCTGGGAGCAGCTCGATCCACGCGGCGGTCCACCACGGGCACCATCACGGACTGGACGGCTTCCTGCTCACCGTCACCGCCCTGCTGCTCTCACGCCTCCTCGGCGGGATCATGCGACCGGGGCTGCGGACGGCCACCGCGGCCTACCTCGCGCTGATGCTCGTCTACGGGCTGACGAACATGGCGAACGACCTCTGGAGCGAGCAGGTCGTCAAGCGGAACTGGACGACGTGGCAGATCCCGGACGTCCTCTCGCCGAAGCCGTCCGCAGCCTGGGCCGCGCTGATCGCGTGCACGGTCGTCGTCTACTACGCGTTCTGGCGCGAGCGGCCGTTACTCGGCCGGCGCTGACTCGCTGCTCGGAGCACCCGCGCCCGAGCTCGGGCGGCGGCGGCGGTTCCGCCCGCCGCGCGAGCCCCGCCGGGTCTTCTTCTTCGGCTTCGGCTGCTCGCCGTCCGACTCGGAGCCGTTCTCGGCGGCCGCCTCGGGCTGCTGCTGCTCGTCCGGCTCGGGCTCCGCGCGGCCGAGCGAAGGATCCGGCACGTGGATCTTCGGCGCCTCGGTACCCCCGTTCTGGTCCTCGCCCGCCGGCTCGTCGGCGGCAGGCCCGTCGCCGTTCGCCTCGGCGCCCGCCGGCTTCTTCTTGCGCCGGCGCCCACCGCGCGAGCCGCGACGCGTCCTCTTCTTGGGCCGGTCCCCGGCAGAGGCGGCCTCTTCGGCAGCCTCGGGCTCCTCGACCGCTTCCTCCTCGACCTCCGGCTCCGCTTCGACCTCGACCTCGATCTCGGCCCCCGGCTCGGACTTCTTCGACTCCTCGGCCTGCTTCTTCGCCGGTGGCTTGCGCGTCGGCTTCTCGGCCGCGCTCTCGGCCGTGATCGGCTCCTCGGGCGCCTTCCGGCCGCCGACGAGCGACGCGTAGGCGGTGCCGTCGAGCACGCGCTCGATCCGCACCTTGGTCGACTTCTTGCCGACGCTCCCGGCGCCGTCGCCGACACACACGACCAGGCCGTCGAGCTTGCCGATGCCGGCGCGGACGTCGTGACGCCCGACCTCGCCGAGCTTCAGGTCGACCGTCTTGCCCTCGAGCTTCGCGTTATCGTCGTCGGCGACCAGGCTCTCGAGCGTGCCCTTGCCGAGCACCTCGAAGTGGTCGACCGGCACGTGCTCGCGCGCGACGAGCAGGAAGCGTCGCTTGGTCTCCTCCTCGATCGTCCGCAGGCGCGACGCGGCGGGGCCGATCAGGATCGACGCGACCTTCGCCTCGAGCTCGACCTTGAACGCCTTCGTGCGCGGAGCGCTCGCGGCCAGCGCCTGCAGGCGCCGCTCGGTGTCAACCGCGGCCGAGGCCTCGGAGAGGACGACCCCGTCGCCGCCGCAGACGGTGCACTTGCGCGTGAGGATCTCACGCGGCCCGTCCGTTACGTTCTGGCGCGTCATCTCGACGAGCCCGAGCGGCGAGATCTCGACGACGTACGTCTTGGTGCGGTCGCGCTCCAGCTCGGTCTTCAGCGCCTCCTCGACGGTCGCCCGGTTCTTCGGGTTCGCCATGTCGATGAAGTCGATGACGATGATCCCGCCGATGTCGCGCAGCCGGAGCTGGCGCACGACCTCCTTGACGGCCTCGAGGTTGTTCTTCGTAATCGTGTCCTCGAGCCGACCGGCGGACGACTTGCCGCGCGAGCCCACGAAACGGCCGGTGTTGACGTCGATCACGGTGAATGCCTCGGCGTAGTCGAAGACGAGGTAGCCGCCCGACGGCAGGTCGACGCGGCGCGAGAGCGTGGAGCGGATCTCGGCGTCGACGCCGGAGCTCTCCATCAGCGGGGTCTTCTCGCGGTACCGGACGACGCGGTCGGCCATGTGCGGCGAGGTCTTCTTCAGGTAGCCGACGACGCGCTTGTAGGTGCGCTCGTGGTCGACGAACGCACGCTCGAAGTCATCGGTGAAGAGGTCGCGGATCACCCGGAGGGGGAGCTCGGCCTCCTGGTAGACGAGCGACGGCGCCTTGGCCGCCTTCGCCTGCGTCTCGATCTGCTTCCAGAGCCGCTGCAGGAAGACGAGGTCGCGCTCGATGTCCTCGGCGGACGCGCCCTCGGCGGCAGTGCGGATGATCACGCCGCCCTTCTTTACGTCGAGCTTCTTCAGGATGTCGCGCAGGCGCGTGCGCTCCTCGTCCTCGAGCCGGCGCGAGACGCCCAGGCCCTCGCCGTGCGGGACGAAGACGACGAAGCGGCCCGGGAGCGAGATCTCGGTCGTCAGGCGCGCGCCCTTCGACTTCATCGGGTCCTTGACGGCCTGGACGAGCACCTCCTGGCCGCGGCTGAGCAGGTCCTGGATCTTGCGGCCGCGCGACTTGCCCTCGAGCTCGGGCGCGATCACCTCGTCGACGTAGAGGAAGCCGTTCTTCTCGAGGCCGATCTCGATGAACGCAGCCTCCATGCCCGGCAGGACGTTGTCGACGACGCCCTTGTAGATGTTCCCTGCGATCGACCGGCGCTCGGGTCGCTCGAGGTAGGCCTCGGCGACCTTGTCGTCCTCGAGCACGGCGACGCGCTGCTCGCTGACGTCGACCGAGATGAGCAGCTCGCGCTTCGCGGCCGGGAGCGGCGGGCGGCGGGGAGCCGTGCGGCGCCGCGGTGCGCGCTGCTTGCTGCGCTGCGAGGGACGGCGCTCCGGGCGCGACTCGTTCTTCTTCTTCGGCTGCGCCTCCTTCGCCGTTGCCTTCGTCTCCGGCTCGGGCTTGGCGTCGGCAGTCGAGCCTGTGCGCTTCCGCCCGCGCCCTCCGCGGCTGCCGCGGCGGCGCTTCTTCTTCGCAGGATCGGTTGTGCCCGCCTGGGCGGGCTCGGCGGTTACGGTCTCGGTAGGTGCGGGTGGCGCGACCTGAGTGGCGCGCTCGTCAGTAGACGGCTTTTGCCGCCTGAACCATCGAAGCAACTGGAATCTCCTTTTTGGGTGCGCGCGCTGCCGTCACCCGGGATCGGGTGGAGCGCGCGCTGCAATGTGGTCAAACCGTTCGGCATAGCCGTAGTCACAGGCTAGCAGCGCGGTTCGCTGTCGCCGTCTCCCGGCGCCGGAATCACCCGTTCGGGTGGGTGCCTACGCCGCTTCCGTTACAGGCTTGAGCTTCGCGCGCTTGGTACGGACTGCGCGCAGCCGCTGGCTGAGGCGGGCGTACGCCCACGGCTCGACCTCGCGGTAGCGCGGTTCCGTCTGACCCCGCGTCGCCTCGAGGTACTCGAACCAGGCGTCGGCCTCCTCGATCAGCAGAAGCTCCTCGGCTTCACGTCTCGGTGCCATGGCGAGATCGTAGGACCGCGCTCGGACGTAAGCCGCCCTTCGGGTGGGGAGTGAGGTTCCACCCGCCGCCCGCTGTGAGCGTATCGGCCAAGACGTGCCGTGTCCGTCGCGGGACTGTGACGATTCCGTGCCGGTTTGTCCCCGGCGCTGCGAGCCGCTAGCGGTAGGCCTTCGGCCGCGCGGCGCCGCGGATGCGGATCGACAGCAGCACTCCGATCGCGAGCAGGTTCGCGATCAGCGCCGAGCCGCCGACCGAGACGAACGGGAGCGGGATGCCCGTCACCGGCGCGACGCCGATGTTCATGCCGACGTTGACGAAGACCTGGAACAGGAACGCGAACACGATCCCACCGGCGACGATCGCCGAGAACGCGTCCCGCGCGATCGCGACCACCTTCAGGCCTCTCCAGACGACGAGCAGGTAGAGCAGCAGCAGGACCGAGACACCGACGAAGCCCCGCTGCTCGGCCAGCGAGGCGAAGGCGAAGTCGGTCGCGTGCTCCGGGAGGAAGTTCAGCTTCGTCTGGGTCGCGCCCGCCACGCCGCGGCCGCGCACGCCGCCGGCGCCGACCGCGTTCCGGGCCTGCGCGACGTTGTAGGTCGCGCCGGCCGGGTCGGAGTCCGGGTGCGTGAACCCGGTGAGCCGCTGCGCCTGGTAGCCCTTGAGCACGTGCACGCCCGCCGCCGGGAGCAGCCACAGCACGAGCAGGATCACGATCAGCAAGCCGGCTCCCAGCGCCGCCAGGTGCGTCCAGCGAACGCCTGCCACGAACAGCACCGCACCGAGCGCAGCCGCATAGACCATGGCCGTGCCGATGTCCGGCTGGACGAAGACGAGCAGGATCGGGATGCAGGCGAGGGCGATCGCCTCTACCACCGTCCGTGTCTCCCCCAGCCGCCTCGCCCGGTCGGCGAGGAACCCCGCCAGGAAGAGGACGAAGAGCAACTTCCCGAACTCGGACGGCTGGAAGCGGAAGAAGCCGATGTCCAGCCAGCGCTTCGACGCTCGCGAGACCGTGCCGACGAGCAGCACGAGCAGCATGATGCTCACGGTCCCGACGAAGATCCCGCGCGTGTGGCGCCGGTACACGTCCGGGTCGACGAACACCAGCGCGACCGCGCCGAGGCAGCCGACCGCGGCGTAGACACCCTGGCGCAGGAGGTAGTAGTCGGCGTTGCCGGTTATGTCGTGTGCCGTGATGCCGCGGATCGCCCAGAGCCCGTAGGCGAGCAGCGCCACGACCGCGCCGACCAGGAACCAGTCGAGGCGCCGCAGCGCCGACGCGGCTCCTACAGCCTCGGCGCGGCGGGGGCGGAGCCCGCGCGTCCTGCTTCCGACCGCCTCGATCATCGGGTCGTCCCAGTCGTGGTCGTTGTGGTCGTCGTCGTGCTAGGCGCAAGCCGCTGCTTGAAGAACTGCTGGAAGACCTTCAGCGCTGCCGGAGCCGCGGCCTCGGCGCCGAAGCCGCCGTTCTCGATCAATGCGCAGACGACGAGCTGCGGCGGCTGCGTCTCCCCGTAGGGCCCGTAGCCGCACCACCAGGACTGGTCGTACTGGTCGCTGCTCGGCACCTTCTGCGCAGTGCCGGTCTTGCCGGCGATCGGGATCGGGAAGTTGCCGAAGACGCCCGTCGCGGTTCCGTTCGTCGAGTGCGTCGCCTGCCAGAGGCCGTCCTGTACCGCCGCCAGGTAGGTCGGGTCGAGCCCGACCGACTGCGGCGCCATCGGCGAGAACGTCTTCACGATCCGCGGTGGCGAGTGCGGGTTACCGCCCCCCTCCTGCGCCTCCTCGACCAGGTACGGCCGCACGAGCCTGCCGTTGTTGGCGAGCAGCGCGTAGAAGCGCGCCATCTGCAGCGGCGTCACGAGCAGGTCCTTCTGGCCGATCGCCAGCTGGATCGAGTCGCCCGGCTTCCACTCCCGGTCGATCCGCCAGTTCGACGGGTCCGTCTTCGCCGTGAACGTTCGCTTCCGCCACTCGGGCGTCGGCAGCAGGCCGCTCGACTCGGGCCCGACGTCGACGCCGGTCTTGCGGCCGAAGCCGAACTTCGCCGCCCAGGCCTGCAGGGGGTGGCCGGCGCTCGGCGGCTGCGTGTAGAAGTCGTACCCCAGCTGGTAAAACCACGTGTCGCACGAGACGCCGAGCGCGGTCGGCAGCGTCATCGGCTCGTCGATGAACGGGTCGACGTTGTGGAAGACCTGCGGCTTCCCGCCGGCGAACTGGCTCTGGACGGTGTACGAGCCGGTGCACGGCAGGATGGTCGACGGCGAGGCGAGCACGCCGGTCTCGAGCGCAGCGAGCGCGGTCACCGGCTTGAAGGTCGAGCCCGCCGGATAGACGCCGCTCGTCGCGCGGTCGAGCGCCGGGTAGTTCTTCGCCTTCGCGGTCGTGCCTGTGAGGCCCTGTGCCGCGAGCTTCTTCATCGTCACGTGGCCCGAGTAGACGGCCGGGTTGTACGTCGGGTACGACGCCATCGCGCGAATCGCCCCTGTCCGCGGGTCGAGCGCGACGATCGAGCCGCCATCTGCCTGCCACTTGTGGTTCTGGTAGGCGAGGCTGATCCCGTAACGAATCGCGTTCTCGGCGGCCCGCTGAAGGTCGGCGTCGATCGTCAGCTTGACCGACTCGCCCTGCACCGGCTGGCGCTTCGTCACCAGCGGGCTGCGGGGCCTGCCTAGCGAGTCGACCCGGAGCTGCGCCAGCCCGTCGTGCCCGCGGAGATAGAAGTCGTACGTCCCCTCGACGCCCGACTGGCCGAGCTTGTCGCCGGCGGTGTAGCCCTTCCGCTTCAGCACCTTCAGCTGCTGCGGCGAGATCTCGTTCACGTAGCCGAGCAGCTGTGCGGCCAGGTCGCCGTCCGGGTAGCTGCGCAGGTACGTGTTGGTGATGCTGACGCCCGGGAACTCCTGCTCGTGCTCGTAGAGGTAGTTGACCGGCGCGATGCGCTTGATGTCCTCGCGCACGACGACCGGCGTCACCGGATCGCCCTTGCGCTCCGCGATCCCGCGCAGCATCTGCAGTACCGGGACGTGGACGATCTTCGAGAGGCGCTGCAGCTCGGCCTGCTCCGCGGCCCAAGTCTTCGGCAGGTCGGCCGGGTGGAGCTCGATCGCCGTGCCTGGGGTGTTCGTGACGAGCGGCCGGCCCTTGTCGTCGAGGATCTGTCCCCGCGGCGCCTCGATCCGCACCGAGCGGAGCTGGTTGTCGAGCGCAGCACGGAGGTACTGCGGCCCGGAGAGCACCTGGAGCGCCCAGAGCCGGAAGAAGAGGACGCCGAATGCGAGCAGGGCGACCGCGCCCAGGATCCCGATGCGCAGGGCGAGCTGCGGCGTGAAGCGGTACGGCGTCTCGACCCGCGGGTCCGGCGGGAGGAAGCGGCCGGAGCCGTTCCGGCCGGAGCGGGCGCCGCTGCTAGCCAAGGAGCCGCACCTCCGTCACCGTTTCGACCGGCTTGCCCACCGCGAGCAGCCGCCGAACGAGCGCGTACACCGGCAGCGTCAGCAGCAGGTTGAGCAGCACCTTGGACGGGAGCGTGTCGAGCAGCACCGCCCGCGCGGAGACGTCGTCGCCGAGCAGGTAGTGGAGGATGAGCGCGCCGAGCTGGACGAGCACCGTCGCCACGGCGACCGAGACGAACGGCGCATGGACCCGGTCACGGCCGGTCGTCTCGCCGTAACGACCGATCCAGTACCCCGCGATCGTCAGGAGCAAGGAGGTGACGCCGAGCGTGCCGAGGTTGGCGGTGTCGACGATCAGGCCCGCGAAGAACCCGAGGGCCGCGCCGTAGATCGACCCGCGCAGGAGCGCGATCGCCATCAGCGTGAGCAGCACCACGTCGGGATAGCCGCCCAGGATGTCGATCTGGGAGAAGATCGTCACCTGCAGAATCGCAGCGACGAAGATCAGCAGCGCCGCCTTCGCCGGCTCGAGCAGGTTGGCGCTCACCGGCCGGTTCGGGTCTTCGGGACGAGCACGATCACCGACTGCAGCGACTCGAAGTTGACGAACGGCGAGACCTGGGAGTTCCAGTAGAGGTCGACCTCGCTGTTGGTCGCGCCGCTGACGGTGCCGATCGGGATCCCGTACGGGTAGATCGAGCTGAGGCCCTTCACCTTCCAGCCCTGGGTGACGATCGTGTCGCCCTCGTGCAGGACCTGCGACTTCTGCACGTGGTCGAGCGTCAGCGTCCCCTGGCCCTCGCCGTGGCCGACGAGGCCGACTGCCTGCGTCTGGACGTCGAGCGCCGACACGTTGAGGTTCGGGTCGGTGAGCAGCGTCACCGTCGCGCTGTGCGGTGCGACCGAGCTGATCTTGCCGACGAGCCCGTCCGCTGTCGCGACCGGGTCGTTGACGCGGATGCCGCTGCTCGAGCCCGCGGCGATGCCGACCTGCTGCTGGAACTCGCTCGGCGACCGCGAGATCACGTCGGTGTTGATCGGGTTGTAGTCCTGTGGGAACCGTGCCAGCCCGATGTAGTGAAGCTGGGCGCGGAGATCGTCGTTCTCACGCGCAGCGTTCGTGTTCTGGATCACCTCCGCGCGCAGCTTGTCGATCTGGTCACGCAGGCGCGCGTTCTCCGACTTCGCGTGGATCAGGCCGGCGAACCAGCCGTACGCGTCTTGGAACGGCGCGGCCACGCGGTTCGACGCGACCTCGAACGGCCGCAGGACGGTCGCGCCCGTGCCCTGGATCGAATGGAGCCCGCCGCCCGCCGGCTCGCGGAAGTAGACGGTGATCAGCACCAATGAGAGCAGCACGAGGACTCCCGCCACGATTCGCCGCTTGACGGCGGTGGAAGTTCGGGAGGACAACCCGGCGGGCCTGGAGCGAGGGGCTGGAGACCCCAGGACCGCAATCCGTGCGCTGCGGTTCCTCTGCTGCACGAGAACGACCTAGTGTAGGGAAGTAGTCGGGTGGCCGCGAATGACCAAGGTTGGCCTACCGTTAAGGCCGGTGGTTGTTGCGCCGCTTCTGCGCCTGGCTGCGGTGGATCGCCTCGAACTCTTCGAGGCTGCGGCCGGAACCGACGGCCACGCACGTGAGCGGGCTCTCCGCAAGGTGAACCGGCATCTGCGTCTCGTGGCGCAGCCGTTCGTCGAGGCCGTTCAGGAGCGCGCCGCCCCCGGCGAGGACGATGCCTCGGTCCATGATGTCCGCCGCGAGCTCGGGCGGCGTCTTGTCGAGGGTCGACTTGATCGCCTCGATGATCTGGCCGACAGGCCCGTCGAGCGCGCGGCGCACCTCTTCCGAGCTGAGGATGACCGTCTTCGGCAGGCCGGTGAGCATGTCGCGCCCGCGCACCTCGGCCTGCACCTCTTCCTTGAGGTCGAAGGCGGAGCCGACCTCGAGCTTGATCTCCTCGGCCGTCTGCTGCCCGACGAGCAGCTTGTACTCGCTCTTGATGTGGCTGATGATCGCCTCGTCCATCTCGTCGCCGCCGACGCGCAGGCTCTGGCTGACGACGATCCCGCCGAGGCTGATCACGGCGACCTCGGTCGTGCCGCCGCCGATGTCCACGATCATGTTCCCGGTCGGCTCGGCAACCGGCAGGCCGGCCCCGATCGCGGCCGCCATCGGCTCCTCGATCAGGTACGCCTGGCGCGCGCCGGCGCTGAGGGTTGCCTCCTCGACGGCGCGCTTCTCGACGCCCGTCACGCCGGACGGCACGCAGACGACGACACGCGGGTGCGCGAAGCGGTGCTGGTGCACCTTCTGGATGAAGTGGCGCAGCATCTGCTCGGTGACGTCGAAGTCGGCGATCACGCCGTCCTTCAGCGGCCGGATCGCCGAGATCGTCCCCGGCGTGCGGCCGAGCATGCGCTTGGCCTCGACGCCGACCGCGTGCACCTCGCCGCTGCGCTGGTCGATCGCGACCACGCTCGGCTCCGAGAGCACGATGCCGCGGCCGCGCACGTACACGAGCGTGTTCGCGGTTCCGAGGTCGACAGCCATGTCGCGGCCGCCGAAGCCGTTGAAATAGCCCAAAAGACCCATCGGCCCGCGAGTCTAGCTAGGAAAGCGGGATTCGACCGTCTGCGCGACGGCGCGGCGGCGAGGCCTCTCCGGGCCGCAGACCCGGCAGCCCCGCCGCGCTTCCGACTTCAGCTCGTGCTCGACCGACGGGCCGACTGCCTCGCCGTCGTAGCCCGGCGCATCAGCGAGAGGCGGTCGACTTCCGGGCCGAGGTCGACTTCCGCGCCGAGCTCTTCCGCGTCGAGTTGCTCCTGCGGGGAGAGCTGCTTCGTTTGGTCGTGCTGCCGTTGCTGGGGGTGCCCTGCGTCTGCGAGGTCTGTCGGACGCGATTCATCAGGTCGTCCGGCAGCTCGGCGGCTCGGTTCTTCGCCTGGTCGAGGACCCCCTTCGCGTGCCGACCGACGGAGTTGCTCGTCATCAGGGCGTACAGCCCGGCACCCGCCGCCGGGAGGAGCAGCCACTTCGTGCTGATGCTGCCACTTCCACGGTTGCCCTTGCCTTCCGCAGCGTCGACCACGTCGTCGAACCGCTGCGCCAGGTCGATCACGCGCTCGGAAAGCTTGTGAGCGTCTGCCATCGTTTCCTCCTTTGAAAGCTGTGGATACCGCACTTTCCCGCCGTTTGCGGTCCCAAACCGGCAATCCGCGCGACTCAACCGAAGCCGTAAGCGCCGGCGAAACGCTCGGCGAGGAGTCGCACGAGCAGCGCGGCCGGCAGGCCGACCACGTTCAGGTAGTCGCCCTCGATCCGCTCCACCAGCGATGCGCCCAGCCCCTGGATCGCGTAGCCGCCGGCGCGCCCCTCCCACTCCCCGCTCGCGACGTAGTGGGCGAGCTCCCGGGCGTCCAGCGGCCTGAAGGTGACCCGCGTCACCTCGCGGTGCACTTCCTCCCAGGCCGGCGTCAGCAACGCCAGGCCCGAGACGACCTCGTGCGTCTTCCCGCCGAGGCTGTCGAGCATCTCCTCGGCCTCGGCCTCCGTCTCGGGCTTGCCGTAGACGCGGCCGTCGCAGAGCACCTCGGTGTCGCAGCCGAGCACCGGCCGGTCGCCCGCGATGCCTGCCACCGATCGGGCCTTGCCGACCGCATGCGCGACCGGGTCGCCTTCGGTCTCCTCGTATGCCGGCGGAACGACGTCGAAGGGGATCCAGAGCTGCTCGAGGATCTGCCGCCGCCTCGGCGACGTCGACGCGAGGATCAGCGGGGCTGCAGGCGGAGCCGCCAGATCTCCTCCGCGGGCCACTGCTTGGCCCACGCGACGGGCGGGTCGTCGTAGTACTCGTGCTCCCCCGCATCCTTCGGTGCATAGAGCTCGCGGAAGTCGAGCAGCTGGAACCCGTTCTCGCGCAGGATCGCCAGCATGTCGGCCATCCCCGGGTGGAACTCGACGCCCGGATCGTCGTCCTCCCACACCAGCTTGTATTGGCCCCGCTGCGGGCGTGCCAGCCGGTCGGTCGTCTTGCCCTCGTCGGGGGCGCACAGGATCCGCAGCGTCGTGCCGCGCATGAACACGAGCTCGCCACCAGGCCGCAGCAGACGAGCCGCCTCCGGGATCCACTTGGCCGGATCGCACCAGATCGACGCCCCGTACTCGGAGAAGACGAGGTCGAACGATTCGTCCGGCAGCGGCACCTCTTCGGCGTTGGCCTCGATCAGCTCGAGCCCGAGGCCGTACTGCTCGTTCAGCCGCCGGGCCGTCTCGAGCTGTGCAGGCGTGACATCGATCCCGACGACCCGCCGCGCCCCGCCGAGACGCTTGAGCCACGAGCCGAAGTACGCCGTCCCGCACCCAAGCTCTACGACGTCCTTGCCCGTGACGTCCGGGATGATCCCGATCTCGCGCTCGGGCTGCGACCACTGGCCCCACGTGATCTCTTCTTGCGTCCACGCGCCTTCGGCCTGGCGGTCGGTGTACTCCGCGTTCGCCTGGGTCCAGCCCTCGCGGTTGATCGCGACGTAGTCCGGCTCAGCCACCGAACCAGAGCTCGAGCTCGCGCTGCGCCGACTCCGGCGAGTCCGAGCCATGCACGAGGTTGTCCGGCATCGACAGCGCGAGGTCGCCGCGAATCGAGCCTGGCTCGGAATCGGCCGGGTTCGTCGCGCCCATCGTCCTACGCACGGTCGCGATCGCCCCTTCGCCTTCCAGCGCGAGCGCAAGCGTGGGCGCCGACGTGATGAACTCGACGAGCTCGCCGAAGAACGGCTTCTCGGCATGCTCGGCGTAGTGCCGCTCGGCCAGCTCGCGGTCGACCTGCACGAGCCGCGCCTCGCGAATCACGAGGCCGCGCTGCTCGAAGCGTCCGAGGATCTCGCCGGCCAGCCCGCGTTGAACGGCGTCCGGCTTGATCAGCACAAGTGTGCGCTCGACCGCCATCTCGGCGGCTGAGTCTACGCGCGCCGCTCGCGCCGGGGTGGGGCCAGCGCCTGCGTGTCGCCGAGCTGCCCGACCGCCGCGGGCTCGACCGGCGTTTCGCAGTACGGGCAGACCTGCCAGAGCGCCTCGAGCGGCTGCTTGCAGTTGCGGCACGCCTGGCGCAGACGCGTCGTGCAGACCGGGCAGACGAGGAAGGCAGGATCCACCTCGGCGCGGCAGACGGGGCAGTGCAGGTCGCGCCGCGCGAGCCGCTGCTCCATCGCCTTCATCTCGAGCTCGCGCTCGCGGACGTCCTCGAGGTACTCGGGCGGACGGAAGAGCATGTAGACGAGCGGCCCGATGAACGGCGGGATCAGCCCGAGCACGACCGCCATGCCGACCAGCCACGGGTCCTCGATGCGGCGGCGCGCATCCTTGTAGACCCAGAACGCCGTCGCCAGCCAGAAGACGGCGACGAGGAAGAGCGAAAGGTTGCGGATCACGGCCCACGTGCTGTGGCTGAAGAAGCCGAATAGTCCGTTGCTTGCTACCACCGCCATCTGCCTCTCCCTACAGGAGGAGCTTCCCGACGAGGTAGCCGACGCCGAACGCTAGGCCGACGATCGCCAGGACGACGACGACGGCGACAGCGAAGACGCTCAGGCGCTCGCCGAACTTCCCCATGGTACGCGCTGGAGTCGGACGATGAGGTCTGCCAGGAGGTAGAGCGAGCCGGTCACGAGCACGGCGCCGTCGCCGCCCGCGAGCTCGCGCGCCCGATCGAGGGCCTTTGCCGGATCGGGCACGGCTTCGACCCGGTCGAAGCGCGGCGTCGCGAGGCGCGCGAGCTCGTCCGCGGGAAGGGCCCGCGCGCTGTGCGAGGCCGTGGCGACGAGGATGGTTCCGGCGCGCGCGAGCGCGCGCAGCATCGCGCCGGCGTCCTTGTCCTCGAGGATCGAGGCGACGACGACGTAGTCGTGCCGCGGGAGGCGCGCGAGCAGCCATTCCACGCCGGCCGGGTTGTGGGCACCTGCGAAGACGTCGTCGCCGATCTGCTCGAAGCGGCCCGGGAGCGCGATTTCGACGTCGCCGTCGAGCGTGCGGCCGAGGAATGCCTCTGCCGCGGCCTGGCCGACGTCGTCCGTATGCACGATGCGGGCCGCACCCCTCTCGCGCGCGCGTGAATCCCACTCCGGCTCCCCGAGCACAACGGTGGCGCCGCGCGTGACGACGGCGAGCTTCTCGTCCGCGATCAGCTCGCGCGTGTCGCCGAGGACGTCCGTATGGTCGAGCGCAACGTTCGTCAGCGCGACGACCTCGGCGTCGAGCACGTTCGTCGCGTCCAGCCGCCCGCCGAGGCCGGCTTCGACGACGGCAACCTCGACGCCCGAGGCCGCGAACTCGGCGAGCGCGGCCGCGGTCAGCACCTCGAACTGCGTCGCGCCCAGCCGCTCAGCAGGCTCGCGAACGCGCTCGAGCGCCTGCTCGAGGTCGGCGTCCTCGCCGTCGACCTGGATGCGCTCGCTCCAGCCGGCGACGTGCGGCGAGGTGTATGCGCCGACGCTCAGCCCCTCGCGCACGAGGAACGCCGCCGCGCGGCGGGTGGCGGTCGACTTGCCGTTCGTGCCGACGACGTGGATCGCGGCGTACCGGCGCTGCGGCTCACCGAGCTCGGCCAGCAGCGCATGCATCCGCCCGAGGCCGAACTCTTCCGGCCACGGCGAGAGGGCTTCCAGCCACTCAAGCTGACAGCGCATCGAGCTCGCGGCGGTAGCGCTCCAGCTTCTCGCGCTCCGCCTCCACGACGTCGTCAGGCGCGTTCTGGACGAAGCGCTCGTTGGCGAGCATTCCCTCGGCCCGCGCGATCTCGCCCCGCAGACGCTCGACCTCGGCCTCGACGTTGCCGCCGTCGACCTTCGCGCGGTCCGGCTTGACCACCGCGTCGAAGATCCGCTGTTGATCCTCACCGAGCTGCGGCCGTACCCCGGCGCGCCGGAAGACCTCGGCCGCAGTCCGGATCGGCTCGAACTCCTCACCGGCGTCCGCGGCGCCGACCGGCTCGGGCCACGCGGCGACGATCAGCCGCGTCTCGCGGCCAGGCAGGTTCGACCAGATCTCCTCGGTCACGTGCGGCATCACCGGGTGCAGCAGCTTCAGCAGCCGCTCGAGGTTCGCCAGCGCCGTCGCCTGCGCGTCCTCGTCGCCGTCGTAGAGCCGGGGCTTGATCGCCTCCGCGTACCAGTCGCAGAAGTCGTCGAAGGTCGCGTGGTAGAGCGCGCTCGTCGCCGCCGAGAACTCGAATGCCGCAAACGTTTGCTCGAGCTCCGCCTGGGCCCGGTCGAGCCGCCATGCGATCCACCGCTCCTCGAGCGCCCGCGGCCGCTGCTCGGGCAGCGCGTCGCCGACGTTGGCGAGGACGAGCCGCGCGACGTTCCAGAGCTTGTTCGCGAGCTTGCGGCCCTCCTCGATCGCGCCTTCCGAGAAGCGGACGTCCTGCGACGAGCTCAGCTTCAGCAGCCCGTAGCGCGTGGCGTCGGCGCCGTGCTCGGCGACCAGCTCGAGCGGGTCGATGCCGGTGCCGAGGCTCTTCGACATCCGCCGCCCGTCGCGCGCGAGCACCGTCGTATGGATGATCACCACCTCGAACGGGATCTCGCCCATCAGCTCGAGCCCGGAGAAGATCATCCGGTTCTCCCAGAGGCGGATGATCTCGCGCGCGGTCGTGTTCAGCGTGCCGGGGTACCAGGCCTCGAGCTCCGGCGTCTGCTCGGGCCAGCCGAGGATCGCGAACGGCCACAGCGCGGACGAGAACCAGGTGTCGAGCACGTCCTCACTGCGCGTCAGCTCCGTCGAGCCGCACTCGGCGCACGACTCGGGCTCGGTCTCCTCGACGGTGAGGTGGCCGTCCGGGCACTCCCAGACCGGCAGCTGGTGGCCCCACCAGATCTGGCGCGAGATGTTCCAGTCGGGCGCGTTCTCGAGCGAGTCGATCGCGTAGCGGTGCTGCGACTCCGGGTGGTAGCGGACGCGGCGCTCGACCAGCGCGGCCAGGGCCGGCTGCTTCAGCTCGTCCATGCGGCACCACCACTGCAGCGAGATCAGCGGTTCGATCCGCGACTTGCAGCGCTCGCAGAGCGCGATCGAATGGCGGTACGCCTCGCGCTTGACGAGCAGGCCGCGCTCCTTGACCCACGCGAGAATCCGCTCCTCGGCCTCCTCCTGGCTCAGGCCCGCGAGCTCGCCGGCCTCGTCGCTCATCCGACCGTCGGGGCCGATCACGGTCAGCTCGGGCAGCTCGTGGTCGCGCCCGATCTCGAAGTCCATCGGGTCGTGCCCCGGCGTCACCTTCAGCGCGCCGGTGCCGAACTCGGGGTCGACGCGCTCGTCCTCGATCACCCGCACGACCCGCTCGACGAACGGGACGACCACCTCGCGGCCGACCGCCTCGCGCCAGCGCTCGTCGCCCGGGCCGACCGCGACGGCGACGTCCGCGAGGATCGTCGCCGGCCGCGCGGTCGCAATGGTGACGCCGTGCTCCGGCTCGTCCACGAACGGGTAGCGGATGTACGTCAGCGCGTCATCGACCTCCTCGTGGACCAGCTCGAGGTCGGAGAGCGCGGTCTGGTGGTGCGGGCACCAGTTGATGATCCGGTTCGCGCGGTAGATCCAGCCCTTGCGGTAGAGGTGGACGAAGAAGCGCATCACCGCGCGCACGTACGCGTCGTCCATCGTGAAGCGCTCGCGCCGGTAGTCCATCGAGGCGCCCATGCGCCGGAACTGGTTCATGATCGTGCCGCCGTACTGGTGCAGCCAATCCCAGACGATCTCGACGAACCGTTCGCGGCCGACCTCCTCGCGCGACGTGCCCTGCTCGACGAGGTGCTTCTCGACCGCGTTCTGCGTCGAGATCCCCGCGTGGTCGTAGCCGGTCAGGAAGGCGGTCTCGAAGCCTCGCATACGGTGCCAGCGGACGAGCGCGTCCGCGAGCGAGATCTGCAGTGCATGGCCGGTGTGCAGCGCTCCGGTGACGTTCGGCGGCGGGTGCGCGACGACGAACGTCTCGCGGCCCGACCCGGGCTCTGCCCCGTAGAGGCCCTCCTCCTCCCAGGTGCGCTGCCAGCGTTCCTCGACGCCCTCCGGCTTGTACAGCGGCTCCATTCGGGCAAGTTTACGAGGACGTGGGCGAGTTCTTTCACGCGGTCAAGGTCTTCGGAGACCAGCTCGCCGACGTGGGCTGGCTCGCTGTGGCGATCGCGCTCACCCTGCAGCTGGCCAAGCTGTTCGTACGCTCGATCGCCTGGCGCAACATCCTGAAGGCCTCGTACCCGGAGACGCCGGTTCCGCGGCGGCCCGTGCTCGGCGCCTATCTCGCGGGCGTCGGGGTGAACTCGATCATCCCGGGGCGGGCCGGCGACGTGGTGAAGATCTACCTCGTCCACCGCCGCATCGAGGGGACGACATACACGACGCTGGCATCGACCCTGGTCACCGAGACCCTGCTCGATCTCGTGCTCGCGCTCTCGATCTTCCTCTGGGCGCTGACCCAGGGAGTCCTCCCGAGCCTCCATGTCCTTCCAACGCTGCACTCGTTCGACTGGGGGTGGCTCGTGGCGCGAACGAAGGTGGGCGCGATCGTGTTCGCGCTGGTCACGACCGCCGTGATCGTCTTCATCTGGTGGGCATCGAGGCACGTCGAGAACTTCAAGCAGCGGGTCGGGCGCGGCTTCTGGATCCTGCGCGACTGGAGGCGCTACGGGCGCGAGGTCGCGAGCTGGCAGCTCCTCAGCTGGGTGTTCCGCATCGCCTCGCTGTACTTCTTCCTGAAGGCCTTCCACGTCCACGCGTCGATCCACAACGCGCTCCTCGCCCAGGTCGTCGACAGCCTCTCGACGCTGCTGCCGTTCTCGCCGGGCGGGGTCGGAACGAAGCAGGGCCTGCTCGTCTACGTGCTCAACGGCCAGGCCTCGGCGTCTCGCCTGCTCGCCTTCAGCGTCGGCCAGTACGTCGCGGTCACCGTCTTCAACGTGATCGTCGGTGCGATCGCCGTCTACGCGATGCTGCGGACGCTGCGGCTGCGCGAGATCCTCGGACGAGCCAAAGCCGCGCGGGAGTCGGAGCAGGCCAACTAAGTCCTCGAGCCCCAGTGTCGGCTCGGGTCACCGCCCAGCGTGCAGCGGAGCGCCGCAGGCGCGGAGTCTGCGCGGGTTAGGCCGTAGGCCGTCTTAGGCCGACTCTTCGGCGAGCTCTTCTTGCTCGTCGTCGGCCCCGGCGCTCGTGACGAGCGTCGGCTTGATGCCCTGCGCGATCGTTTCCTTGGTGATCGCACACTTGACGACGTCCTTCCGCGACGGGAGCTCGAACATGACGTCCAGCAGCGCGCTCTCGATGATCGACCGCAGGCCGCGGGCGCCCGTCTCGCGGGCGAGCGCCTTCTCGGCGATCTCCCAGAGCGCCTCCTCGGTGAAGACCAGCTCGATGTCGTCATAGGCGAAGAAGCGCTGGTACTGGCGGGTCAGAGCGTTCTTGGGCTCGGTCAGGATCTGCACGAGATCCTCACGCTGGAGCTGATGCACGGTCGAGACGACGGGCAGTCGGCCGATGAACTCCGGGATCAGCCCGTACGAGAGCAGGTCCTCGGGCATCACCTGCGCGAGCATCTCGGACGCCTCGTACGAATTCTTCGAGCGGATCTCGGCGCCGAAGCCCATCGCGTGCTTGCCGATCCGCTTGCCGACGATCGACTCGAGGTCGGCGAACGCGCCGCCGCAGATGAAGAGGATGTTCGTCGTGTCGATCGAGAGGAACTCCTGGTGCGGATGCTTTCGTCCGCCCTGCGGCGGCACCGAGGCCACCGTGCCCTCGAGGATCTTCAGCAGCGCCTGCTGCACGCCCTCGCCGGAGACGTCGCGCGTGATCGACGGGTTGTCCGCCTTGCGCGCGATCTTGTCGACCTCGTCGATGTAGATGATCCCG
>Ga0207683_10000650_pt1 | contig 31815 bp, 30 predicted proteins | sample KBSM73metaG_FD_184333 | JGI IMG/M metagenome (GOLD analysis project Ga0207683, IMG submission 184333) | Miscanthus rhizosphere microbial communities from Kellogg Biological Station, Michigan, USA - KBS M7-3 metaG (SPAdes) (version 2) | ecosystem: Host-associated > Plants > Roots > Rhizosphere >... | reverse complement strand
CCGCAGCGTCATGGCTCAACATCCGCCGCTGGCTCGATGCCAATCCTCATCACGAGCTGACCGATGACATCCGCGCTGAACTCGCATCCAGTCCGGCGCGGTACGCCCGGTACCGGCGCGAGTACCTCGGCTGGGGTGTCTTCGCATTTGATGAACCGCTGAGAACCTGGACTTGCCTCATGCTGAGCGAGACGGCAACGCGAATCGCGACCTTGGGTCGCCTAGTGGGTCAGGCCCTGTCCCTGCGTGTTCTGCGAGCTGCGGAGGATCGGGGGGATTTTGAACCCTGGAGGGTGGTTACACCCAACCGCATTAGCAGCTCGGGTCGCGACAGTCCGGATCGGTTCAGGCTGGACCAACATCCTTGGCCGGTCTTGGCTGGACCGTGTCGCACGGCGTTGAACTGCAACCGAAATGGCAACCCTGGCGGTGACCCTGGCTGCGGTCTTTCCGCTGCCAGCGGTGCGCGATGGGGTACGGCGGTGAGGTTCCTGCCAGCGGCGGCGGGGGAATCCACCCAAGTGTGAGATCACGAGGCAGAGCGGCTCGCCGGGAGCGCCGACAGTTCCGGCGGTTGACCAAGGATCTGGCTGCGGTCAGCAGCTTGGACGAGCCCTGCAGGCCACCGCGGCACATGGCCAAGGACGTCCTGGGCGCTGTGGTGACGCTCGCGATCATCGGCGCGTTCCTTTTGCAGGTGACGGTCGGTCTTGCCAGCCGGTGCCGGGCAGGGCCCAGCCCGCGGGCTGGCCCGGCTGCCTGCTCTGGCCCGGCGGCCTTTGCCCATCATGTTCAGGGGGCGGTAACCATGGGCGTCGCTGCCTGTGCCGCGCTGGCTGCGATTGCCTTCATCTGGTACATGTTCTGGGGTTACAAGGCAAACGGCCAAGCCAGCGGAACCAGGAAGGCTGTGAGCCGCTAAGCCGCAGCTCTGCGACCCGGCTCACGGCCACCAGTGATCGACCCGTACCTGAGCTGGCCTGAACCGACGGTTTACAGACCGCCACGGCTCAATTCAGTCTCTGGTCTGTCACCTGCGGTGACGCTTGCGGTCTCGATCGACGACTGCGCCGCATCCCAGGTATGTCCCATGCGGCCAGGATCGGGCTGAGAGTTTTGGACTATCAGCTTGGGAATCGGACAGACCATGGCCGATGAGGATGCTGAGCAGCCGACTTCGAAGACTCGCAGTAGCCGTGATTGACCCCTCGTCACCCTGGCTAATTGCACGCTAATTGCACGACGATCTTCCGCGGTCAGGACTCCTGACCGCTCTGCCCCCGCTCTTCCCCGTCCTCCACGGGGCTGCCGTCCCTCGGGAGGAGCCGCCGGATTACGTTTTGCACGAACTGCGCGGCTTCGGCTGCAGCGCCGGTCTGAAGGGCAATCACTCCAGCCACCACTGCACCGGCCATCCCGACCAGGGCGCCCTTAATCGGCTTACGCGTTGCCATGCCGACATCTCCTGCCCAATAAGCGAGAACTCGAGAAGCCCACCATTGGCTCACATCACCGCAGGTTACGGGCCTGCGGCTCACGTTTTGAATAATCCTACTCGTAGTGAGTATTTCTAGAGGAGGCTGGGCGCCGCACGGCGTAGTTGCTTCACTTTGCTGCACATGTCAAATGCTCAAACTCCTGCTTGGGGGCGTACGCTGAGAGCATCTCCGGAAGGAGATCATCATGGCCCTACTACTGGTCATTCTCATCCCGCTCGCCGCTCTGGCTATCTATGCAGTCGTGTTCGACCTAAGGCGCCGCCGCCGCGGCGCCCCCAGGAGTCATGACGTCAGCTCGGCGGCGCGCACGGCTCGTGCGGACGCGGACGCCCATGGCGCCAGCGGCCTCAGCGCCCCCGGCGGCATTCCCGGCGGGGTTGGCGGCGGGCTTGGCGGCGGGGTCGGCCACTGACGATCCTCATGTTTCACGGGCAAGGACGCGGTTGGCGTTTAGCGCGTAGCGAAAAAAGCTGTCACACGCTTCCCTTATGACCTTCTGACCCGTAGATACCCGTGCGGGCTTCCGGGCCCGTTCAGAACCGTTCGTGACCTCGGCCGCGTTCTTGTCGGTTGTTCATGGAAGTCTGGCTGGAGACCACTTCTGCGATTTAGCGAATTTGGCGCGCTGCCTCTTTGGACTCGATCACTTATCCCTCGGATGGCCAAGATCATTCCGCGCAAATTCCGGGTCATGGATGCTTCCGCCGTGACCGCCCGCACCTTGCAGGGGATGGCCCGCGTCCGGTCCGGGCAGGCTCCGGCCTGGCCCTTGGTTTCTGAGCGGAGTGTCCGCAGTGGTCTCCAGGGTCAAGCGTGACTTCGCGTGTCCGTTCACCTGGCACTTTTCACCTGCGCCCGCCGTCTTGCAGTCACGGTCACGCTGAGGCTGGAGGGGCGGGCACGGATACTCACCGGGCCATCCCCGGATCTGAGGCCCAGCCGGGGCTCTTGCGCCTTCGGGGTATCCCCGTGCAGGCCTACCTCGCTGGGTGATCAATGTCCACGGGCGGCAGGTCTTTCACCTGGCGCCTGGTCAGGCCGAGATGGATAAGCAGGGTCCCGATCTTGGTCACGGCGCCGATCGGGATAGCCACTTCCCTGCGGCCCCGCATGTGCCCCTGCTGGAGGAGCACGTGGGTTACCTGGCGGCCGCCAGGATTCACGAGCGTCCCTGACCTCGCGTGCATGTTCGATGTGGTGTACGTCGAGCACGGCTGGACGTGGCTGAATGAGACTAGAAAACCGTCCGTCGATGTCCGCTGGCGTCCACTGCTGTGGGTAGTGATCGTTACTCACCTGGTTACGCGCACGCTCGCGAGCCAGGCATCGCTAGGAGATATTACGTATCAGCGGGCCCGGACATTACTCCGTACAAGCAAAGACAATCCAACTGGGGGCCTGAATGACCAGCCAAGACCAAGACCTGCTCGTCAGCCACGACGAAGATCAGCCGACTTCCGCCTGGTGGTCGCCGTCTTCTCTGCTGACTCCGGAGGCTACGAGCATCACCGCGTTCAGCATCGCGCTGATCAGCACGGCTGGCTTCGGCAACTGGTTCCTGATCACGACATCGCTGTTCAACCCCAGCGCCGGGCCAGGTGACCTGCGCCCCCAGATAACGGGCGCCGCGATCCTGCTCGCCATGGCGCTCGGCGCGATCCTGCTCGCCAGCAGAGTTCTCCGGCAGGCCGAGGCGCGGTACGCTCAGTGGGCCCGGCACCTGGCCGGTGCGGCCGTCTCCGTCGCGGCAATAGGCACCTTGCTGAATGCTGCGGCACTCATCGGAGCGCTGCTTAACAACAACCACTTCCATTGATCACGACGACATACGACTTCAGCCGACGAAAGCCGGGTCAGAATCCGGCTCGTGGTCGACTGCGTATCTAGGCTCACGGCTCCGGAGTCCGTAGGTCGGCGGTGTGCTTAGCTGCCAGGATCAGGAGCGGACCCGGCGCTCGGTCCGCGTCTGGTCCACGGAGCACTGGCCTTCTGGATGCAAACTACTGGCGCGACCCTGCTCGTAGTCAAACGGTGCAGCGTAGTGCGTGCGTGGACGCCTGCCGAGGACAGCCGTAGCGCGCATGGGTTGCTGTACCGCGCTACTGTACGGAGCGACCGTCACCATCTAGTCAGATGTCGAGTTGTTCCACGTACTTCGCGCCCAGCGCCTCCGCGACCTGCTCCCGCAGGCTGTTGTCCAGGCCCTCGTCATCCTCGAACGCGCCGTACTCGTCGTAGGTCCACAACTCCTGCTCGCGGTGGTCGTAGACGGCGATCGTGCCCTTCGGCGTCAGCCACGCGTCGGTCTTCTGGCTGCTGCCGATCTTGCGGCCCTGGAACGCGATGTCGTGTTCCCGCTTGCCGTCATAGAGCACCACCCGCTGGTAGCCGCCAGCGTCGATCTTCTCCATTGCCTTCTCCCGTTCCAGTTCGACGCGCAGCGCAGCCTGGCAGACCGCGCTGATGTTCCTATCGGTCAGCCCGGCCTTCACCTCGGCGGCAAGCGCATCGGGCAGGTAGATGGTCATTTTCACAGGCTCCCTCCATGTCGGTACACCACCGAATTATATACCGACATCAGGCCATCGTGTATGTACAATAGGTCGCAACCAGGACCAGGAATGGCTAGCGCGCCTGCCTGGAGAAACATGAGCGCGCTCGAAGGGACTCGAACCCCAACCTTCTGATCCGTAGTGATCTACAGCCGGGTTCACTGCCTGCCCATCTGGTAGCTGACCTGTTGAAATGCTCGTCAACGATGCGCAATGAGCAGCGACGTTAAGCGTCCTTGTGAGGCCAAAACAAGGCCAGCCGGGTGCGGTTACGACCCGAGGTCGACAGCCGATCAAGCGTCAAGACAGGCTTGACGTAAACCTCTTCCTTAACAGGGAACTCTGGCGGCCGCCCTGCTCGTTCAAGGTGGTGATCACCGCGATCAGGGACCGGACGGTGGCGGCGTAGGCGGCGGTGACGGCCGAGGGCTGAGCCAGCTGCGGGCTGCGCAGCGCCGCCAGGATCGCCGTTGCCTTGTCCGGGATGCCGCGGCGGCGGGCGCGCTTGAGCGCCGCGCTGACCTGCGCGCGGGTCAGCTTCGCGGCCCGGGCAGGGTCGGGCGCCTTGGCCAGCAGCTCCACAGTGTCAGCGGCGGCCAGGTCCTCGAACGCTTCCAGCGCGGCGGGGAAGTACTCCCGCAGCTGGTGCCGCAGCCGCTGGATGTGCCGGGTGCGTTCCCAGATCAGCGTCTTGTGCGTGCGGGCCAGCACCTTGATGCCCTCCGCGTCCGCGCTGTCGCCCGCCACGGCCCGGAGCTGGTGGGAATCGGTGCGCACCATGTCGGTCAGCATGTGCGCGTCGGCGCCGTCGCTCTTGGCCCCGGACACGCCGTGCCGTTCCCGGTACCTCGATGCCTGCACCGCATACTTTCCCGTGCTCTGAAGATCGCGGAGCGGCGCGGCCGGATCTCACGAAACGTGGCCACCCTGGTAGACGCTCCCGCGGTGGCTCCGAACGAGATCGAGCCCCTGACACGTGAGGAGGCCGCCGCATCCTGGATGTCGCCGCTAACAAGAGAAACGGCGCTCGATGGTCGGTAGCTCTTTCTCTTGGCATACGGCAGGGAGAAGCCCTTGGTCTCCGCTGGTCGTATGTGGACCTGGAAACCGGTGTGATCCGAGCGTGGTTTCAGGTTCAAGGCCTCGCCTGGCGGCATGGCTGCGATGATCCACATGCGTGCGGCGAACAATGGCACCGCCCTGCCTGCAAGAAGGGCTGCAGGCAGCATCGACACCGCGCAGCTTGTGAACCAGGCTGCATAAGGAAGGGACACGTTTGCTACAAGCGTCCCTGTCCGGCGGATTGCATGGCTCATGCTGACAAGTGCCCCAAGCGGAGCGGCGGGGGCGTGGTCTTTCGGCAACGCAAGGGCAAGAGCAAACTCACCGTCCAGTGCCCGCCCCCTGTCCTCGAACTTCTCAAGGAGCACCATAAGAGGCAGGCCGCCGAACGGCTAAGGGCGGGAGACGCCTGGAAGGATCATGATCTGGTCTTCACCACGAGGCACGGCGGTTCGATCGAACGTACCGAGGACTGGCGGGCCTGGAAGGCAATCCTCAGGCAGGCCGGGGTGCGGGATGCCGGGGTCCATGACGCCCGGCATATCGCCGCGACGCTGCTGATCGAGCAGGGCGTGCACATCCGCGTCGTCCAGGAGGTGCTTGGCCACACGAGAGTGACGACAACCGAGCGCTACACCCACGTCGCCACGCTCCAGATGAGGGACGCGAGTGACCGGATGAGCGAGGCGCTGTGGGGCTAGGGATGGGCGCAACTGCAACCCGAATTGCAACCTTTGGCCGCCTCGTGAGTCAGGCCCTGTCGCGGCATGTTCCGCGAGAGAGCCTGCGAGCTGCGGAGGATCGGGGATTTGAACCCCGGAGGGTGGTTACACCCAACCGCATTAGCAGTGCGGCGCCATAGACCGGACTAGGCGAATCCTCCAGCCGCACGCGTGGTGCGGTGGGCCATAGCGTACCGGCACCAGCCCGGCCCCGGCAAAGCAACCCGGGACCGAACGCGGTCAGCGCACCTCGATGATCTCGTAGTCGCCGCGCAGGTAGGCCTCTCGCATCTGCCGCTTGGAGAACTTGCCCACGCTGGTCTTGGGAACCTCGGCGACGAAGCACCAGCGCTCGGGGAGCTGCCAGCGCGGGATCTGCTCGGTCATGAAGGCCCGCAGTTTCTCCGCGGTCACTTCCGCGCCCGGCCGGATCACCACCGCCGCGAGCGGGCGCTCGCCCCACTTGTCGTCGGCCACCCCGATCACCGCGGCCTCGGCCACGTCGGGGTGGGCCATCAGGATGTTCTCGAGTTCCATCGATGAGATCCACTCGCCACCGGACTTGATCACGTCTTTGGCCCGGTCGGTCAGCCGGATGAAGCCGCGTTCGTCCATCGTCCCCACGTCGCCGGTGCGCAGCCAGCCGTCGTGGAACTTGGCCGGGTCGTCGTCCTTGTAGTAGAAGCCGGTGATCCAGGGCCCGCGGACCTCAACCTCGCCGACCGCCTCGCCGTCGCTCGGCAGCAGCGCCTCGCCGTCGCCGGACAGCCGGCCCTCGACGGTGCAGAACAGGCGGCCCTGGCTGTCCCGGTACGACCATTCCTCGTCCCGGCTCACGCCGACCGGGACGTGGGCCACGCTGGCCAGCGGCGATGTCTCGGTCATGCCCCAGGCTTGCAGGATCCGCACGCCGAGCTCCTTCTCGAACCGCACCATCATCGAGTGCGGAACGGCGGAGCCACCCGCGACCACCAGCCGGAGCGAGGACAGGTCACCGCCCGTCGACCGCATGTAGTCGAGCAGCCCGGCCCAGATCGTCGGCACTCCGCCGGCCACGGTGACGTGCTCGTCGCCGATGAGCCGGACCAGCGTGGCGGGCGACAGGTCCCGGTCGGGCATGACCAGGGCGGCCCCGGACAGCAGGCAGGCGTAGGCCAGGCCCCACGCGTTGGCGTGAAACATCGGCACGACGGGCAGCACGCGATCCCGCTCGGACAGGGCGAAGGCGTTACCGAGGCAGGCGCCCATCGAGTGCAGGTAAGTGGACCGGTGGCTGTAGACGACGCCCTTCGGGCGCCCGGTGGTCCCGCTGGTGTAGCACATCGCCGCGGCCGAGTACTCGTCGATCGACGGCCAGTCGAACGCGTCCGCCTCGGCGGCGAGCAGGTCCTCGTAGCGGTGGACGCCCACGCCGGTCAGCTGGTCGGTTCCCGGCGTCTCGTCGAGCGGGCCGCCGGTCACGATCACGTGCTTGACGGTGGGCGCGCTGGGCAGGATCTCGGCGAACTTGGGGACCAGCGAGGCGTCCACGAGGACGACCTGATCTTCGGCGTGGGTGGCGATGTAGCCGACGTCGGCCGCCGCGAGCCTGATGTTGAGCGTGTGCAGCACCGCGCCCATCGAGGGGATCGCCAGGTAGGCCTCGAGGTGCTCGGCGTTGTTCCACATGAAGGTGCCGACCCGCTGGTCAGAGTCGACGCCCAGGCCACGCAGGGCGTTGGCCAGCCGGGCGGCCCGGCGGCCCGCTTCGGCGTAGGTACGGCGCCTGGTCCCGTCTCCGGTCCAGGTGACGACCTCCCCGTCGCCGAAAACCGACGTCCCGTACCGCATGATCGATGTGATCGTCAGCGGGAGATCCATCATCGTGCTCCGCACCGAGCCACCTCCTCAGGGTGCCTGACCTGCATACCTGATAGTGCCACGAGTCGGGCGCCCGGCAGTAGACCCTGAATCCGGCAGACGGGCACGCCTCACCACCGGGCCGTTGAAAGTCAGGCGCCGGAATCCTCGCCGTCTACCTGCAGTCACGCCGGCCCGCCGTCCGCGCGGCCGTTCTCGGCACGGACACCGACGAAGTGCTTGGCCCACCGGGACCCGCGAGTCTGCCGTTCTCTAGGAGACTCTAGGCACCGGGCTAGATAACCCGATAGCCGGATAGAGCGCCCCGGCCGACGATCGTCGGACGCTATGGAATCGGGATTCGAGTGCGTTCGAACGCACTGGATCCGGGGTTTCATGGCGTTCCTGCCGACCCGGCGGGCCCAGGTCGTGATGCTGATGGTGCCGATGCGGCTAGACGGGCTGGGAGCGCAGGAACTTGCCGAAATGCGGAACGGTGAACGCGATCAGGCCGCGCTCGGAGCTGTAGATCAGCCCCTTCTTGATCAGCCCGTCCCGGGCCGGTGACAGGCTGGACGGCTTGCGCCCGAGTTCGTCGGCCACCACCGACGTCGGCACCGGGTCGTCCCCGGTCGCGGCCATCGCCCGCATGTACTGGCGCTCCGAGACCGTGGCCCGCTCGTACCGGCTGCCGAAGAACCCGACAGCCAGCTCGCCCTCGGCCTCGGGGGCGGCCATGCTCACGTCGGCGGCCGTCACCGGGCTCGCCGCGGCCACGTCCCAGGTCACCTTGCCGTAGGCCTGGACGAAGTAGGGATAGCCGTCCGCGGCGGCATAGAGCGCGTCGAGCGCCCCGGCCGTGAACGTCACGTCCTCCCGCTGGGCGGGCGCGATCAGCGCCAGGTCGGCGGCCTCACGGTCCAGGCGGTCGATCCTGGCGTACCTGAACAGCCGCTCGGAATAGCTCTTGCTCGCCGACAGCACGGCGGGCAGGTGCGGCAGGCCCGCGCCGACCACGATCAGCGGGCCGCCCGTCTGCGACAGCTCGTGGCAGGCGGCGCAGAGGGCGGACACGTCGGCCGTCGGGATGTCCTGCATCTCGTCGACGAACAGGGCGATCCCGACGCTGAGATCGGCGGCCACCGACGCGGCCTCGGCGAACAACTCGGTCAGGTCCACCTCGAGGTCGCCGGAATCAGCCCGCCCCCGCTGCATCGGGACATCGATGCCGAGCGCGGTGGTGACGGATGAGCCCTTCGGCGCCTTCGGGTCGCGGGCGGCGAACGCCTTCAGGACGCCGAGGAAGTACTCCACCCGGTCCGGCGCGCGGTGCCGGGGCGCGAGTTCCCGCACGGCCATGTGCAGCGCGGCCGCGACCGGGCGCCTGATCGACTGGTCCGGCCTGGCCTCGATCTTGCCGGTGCCCCACAGCCGCTGCAGGGCCATCGACCTGAACGTGTTCAGCAGCACGGTCTTGCCCACCCCGCGCAGCCCGGTCAGTACCATGCTCCGCTCCGGACGGCCGCGGGCGACCCGCTCGAGGACCACCTCGAACTGGCCGATCTCGCGGTCGCGCCCGGTGAGTTCGGGCGGCCGCTGCCCCGCGCCGGGGGCGTACGGGTTTCGCACCGGATCCATGGCCGTGCCTCCGCTCGCCTACCGGGCACCGTTAAGGCGCCGCGGCTCGGTCATGGCATTGGACTCTATGACCACGTCTAGCTGAGATCGTAGATTTGGCTAGAAAGCGCTACCGGCGTGTCGCGCCGGGGCCCCGGTCAGCCGTCCTGCGGCTTGTTGATCCGGGCCAGGTAGGCGTTGTAGGCCGCCAGGTGCTCGTCGTCGTCGACGGTCTCCCGGTCGCGGGCCTGCGCCTGCGCCGCGGCCGAAGATGGCGGAGATGCCGCGGATGCCGCGCCGGGCCCGGCGCTGGCGCTCCCGTCCCCGTGCGAGGCGACCAGGGTGGCGAAGTTGGACCGGCGCGCGGTTTCGAGCCAGCCGAGGCCGGCGTCGGCGTGCTTTTCCCGGCTCCAGGCGAAGAACACCGCCATCACCAGGCCGAACATAATGCCGGCACCGCCTACCCACATCACCGCGCCGCCGATATGCACGTCGCTGAGCGGGCTCGGCGCCCAGCCCGGGCGGTTTTCCGCCAGCCCGGGGAACGGGTTCCTGCTCTCGGAGCCGAGGACGAGCCCGGTGAAGGCGTCCACCGGCATGGCGATGAACAGCAGGAAGATCCGGGACGGGTAGGAGACCTTCCACCTGATCGGCTCCCGCCCGATCAGCGGCAGGAAGTAGAGGTAGCCGGCGATCAGGTAGAGCGCGTGCTCGGCGTCGTGCACCGCGCTGTTCGTCTCCACCAGGTTCATGAAGCCGGTGAGGTGGGTGCCGACGATGACCCCGACGTACAGCGCGACCCCGAACGGCGGCCAGGTGATCGCGGCCAGCACGCGGGAGCGCAGCACCCGCTTGGACCAGGTGTGTAGCGGGTTCCGGCTGGCGTGCAGCAGCAGCGTGGCCGGCTGGCCCACCACGAGCAGCGGCGGCGCGACCATGAGGAGCAGCAGGTGCTGCACCATGTGGTCCCAGAACAGCACGTCGTCGTAGCTGCCGATGCCGCTCTCGGTCGCGATCACCACGATGGCCAGGCCGCCCAGGAACAGCGCGGTCCGGTACAGCGGCCACGGACGGGCCGGATGACGCCGCCGCACCCGCAGCACGCCCCACAGGTACAAGCCCGCCGCTATCACCGCGAACGCGGTGATAATCGGCGCGAACTGCCACCGCGTCACGACCTCGGCCAGGCTGAAAGGCGGCAGCACCTCGTCTCCCATGCCGCCGAGACTACTCTTGGACCTCGAGCAGTCTGTCTGCGCCCGTGATTTCCAGCAGCCTGGCCACGAGCGGCTGCGGGCGCGCGAACACGAGCCTGCCGTGGCGGCCCTTCAGCGCCCTGGCCGCCAGGATCAGGACGCGCAGGCTGGCGGAGTCCAGGAATTTCAACCCGGACGCGTCCACCGTCAGCAGCCGTGCTCCGGTGCCCAGCTGCGTCGCCAGCGTCTCGCGCAACTCCGCGGCCGTGGTCGCGTCCGCCTCACCGGACAGTGCCACGATGGGTCCGTCCGCCCCCGCCGACGCCGAAGCCCTGAGCGCCGCCACGCGAACCCCCTCGATGCCTTCCGCCGACCTTCAGTAAGGATACGGACCCGTGGCCACCTGCATCTAGAGCCATTTTTTGTCAAGTCCGAAGCGGAGGGCAGACACGCACGCTCAGCGGGCCATCCGCGGATCGGACGCTGCTAGGCCTGGGGTTCGAAGTCTCCGGGTTTCCGGGTCTTGTCGAAGGCCGCTTGCTCGGGGCCGTAGATGCGGAAGTAGACGAACCAGCCTGCTCCGGCCTAGCCTGCATAGACTTCCGGGATGGCGCCTTTGATCCGCTGCACGGTTCCGCCGACGTCCAGGCCGGTCGTGTCAATGCCGATGTACCGGTAGTCAGCATCGGCGGCCCGCCGGATCGTCCGGTCTTCCGGGACCTGGTCGACCATGTCTCGCCATTCCTGCGTGGTCCGCTTCGCCCGGGTGACTCGCCGATGATCGCGCACCTTCTTGTCGACCAGGAGATCTATGAGGAATACCGCCGAGGGCCGTAGCAGCCGGCGGAACGACACGTAGTCGGAGTAGCGGCGCAGGAAGCTGCCGGCGATGACGTTGACGTAGCCTGCGGCCCAGAAGTTCTCCACGAGGCCGGCCACATTCCGGCGAAGCAGGCCGAAGAACGCATCGTCCATCGGGCAGGGGTTCGTCTGGCCGATGTCCTCGGCGTCGATCCGGGCGCCGTACGGCGTGGACGGCAGCAGCGCACGCACGATGGTTGACTTGCCAGCGCCTTCCTCCCCGCTGACGATGATGAGCCGTTGCTCCGGTGAGGCAGGCTGCGGTGAAAAGGACACGCAGCGAGTATGACTGACACCCTGAAGGCGGATCCTGCTCGTCCCCCGTTTTCCTCGTAGGCGCCGGATCCTTGTGAGTGGTCGCTGGGTCTAGGGTGGCGGAGCCGATCGCGCGCGACGGCCCGGAGGGCCGCCCTAGACGAGGTGGCCGCGAGCTGGACAATCGGGAGCGCGGAAGACGGCCCGACGCTAATCCGGGCACGCGCCCGTAGGGGACATCTTGATCAGTGCGCGGTGCGAACAGTGGCTCGGCGTGCGGCAGGCGGGCCGCCAAGGCAGAGCCCGCTGCTGCAACGTCAGACAGGCTGGCATAAGCACAGGTCAGAACCGGTTTTGCGAGGTCAGAGCGGAGGGCGTGGGATTCGAACCCACGGTGACGTTGCCGTCACAATGGTTTTCAAGACCATCGCCATCGGCCACTAGGCGAGCCCTCCTGAGGACCACCAGCCTACGGTAACCCCGAACGAGACGTGAGCCGGCGCGGCCAGGCCAGCCCGTCGCCGACGACCGCGGCCAGGGCCAGGTACGCCTCGGCGGTGTCGCTGGCGAGCAGTTCGAGCTCGATCTCGGCGCCCTCTTCCAGGTGCGCGTCGTAGGGAATCCGGGCCACCGCCCGGCAGCGGGAGGCGAAGTGGTGCTCGAGCCGGTCCAGGTCGACGGTGCTCTTGCTCTTGGGCCGGATCGCGGAGAGCACCACCACACCGTCGCGGACCAGGTCAGCGCAGTTGTGCGCCTCCAGCCAGTCCAGGGTGGCGCTCGCGCTCCGCGCGCCGTCCACCGACGGCGAGCTGACCAGGATGATCTGGTCGGCCAGCCGCAGCACGCCGGACATGGCCGAGTGCAGCAGGCCGGTGCCGCAGTCGGTGATGCAGATCGAGTAGAAGTGCTCGAGCACCTGCGCCGCGTCGCTGTAGTCGTCGGCGCCGAACGCCACCGACACCCCCGGGTCGCGGTCGGAGGCGAGCACCTCCAGCCGGCTCGGTGCCTGCGAGGTGAAGGCGCGCACGTCGGCGTAGCGGCTGACCTGATCGCGCTCGTTCAGCAGGTCCCTGATCGTCGCGGCCGTCTCCAGCCGGACCTTGTCCGACAGCGTGCCGCGGTCCGGGTTGGCGTCGACCGCGACGACCCGGTCGCCGCGCAGCGTGGCCAGGGTGGCCCCGAGTCCCACCGCGGTTGTGGTCTTGCCCACGCCGCCCTTCAGGCTGAGCACCGCGACCCGGTGGTGCCCGCCCGCGACCGGTGTCCTGACCCGGTTGATGAGGTCCCGGCGGCGCATCTCGGCCGCCGATTCACCGAATCGCAGCAGCCCGCCGGAGGCCCGGTACACGCTGCGCCGCCAGCCAGAGCCGGGAGCGGCCCGCTTGCCGTGCAGCAGCGATTCGGTGGTCAGGCTGTCCGAGGTCTCCCGCTCGTACTCCGGTTCCGGCACGGGCGGCGGCGCGAGAACCTCCTCACGGAACCCGTAGTGGCCGACGGGCGGCGGCGGGGCTATCTCCGTCGCGTCGCGCCGCGGGAGCAGCACCGGCGCCGGCATCGCGAACTGGCCCGCCGGATCGGGTAGCGGCTCCATCGCCGGCACCGGTTCGGCGTCCCGTCCGAAGCCCGGGTTCCCGGCGTAGCCAGAGTTCCCGGCGTAGCCGGGGTCCTCCGCGTACCCCAAGTCCAGCGCATAGCCCGAGTCGGGGGCATAGCCGGGACCCGGCGGGTAACCGGGCGGCCCGGGAGCGGGCCGGTGCCGGTACTCCAGCTCGTAGGACGCGGGCTCGTAGGCAGAGAAGGACGGCTGGGGATATTCGTCGTCCGGCCCGACCGGCTCGACCCGCTCCCCCCAGCCGCGGAAGGGCGGGAAGTCCTCGCCGTCCTGGTCAGAGGGCAGGCTGGGGTGGTGCGGGTAGGCGTCGCGCGGATGGTCGTGCGTGTCGTCGCCAAAGACCTGCTGCGTATCGTTATTCATCGTCACGGGATCGTCTCTCTTGGTAATCACGGGTGGGCGCGCAGGCTCGCCGGGTTCATGCATCTCTTCGAGCGTAAGCCAAATGGCGCGCGATTTCGACACCCAGCGCACTTGAATGGTCGCATTCAGTTGCACTGCCTGGAATGACCCCCGCCGCACCGGGCAGGCCGCGTGATCGGACAGACTAGGGGAATGAGCGACGGGATGAACCCTCAGGCACAAGAACACCCGCAGGTCCTCGTGGTGGGCCCGGACGGCATAGCGACCTCGGCCGGCGACCAGGATGAGAGCGGCGGCCGCGAGCGCCCGGTCACCGAGATGGTCGAGCAGCCGGCCAAGGTCATGCGGATCGGCAACATGATCAGGCAGCTGCTCGAGGAGGTCAGGGCGGCTCCGCTGGACGAGAAGAGCCGGGCCCGGCTGAAGGAGATCCACCAGAGCTCCATCAAGGAGCTCGAGGACGGCCTCGCGCCGGAGCTGGTCGACGAGCTCGAGCGGCTGTCGCTGCCGTTCACCGAGGACGACCTGCCGAGCGACGCCGAACTGCGGATCGCCCAGGCCCAGCTGGTGGGCTGGCTGGAAGGCCTGTTCCACGGCATCCAGACGACGCTGTTCGCCCAGCAGATGGCGGCCCGGGCCCAGCTCGAGCAGATGCGCCGCGCGCTGCCGCCGGGGATGATGCCGCAGCAGCCGGAGCCGGATCCGCAGCACCAGCGGCCGGGCTCGGGACCGTACCTGTAACAACCATGATCCCGAACGGTCCGGGCGCGTGCCCGGCCGACCCGTCCTGCGACCCTGGGTTATCGGCGGCCCGGCCCCTATGGACGGCCGAAGCGCAGCCGCCCCAGCCAGGCGGCGGCGTCGGCGAACTCGCCGTCCGACGTGCCCGGCCTGACGTGAGTGGACCCGCCGTCGCACCGCGCGTAGCTGCCGAGGAAGCGCACCTCGCGGCAGACCCGGCGCAGCCCCATCAGCGCCTCGCCCACCCGGGCGTCGTCGACGTGGCCCTCGCAGTCGATGAAGAAGTAGTACTGGCCGAGCCGGTCGCCGGTGGGCCGGGACTGGATCGTGGTCAGGTTGACGCCGCGCACCGCGAACTCGGTGAGGATCTCCAGCAGCGCGCCCGGGTGGTCCTCGGCGAGGAACAGGGCCACCGAGGTGCGGTCCGCGCCGGTGCGCGCGGGCAGCGGCCCCGGGGGTGACACCACGACGAACCGGGTGACGGCGCTGGCCCGGTCGTGCACGTCGGGGGCGATGACGGCCAGGCCGTACCGGTCCGCGGCGAAGGCGCCGGCCAGCGCGGCGTCCACCTGCCCGTCGGCGGCCTGACGGGCCGCCTCGGCGTTGGACGCCAGCGGCACCCACTCACTATCCGGCAGGTTGGCGGCGAGCCAGCCGCGGCACTGCGGCATGGACTGCGGGTGGCCGCCGACCCGCTTGATGTCGCCGAACGCGGTCCCCGGCCTGGCCAGCAGCGCGAACGCGATGGGGATCTGCAGTTCCGCCCGGATGACCATGCCGTTCCCGGTGGCCAGGTCGTCGAGGGTCGCGGTGACCACGCCCTCGACCGAGCTCTCGATCGGGACCACGGCCCGCTCGGCCGTGCCGTCGCGCACCGCGGCGAGGGCGGCCTGGATGGTGGGGCAGGACAGCGGCTCGGCGCCGGGGTCGACGGCGCGCAGCGCCGCCTCGGAAAACGTCCCCTCGGGCCCCAGGTAGGCATAAGGCATAGCCCACATGATGCCAGCCCGCGCGGGCGCGGCGCGCGCCTGCGGCCTAGGCCGCGGGCATCGACCGGCGCGTCCTGGCCGTGCATTCGGCGACCGCCCGGGCGGTGCGCCGGTGCGCGACGACTGCGATCAGGATGCCGAGCACCCCCACGGCGGGCCCGGCTACCGACGGCCAGTGCAGCAGCAGCCAGTGGTGGATCAGGGCGACCGGTATCACGTGACGAACTATAACGATCACGCAGCGTCAGGTACCGGTGGCGCGCCGGTCCGCGGCAGGCAGCCTGGCCAGGATCACGATGAGCGCCACGGCGGCGATGCCGAACCCGTCCTCCACGACCCGGGCGGCCAGCGCCGGCACGTCGGGCCGGCTCAGCAGGGACCGGCCCCACCAGGGGATGGTCAGCGCGAAGAACGCCGCGGTGCCGGCCGCGATGGCGATCCGCCGCCGGGAACGGCCGTCCGCCAGGATCGCGCCGATGACCACCACCACGACGATGTAGTGGTGGATCCAGGAGACCGGCGAGAGCAGCGCGCCGAGCAGCGCGGTCACCGCGATGCCCTCCATCTCCCGGTCCTGCCGGGCCAGGCGGCGGGCCACCGCGAAGCCGGCCACGGCTACCAGCACGGCCACCGCGGCCCACAACGCGCCGGGAGCCTGGCCGGGCAGGAAGACCCTGAGCAGGACGCCGCGCAGCGACTGGTTGGAGGTGCCCGCGTTGGAGCCGAGCCGCCCGGACTGGAAGATCGCGCTCGTCCAGTAGGTGACCGAGTCGCCCGGCAGCAGCAGCCAGGCGCCGAGCGTCCAGGCCAGCGCGGCGACCGCCGCGGTGACCGCGGCGCGCCGCCGGCCGGACAGCCACAGGTACACGATGAACACCCCGGGCACCAGCTTGATCGCGGTGGCCAGTCCCACCAGCGCACCGCGCGGCCAGCGCGGCGACCGCGCCGCGCAGTCCGCCACGGCCAGCGCCAGCAGCACGGTGTCCACCTGGCCGAACCGCATTTCATCGCGCATCGGGAACAGGTAAGCACCGGCCGCGAAGATGACCGCGAACGCCGCCGCGCGCAGCGGCACCGGGGACACCCGGCGCAGCAACGGCGCGAACGCGAACCAGATGATCACCGCGAGCGGGACATAAACGAAGGGGACCCAGGCTAGCTGGGCGGCCGACCAGGGCAGCAGCGCCAGGGGCACGGCGAACAGCGCGGCCGCCGGCGGGTACGTGAACGGCAGCAACTGCGGCGGCGGGGTCAGCACGGTGTAGAGCGGCTGGCCCTGCAGCACGCTGAGCCCGCTGGTGCGGTAGACGTTGAGATCCACCATCCGCTGGTCCGGCACGCTGGTCAGGTACCCGCGGACCAGCGGCCAGATGGCGGCCAGGGCCGCGATCCAGGCCAGCACCGCGAGCAGGATGACCGCCCACCGCGGCCAGCCCGCGGGTCCCCGGCGACCCGTCGCGGCCGCGGCCGGGACCCCGGTAGCCGTGCTCATCGGTGCGGGCTCATCGGTGCGGCCTCATCGGTGCGGGGCTCATCGATCTGGGCTCATCGTGCCGGCCTTCGCCGTGGTGGCCCCTGGCTGCGCGACCGCTGGGATACCCGGCCCGTTCGGGCCGTTCTCGCGACGCGCCCGCACCATCGCGAGCACCAGCCATCCGGTGGCCGCGGCCAGCACCGCCGGCGTCACCCCGTGCCTGATCACCGGCTGCAGCCAGCCGAGGCCGGCCGGCAGCGTCGCGTCGGCCTGCCGGGCCGGCAGGTAGCCGAACCCCAATGCGGCGGTCCTGGCTAGCACGATCCAGCCGAGCACCTCCGCGGCACCGCCCGGGGCCAGCGGGACCAGCGCGAGCAGCGCCCAGGCCAGCGCGTCGTACCACGGCAGCACGTAGGGCCAGGCGAACAGCCAGGCCATTACCACCGCGAAGACCACCACCGGGTATGCGGCGCGCGAACCAGCCGAACCGGGTTCCAGCCCGCGGATCAGCAGCACCGCGAGCAGCACGGCCAGCGCAACCGCCCCGGCCTTGACCAGGTCGGTCGCTGCCGTCCCGGTCACCGCCAGGTGAATGATCGTCCGGATCACCCGCCACGGGGACCCGATCGAGACCATGTCGCTCGCCTGAGTTGACTGCCGCAGCATGGCGGACCCGCCGATGGCCACTGCCGCGCCCGCCGTCACCGCGAACCCGGCGGCGAGACCCGCCAGCGCTGGCCACTGGCGCCGCCACAGCGGCCTAGGCTGGCGCCGGGCCCGGAGCACCACGGCTAGCGCGAGCCCGAGCCCTACCAGGGCGATCGTGACCTTGACCGCGAATCCCAGACCGACCAGCGCCCCGGCCAGCGCCGCGCGCGGCGTTGAAACCTCGGCCCGGGCCTCGTACATCACCGCCACCGCCGCGACGCCGAATACGACCGCCTGGCTGTCCACGTGCGCGCCGGCCACGAGCACCTGGAGCAGCAGCGGGTTGGCCGCCCACAGCAGAGCCGCGCGCAGCTGCCACTCCGGGTTCCCGCGGGTCATCCGGTGCAGCAGCAGCGCGGTACCGGCGAAGGCGGCCAGGTTGGCCAGGCCGAGCACGAACACGGTGAGCCGCACCGAGGTCCCGCCGGCCAGCGCGGCCAGCGCCTGGATCGCGGTCGCGAGCGGACCGTAGACCGACGGAGACCGCGCCCAGTCCTGCACCGCCCGGGCTATCGGATCGCCCAGGGCGGCCAGCTGGGCCGGCGTGGTGGTGTACGGGTTGTGGCCGGTGACCAGCATCCGCCCGTAGGCGGCGTAGCTGAGGTGGTCCGAGGACCCGAACGGCGGCACCAGCGTCAGCGCGACGGCGGCGAGCAGGCCGGCCACCAGCACGGCCCGCGCCGGGACGGACCAGCCGCCGCGGACCGCGCGCAGCGCGAGGACAAGGCCGACGGTCCCGGCGGCCAGCGCGGCCGCGGTCAGGCCCACCGCCAGGTAGGGCGACGGGTGCAGGCCGAACGACCACGGCGGCTGACCCGGGCGGCCCGGCAGCGCCGGTTCCATCACCGAAGGGCCGGCCACCGCCACCGCGAACGTGCCCGCCACGCTGGCCCCGATGGCGATGAGCCCCGCGCGCCCGGCCGACTCCGCCCGCCCCGGCCGCCCGCTCATCGCCGGACGGCGAGGGCCCTGGCGACGTCGGCGAGCTGGTGCGCGCGGTGCAGCTGGGCGCCCAGGCCGGTGCCGGTGGCCCGGTGGGCCAGCTCCACCTCGACCTCGGTGACCCGGAAGCCCTGGCGCAGCAGGTCGATGGTGAGCGCGGTCTCCACTCCCCAGCCGCGCGCCAGCGGGCGCGCGGCCTCGAACGCCGCCCGGGTCAGGCAGCGCTGGCCGTTCAGCGGCTGGGCCGGCTGCCAGCCGACCGCGCGGCGGATGCCGGCCCCGGACAGCCCGACGACCAGGCCGTGCCCGCCGAGCTTGACGGTCGCGGCGAAGACGGCGATGGTCATGTCGGCCCTATCCGCCCGTACCGGATCGGTCAGCGGGCCGGCCTGCGCGGCCGACTCGGCCAGGTCCGCGTCGAGGAACAGCAGGTGCCGGGGGCACTCACGGCGCTCCCGCTGGTCGACCAGGCCCACCGCGTTCGCGCCGCTCTGCATCGCGGCCGCCTTGCCCCGGTTGCGGGCGTGCCGCAGCACCACGGCGCCCGCGCCGCGGGCAACGGTGCCGGTTCCGTCGCGGGAACCGTCGTCGACGACCACGACGAGGCCGACGCCGGGCAGCCCGGCCGCCGCCGTCACGGTCTCGCGGATGCGATCGGCTTCGTTCCGCGCCGGGATGATCACCGCGACGTCATCGCCCTGGAACCGTGCTGACATGGGGCCGATACTAGGCGAACCGGTTACCGGCCGCGCCCGCCTACTGCGGAACGGCCGGCTTCGGCCTGCTCCGGTTGGCGTCATCGACCAGGGTGAACACCGAGTCGAGGCCGGTCACCTGGAGGATCTTGCGTACCGCGGGCTTGGGGGAAGCGATCTCAAGCTCGCCGCCCCGCTCGCGCACCCGGCGCAGGCAGGAGAGCAGCACGTTCATGCCGGTCGAGTCGCAGAACTCCACGCCGGACATGTCGATCACGACCCGGGTGGGCATGCCGTCAGCCAGGACCGCGCCGAGCTCGCTGTGCAGCCGCGGAGCGGTATAGAGATCGATCTCACCGGAAATGGTCACGATTGTGTGATCATCGTGAAATCGACTTGAGACATTTAGCTCCACGAGCCGAACCTTACCGCTCCCGGCGTCCGGAAGCCAGGCAACTACGCTGAGCGCATCCTTAGAGTTCGGTGCATAAGTCGCCGGGGAGCGTGCGCGGCCACTCGGTCGCTAGCCGCTCTCCGTGGCCACCACCGGCACGCCGACCGCGGTCATCCGGGTCGCGGCCGGTACCTCGGCCCATACCGTGGTGCCGTCCTCGCCGCTGCTTGTCCCCCAGCGGGTGGACAGCTTCTCCACGATCCGCAGTCCCCGCCCTCCGGTGGCCCCCGGGGTCGGCTGGCCCAGCTCGGGCACGGTGGCCCCGCCGCCGTCGCTGACCGAGACCTGGACGCAGCCCGGGTCGATGCGCCAGGCCACGCGGATCTTGGCCCCGGGCAGCGGCGCCGCGTGCCGCAGGGCGTTGCTGAACAGCTCGCTGATGACCAGCGCGACGTCACAGACGGCGGAATCGTAGACATCGGCCGCGATCAGGTCCGACACCAGGCGCCGCCGGGCCACGCCCACGCTTGCCGCCGCGAACGGGAGCAGCAGTACGCTCGCCGCAGTCACCTCCATGCCAGCCCCAGTCCGTCTGTCCGACCTTGAGCGAACCCGGTACGAGCGGAAATGCCCCGTGAGAGCGCTGCGGAAACACGTGGGCACTCTAGATATCTGAACGGTAACGGCGTCCCAGCAGAAACCTGCGGTGGCCCCGGTACCCGCCGCGGGCACGGTAACGTCTGTCCGTGAAGGTTGTCAGTCCATCCCCCCGCGCGCGGGTCGTCCGGTGCGTCGTAGGCTCGCCCGGATGAAGGAGCGCACACGCGACCAGGGCGGTCCGGGCACGCTGACCGACGACCTGGTGGTCCCCGAGATAGACGCGTCCACCCTGGCCGACGAGCCGCTCGCCGACCTGGCCGCCAGGTACCGGCTCCGGCCGAGCGCGGCCAGGCCCGGCGTGTTCGTCTACGCCAGGCAGTTGTGGGACCGGCGCCACTTCATCGTGGGCTTCGCGACCGCGCGCAACGTCGCGATGTACACCGAGGCCAGGCTCGGCCAGCTGTGGCAGGTGCTCACCCCGCTGCTGAACGCGGCCGTCTACTACCTGATCTTCGGCATCATCCTGGACACCAGCCGCGGGGTGCCGAACTTCCTGGCCTTCCTCATCACCGGGATCTTCATCTTCAACTTCACCCAGCGGGCGTTCATCACCACGTCCCGGGTCATGCCGGACAGCCTGCCGCTGATCCGGGCGCTGCCTTTCCCGCGGGCCTGCCTGCCCATCGGGTACGTGCTGATCGAGCTCGAGCAGCTGGTCATGTCGATGATCGTGCTCACCGTGATCGTGCTGGCCTCGGGCGAGCCGCTGACCTGGTACTGGCTGCTCGCCCTCCCGGCCCTGGCGCTCCAGGCGGTGTTCAACATCGGCATGGGCCTGAGCCTGGCCCGGCTGGGCGCCGGCGCGGATGACTTCAGCCAGTTGCTGCCGTTCCTGGTCCGGACCTGGCTGTACGCCTCCGGGGTCATGTTCAGCATCCAGACGATCAGCTCGCTCCGGCATCATCCGACGATCACGTACCTGCTGCAGGTCAACCCCGCCGCGGTGTACATCGGCCTGGTACGGAACTCGATCCTGCAGTCGCAGCGGATCGGCTGGCCTGGCAGCAAGCCGTACAGCCCCGGGAATTGCGCCCTCTACCACACCGGGAAAAAGGCGTACCTCGAATACAGTGCGTACTGCCACGGCGTGGTGCCGATGAACGCGCTGTGGCTGTGGGGCATCGGCTGGGCGATCGTGGCGCTGGTAGTGGGGTTCGTGTTCTTCTGGCAAGCGGAAACGAGGTACGGCCGTGGCTAGCGGGCCTGCATCTGACGGTCCTGCGCCCACCGTCATCGTCGATGACCTGCACGTGGTCTACCGCGTGTACGGCGCGGGCGGCGACAAGGGCACCGCCGCGACCGCGCTGATGCGGGTGATCAAGCGCCAGCGCCGCCCGTCAGTGCGCGAGGTGCACGCGATCAGGGGCATCTCGTTCGTGATCAACCACGGCGACGCGGTGGGCATCATCGGCAGGAACGGCTCGGGCAAGTCGACGCTGCTGCAGGCCATCGCCGGCCTGCTCCCGCCCGAGCAGGGCTGCGTCTACAGCAGCGGGCAGGCCGCCCTGCTCGGGGTCAACGCCGCGCTGCTCGACGACCTGACCGGGGAGCGGAACGTGGTGCTCGGCTGCCTGGCCATGGGCATGACCCCGCAGGAGACCAAGGACCGGTACCAGTCCATCGTGGACTTCTCCGGAGTGGGCAACTTCATCGACTACCCGATGCGCACCTACTCGACCGGCATGGCCCAGCGGCTGCGGTTCTCCATCGCGTCCGCCAAGAACCACGAGATCCTGATGATCGACGAGGCGCTGGCGACCGGCGACGCGAACTTCCGGGCGAAGAGCCACGAGCGGATCGTCGAGTTGCGCGGGGAAGCCGGCACCGTGTTCCTGGTCGCGCACAACCTGGCCGAGATCGAGGCGAGCTGCAACCGGGTGATCTGGCTGGAGAAGGGCCAGATCATGCGGCAGGGCTACGACGTGCCCGCGATTATCGACGCCTACCTGGAAGCCACCGGCGGCGAGCCGCGCAAGCGGGACAAGCCCCACCAGAACGAGCACAGCGCCACCGCCTGAGTTCGGCAGCGGGTCAGGCCGGGGGCTCGGGGTCCTCCGCGGGGCGCAGCCGCAGGCACATCGAGGTACCGCCCTGGGGGCGCGTGCTCGCGGTGACCTCACCGTGCTGCGCCTCGGCCAGGCGGCGGACGATGAACAGCCCAATGCCCACCCCGCCGAACCTGCGCCGGTTGCCGGCCTCGCCCTGGAAGAACCGGTCGAAGATCCGCTCGTGGTCGCCGTCGGCGATGCCGATCCCCTCGTCCTCCACCGCGACCTCGATCCACTCCCCGGTCACCCGCGCCCGGACGCGCACCGTGCCGCCGTCCGGCGAGTACTTGAAGGCGTTCTCGAGGAGCTGGCCGACGATGATGTCGGTGGCCATCGTGTCGCCGCTGGCCCGGGGCAGGCCGGCCGGGACGTCGGTCACCACCGCGTGCTTGTCCGACAGCGCCTGGAACGCGGCGGCCGCCCCGTGCAGGACGGCGGCCAGGTCGAACGGGCCGTTGCTGACCGGCAGCTGGTCCGCCCCGGCCCGCGAGCCCAGCAGCAGCTGCTCGACCAGGCGGCCGAGCGACCCGGCCCGTTCGGCGATGATCCGCACCGCGGCCCGCCGTTCGGGATCGGGCAGCTGATCCCAGCGGCTGGCCAGCGTGCTGGCGAAGCCCTGCACCACGGTGATGGGCGTGCGCAGCTCGTGGCTGGTGGTAGCCAGGAACAAGTCCTTGGCCTCCTCGAGCTCCTTGGCCGCGGTGACGTCGCGGAAGTCGATGACCAGCTCCCCGCCGCCGTCGGCGAGCGAGGTGCACAGGACGTCGAGCCAGCGTCCGTTGGGCAGCTTGCAGTTCAGCGTGGAGCCCGGCTCGGGCAGCGGGAACGACGGCGGCCTCCCGATCGCGTCCGCGGCGGCTGTTCCGGTGATACGGTGCGCGGCGGGATTCCACTGCCGGACCAGGCCGGCCTCGTCGAGCACGGCGATGCCGTCCGCGCTGCCGTCGATGACCGCCCGTTCATGCGCGCGCTGCCTGACCACTTCCTCGAAGGCCATGGCGTTGGTAAGGGCCACCCCGGCGTGGCCGGCCAGCAACTCGAGCAGCTCCAGCTCGACGTGGCTGAGCGTGCGCCGGCTGTACAGCGCGTACAGCGCACCGTAGGGCTTGCCCGCCACGTGCGAGAGGCCAAGCGCGATCGTGTGCAGGCCGGGCAGCGCCGACCAGATCAGGTCGTCGAAACCGCCCGATTCACCGGTCGCCATCATGACCGTCTTGCCCGAACCCATCAGCTCGCCGACCAGGCTGGTGGACAGCGTCGCGGTTCTGCCGCGCAGCCGGGCCGGCAGGCCGGCCATGCTGACCAGCCGGAGCGTGCCGTCCTCGATGAGCACGAAGCCGCCCGCGTCGGCGCTGGTCAGCTCGCGGAGGCTGGCCGCGATGCGGTCGAGAACCGACTCCAGGTCGCGCTGAGCGTTCATGTCGGCGACGACATCGCCGAGACGGCGTACCACCCGGGCCCGTTCGGCCATATAGTGCCTGGCCACGTCGTCTTCTCCGGTCTGGTGGCAGACGTTGACCCAGCCGGTCACCTCGCCCGCCCCGTCGGTCAGCGCGCTGGTGTCGATCCGTACGTCGATGACCGTGCTGTCCTTGCGGATCCGGCGGGTCGCGAAGGAGATCTGGCCGCCGCCCCTGACCCGCTCCAGCACCGCGTTGTGCTCGGCCTTCAGCTCCTCCGGGATGATCTGCGGCTCCAGGCCGACGACCTCGGCCGCGGCCCAGCCGAACATCCGCTCCGCCGCGGGATTCCAGAGCATCACGGTACGATCGGTGCCGAAAGCGACGATCGCATCGGCCGCACACTCGATCACGGCGCGGGCCGTGGCATCCGTCCGGCTGCCGATCGTCCCCGCTTGCCCTTCGGTCACCTCAACATCGTGCCATGTGACCGCCGGTGAGTACTCACATATGGCCGCGCGCTGATCTATAGTGCTTTTCAAATAACGAGTAAGGCCGTCCATCCGGGGCAATCATCAGGGTATGACTGTCGAGGAAACGGTCTTCCGCTAGGACGCGGATTATGGACCAGGCAGAGTCACGCCCGTCACCGGGCCAACCCGGCCCGGACCGGCCCGGACCGGATCAGAAGAGACCGGACCAGCCGGACCGCAAGGGCCAGTCTTCCCGCACGCCACCTCCCGAGGTGGCGGCCGGAACCGGCGCCAGCGTTCCTGGCCCGGCTCCGCAGGCCGAACCGCAGTCATCCGCCCTCCGGCTCGAGCATCCGGTGATCGCGGGCTACGACGGTTCGGCCTCCAGCCGTAACGCCCTCGCCTACGCGGCCGGCGTGTCCCAGCGGCTCGGCCGGCCGCTGCTGGTCGTGTACGTGTGCTCGTCAGGGGTTTACTGCGAGCCGCTGACCGGCCAGGTCGTGGGGGTGCCCCGCGACGCCGAGGCACTGGAGCGGTGGCTGCTGGCCGAGCTGGACCAGGTCACCGGGCCCTGCGACGTAGAGGTGCACGTCCGCACCAGGCGGGGCAGCCCGGCCAGGGAACTCGCCGCGGCCGCCGAGGAATTCAACGCGGACGCGCTCGTGATCGGGGCGCCGAAGCATATCTGGCATCGTGTCGCGGGCTCCGTCTCCGGATGGCTGGCCCGGCACGCCCGCTGCCCCGTCATCGTCGTTCCATAATCAATACGTGGGCGAGGAGGGATTTGAACCCTCACGTCCTTTCGGACACACGGACCTGAACCGTGCGCGTCTGCCGTTCCGCCACCCGCCCTGGGCAACGAGTAGGTTAGCACGACCGCGAGCGCTCCCGCGCCCCGGATACCATCGGGGGCGAGGGACGTGAAGGGAGGTGGCACGTTGGGAGTTCTGCAGCGCTTCGAGCGTCGTCTTGAAGGCATGGTAGAGGGTGCCTTCGCGCGCGCCTTCAGGTCCGAGCTGCAGCCGGTCGAGGTGGCCAGCGCGGTCCAGCGTGAGATGGACGACCGGGCCGCCATCGTGGCCAAGGGGCGCACGCTGGTGCCGAACGATTTCGTCGTCGAGCTGTCCGAGACCGACCACGAGCGCCTCGACGTGTACGCCGAGAGCCTCGGCGTCGAGCTTGCCAACCTGGCCAGGGACTACGCCAAGGAGCAGGGCTACTCGTTCGTGGGCCCGGTGCGGATGCGGTTCGAGGGGGTGCCCGACATGACCACGGGCACGTTCCGGATCCGGTCCGGCGTCATCCGGGGCTCCACCATCGAGGGCGGCGAGATCCGGATGCCGGCCAGCGACCTGCCCCGGACCTCCGGGCGCGGCTTCCCCGGCCACCCGCGGCTGCTGGTCTCCGGCCCCGGGGCTCCCGGCGGCCCGGCAGGCGGCGACCAGCACACGTACGAGCTGCAGACCCCGGTGACGCTGCTCGGCCGGGGCACGGACTGTGACCTGCGGCTGGTGGATCCGGGCGTGTCCAGACACCATGCGGAGCTAAGGGTGGAAAACGGCCAGGTCGTGCTGGTGGACCTGAGTTCCACCAACGGCACCTTCGTCAACGGCCAGCCCGTCCGCCGGGTGGCGCTCACCGACGGGACGCACGTCTCGCTGGGCCGGACCACGCTGGTCTTCCACCAGGACGGCCAGGACGAAGGCCAGGGCACCGCTTACTCGCGCACCACCTACTAGGGTCCAAGGGCGTGGCCGTACATGAACGAGCTGTCTCTCACTATCATCAGGGTGGCGTTCCTGGCCGTGCTGTGGCTTTTCGTCATAGCGGCCATCGGAGTCGTCCGCACTGATCTGCTCGGCGGCCCGTCGACGACGGCTAGGCGGAGCAAGGCGCGCCAGGCCCAGGCCCCGCGCCAGGGCCGCCCGGCCCGGCCCCCGCGGCCTGGCCGCGGGTCACCGCGGATCCTGGTGGTGACGGCGGGCGCGCTGAAGGGCACCAGCCTGGATCTCGCCCAGCAGCAGATCACGCTCGGCCGGGCCAATGATGCCACGCTGGTACTCAACGACGACTACGCTTCAAGCCGACATGCCCGGATTTTCCCGCAGGACGGTCAGTGGATCGTCGAGGATCTCGGTTCGACCAATGGCACCTATCTGGACCGGCAGAAGGTGACACGGCCGATGCCCGTGCCCGTGGGCGTGCCGATCCGCATCGGTAAGACCGTTCTGGAACTGCGCAGATGACACTTGTACTCCGCTACGCGGTACGTTCCGACGTCGGGCTCCTCCGTGAAGGTAACGAGGACTCGGCGTATGCGGGACCTCGCCTGCTCGCGGTCGCGGACGGGATGGGCGGGCATGCCGCGGGTGAGGTGGCCAGCTCGCTGACCATCTCCTCGATGGCGAAACTCGACTCCGAGCCGCCGGGCGGCGACATGATGGCCGAGTTGGCCGCCGCGGTCGCCGCGGCCAACACCAGGCTGCAAGAGATGATCATCGCCAACCCGGCGGTCGAGGGCATGGGCACCACGCTGACCGCGCTGTTCTGGTCGGACGGGCACGCGGCCGTGTGCCACATCGGCGACTCGCGCGGCTACCTGCTCCGGGAGGGTGAGCTCTACCAGATCACCCACGATCACACGCTGGTGCAGTCGCTGGTCGACGAGGGCCGGATCAGCGCCGACGACGTCTCGACCCACCCGCAGCGCTCGCTCCTGCTCCGGGCCCTGGACGGCCGGTCGGTCGCCGAGCCGGACCTGTCCGTGCACGACGCCCAGCCGGGCGACCGGTACCTGCTCTGCTCGGACGGGCTATCGGGGGTAGTCAGCGACGAGACGCTGCGCGAGACGCTGGCGACCATCGAGGATCCCGAGGCCGTCACCCGGCAGCTCATCGACCTCGCGCTGCACGGCGGCGGCCCGGACAACATCACCTGCATCGTGGCGGATGTCGTGGACACGGCCGCCTCCCGGGTATCCCCGACCGGGACGCCGGTGCTGGCCGGCGCGGCCGCTAACGTCCACGATTCACGGCTGAGCACCGACGGCACCGGGCCGTTCGGCACGGACGGAGACCACCAGGGGAATCACTACGCCGGTTCCTACGACGAGGACGGGCACCCGTCGATGACGGTCGCGCGGCCCATGGTGGCACTGGACGACCTGGACCCCGACGAGCTGGCGCTCGCGCTGGCGAGCGAGAACGGCACGGACATGACCGCCGTCCGGGCCCGGCGCAGCCACCGGGCCCAGCCCAGACGAGCCCGGCGGCGGCGCCACTGGCCGATCGTGACCACCTCGCTGGTGGTGCTGCTGGCCGTCGTCATCGGCGGCGGTTATGCCGCCTGGCGGTGGAGCCAGAACCAGTACTACGTCGGCGCCGACAGCAAGGGCCAGGAGGTGCTCATCTACCGCGGTGTCAACCAGCACATCGCCGGGATCAGCCTGTCCCATCGCTTCCAGGGGACCGGGATCAAGCTCACCCAGGTGCCCCCGTCCTACCAGCAGACGGTCAAGGCCACCGACGCGGCCAGCAACCTGAGCGGCGCCCAGGCGATCGTCGCCAACATCCGCTCCGCGGTCGCCACGTGCCAGGCGGGATACACCGCGCTCCAGCAGTGGGTGATCAAGGACAACGCCTATCAGGCCGCGCTGGCGCGGGCCAGGAAGCAGCACAAGCCGGCCAAGGACATCGCCAAGGACATCAAGGCCATCCCGGGGCCGGGCCAGCAACCGACCAGGCCGCCGATGTGCCAGCCTTCGACCGCCTTCGGCATCGCGCCTGATGCCCTTGTCCCGTCCCCTGGGGCCTCGTGAGCAGCATCACCGCCCCGTCGCCGGCCGTTGACCCGACGGGTCCGCTGCCCCCGGCGTCCCGCAGCAGGCGGCGCACCGAGCTGATCATGCTCGTGTTCGCCTTCGCCCTGGTCGCGTTCGCGCTGGCGAACGTCGGCTTCACGCTCAAGGGCGGCCTGCCCGCGGGCGCGGCCCTTTACCTAGCCGTCTACCTGGCCATCGTCTTGCTGGCCCACCTGGCGGTGCGGAGGTTCGCCCCGTGGGCTGACCCGCTGCTGCTCCCGCTCGCGGCGTTGCTCAACGGACTTGGCATCGTGATGATGGACCGTCTGTCGGCCCAGGCGAACCCGGCCAGGGGGGTGCCCGCGATCAGCGCCTCGCAGGCCAACCTGCAGATCGCCTTCTCGGCCATCGGCATCGGGTGCTTCGTCGCCGTGCTCGTCTTGATCCGCGAGCCGCGCGTGCTGCAGCGCTACACCTACACCCTCGGTGCCGTCGGGATCCTGCTGTTCGCGTTGCCCGCGCTGCTCCCGGCGTCGATCAGCGAGGTGAACGGGGCCAGGATCCAGATCCGGTTCGGCTCGTTCACCACGATCCAGCCGGAGGAGTTCGCCAAGCTGGCGCTGGCCGCCGCGTTCGCCGGCTACCTGGTGGCCAAGCGCGACGTGCTGGCGCTAGCCGGGCGCAGGGTCCTCGGCCTCGACCTGCCGCGGGCCCGCGACCTCGGCCCGATCCTGCTGGCCTGGGTGGCCAGCCTGCTGCTGCTCATCTTCGAGAGCGACATCGGCACCAGCGCGGTGTTCATGGGCCTGTTCGTCGCGATGCTGTACATCGCGACCTCCCGGACCTCCTGGCTGCTGATCGGCTTCATTATGTTCGTGGTCGGAGCGTTCGCCGCGAGCAAGCTCGTCGGCCACGTCGGCGAGCGGTTCGACATCTGGCTGCACCCGTTCACCCCCGCCAACGTGCAGGGCAACTCGTATCAGCTAGTCCAGGGCCTGTACGGCATGGGCAGCGGCGGCCTGCTGGGCAAGGGCCTGGGCGGCGGCCAGCCGTACATCACCCCGCTGGTGCAGAGCGACCTGGTGTTCAGCGCGTTCGGCGAGGAGATCGGGCTGGCCGGGGTGATGGCCATCCTGCTGATCTACGGGCTGATCGTGCAGCGCGGGCTGCGCACCGCGATATCGGTCAAGGACCCGTTCTCCAAGCTGCTGGCCGGCGGCCTCTCCTTCATGCTGGCCCTGCAGGTGTTCGTCATCGTCGGCGGCGTCACCAGGCTCATCCCGCTGACCGGCATCACCACTCCCTTCCTGTCGCAAGGCGGGTCCTCGCTGGTGGGCAGCTGGATCCTCATCGCGCTGCTGGTCCGGGTGAGCGATACCGCCCGGCGGCCGCCGCCGCGGCCGATACAGGAGGAGGGACTGACTCAGGTGGTGACGCTGAATTGAACCGTGCGCTGCGCCGGATCTCGATCGCGGTCCTCGTGATGTTCGTGCTGCTCCTCGTCAACGTCAACTACCTGCAGGGCTTCGACACCGCCAGCCTCGCGAGCAAGCCGGGCAACTCCCGCGCCTTCTACGCGGCCCAGAACCAGTACCAGCGCGGCAGCATCGTCACCTCGGACGGCAAGGTCATCGCGGCCTCCAGGCTGAGCAGCGGCAACGACTCCATCAAGTACCAGCGGTATTACCCTTCGGGCCCGGAGTACGCCCCGGTGACCGGCTACTACACGATCTTCGGCGCGACCGGCATCGAGGCGGCGAAGAACTCGCTGCTGTCCGGCAACGACTCCTCGCTCGATGTCAGGAAGATCATCGACCTGATCACGGGCAAGACGACCAAGGGCGCCACCGTTCAGGTCACGATCAACTCCAAGGCGCAGGACGCGGCCTGGAACGCGCTCAAGGCCCTCGGCAAGCCGGGCGCGGTGGTGGCGCTCAACCCGAAGACCGGCGCGGTCCTGGCCATGGCCTCCTACCCCAGCTTCGACCCCAACGTGCTGGCCATACACGACGGCGCCAAGCTCAACAAGATCGACAACAAGCTGCTCAAGGACCCGGCGCAGCCGCTGCTGAACCGGGCCCTGCAGGGGACGTACCCGCCCGGTTCGACGTTCAAGATCGTGACGAGCTCGGCGCTGCTGACCCAGAGCCCCAGTACCACGATCAACACCAACGTCGCTTCGCCGACCACCCTCAGCCTGCCGCAGACCCAGCACATCCTGCACAACGACCAGGGCGAGGCGTGCGGCGACGGGAGCGGCCAGGCCCCGCTGATCACGGCGTTCGCCCAGTCCTGCGACACGACCTTCGCCAAGATCGGCATCCAGGTCGGCGCGAACGCCCTGAACGACATGGCGGGGCAGTTCGGCATGAACAACCCCGACTTGACCATCCCGCTGCCCGTGGCGCAGAGCAACTACGTGATACCGGCCAGCCAGGCGCTGACCGCCTACACGGCGATCGGCCAGCAGAACGACACCGTCACCCCGCTGCAGGAGGCCATGTTCGCCGCGGCCGTCGCCAACGGCGGCACGCTGATGAAGCCCGACCTGGTGCAGCAGGTCACCGCGAGCGACCTGAGCACGGTGCAGGGCATGTCGCCGTCGGTGCTCAGCCACTCGATCTCATCCTCCGTGTCCGACAGCATGAAGCAGATGATGCTCGCCGTGGTCCAGCAGCCCGAGGGTACGGCCTACGCCTTCCGGCAGGACGTCACCGGCGTGGAGATCGCCGGCAAGACCGGAACAGCCGAGACCGGTGCGGTCAGCCTGAACGACGCCGCCTTCACCAGCTTTGCTCCGTTCGCCAACCCGAATATCGCCGTCGGCGTCATAATTCAGGGAGGCGGTTACGGTGCCTCGGCGGCCGCACCCATCGCTGTGCAGGTCATCAAGGCATATCAGCGAGCCGTGGGGAATCAGTGAGCGATTATCTGCTGGCCGGCCGCTACCGGCTGACCGACCGCATCGCGGCCGGCGGCATGGGCGAGGTCTGGCGTGGCGAGGATGACCTGCTCAACCGCGCCGTCGCGGTCAAGCTGCTGCCGACCGGGCGGGCCGGCGACGAGGCGTTCCTGGCCAGGTTCAGGGCCGAGGCACGGTACGCGGCCAGCTTGTCCCATCCGGGCATCGCCCGGGTCTACGACTACGGCGAATCCTCCGAGTTCGGCGGCGCGTACCTGGTGATGGAGCTGGTCAACGGCGAACCGCTGTCGGCGATCCTGGCCCGGGCGGGCCGGCTCTCGCCGGACGCCACCCTGGACATCGTCAGCCAGGCCGCCCGCGCGCTCGACGCCGCCCACCAGGCCGGCATCGTGCACCGCGACATCAAGCCGGGCAACCTCCTGGTCGCCGCGGGCGGCACCACGAAGATCACCGACTTCGGCATCGCCACCGCGGTGGCCGCGGCCCAGGCGTCGCACCTGACCGAGACCGGCATGGTGATGGGCACGGCGATGTACGTGTCGCCCGAGCAGGCCACCGGCGCCCAGGTGACCGAGGCCTCCGACATCTACTCGCTCGGCGTGGTCGCGTACGAGTGCCTGGCCGGGCGTCCGCCGTTCACGGCCAGCGAGCCGCTGGCGATCGCGTTCGCGCACAAGCACGAGCCGGTGCCCGATCTGCCGCCGGACGTGCCGGAACCGGTCAGCGACCTGGTTTACCACATGCTGGCCAAGACGCCGCAGGAGCGGCCGGGCAGCGTCCGGCTGGTGGCCGACCGTGCCGACATGCTGCGCGACGCGCTGGCCCTGGGTGGGTCCGCGGAGCCCGGGTACCCCGGCGCGACCCGCTCCGACCTGCCGGCCGCGGCCACCGGCGCGCTGTCCGGCCCGGGAGATCCCGGCACCGGGTCGTTCCCCGGCCCATGGGGTATCAGGATTCCGGGCGGCGCCAGCCGGCGCCGCCGGTTGGTCGT
>Ga0207683_10000641_pt1 | contig 31947 bp, 19 predicted proteins | sample KBSM73metaG_FD_184333 | JGI IMG/M metagenome (GOLD analysis project Ga0207683, IMG submission 184333) | Miscanthus rhizosphere microbial communities from Kellogg Biological Station, Michigan, USA - KBS M7-3 metaG (SPAdes) (version 2) | ecosystem: Host-associated > Plants > Roots > Rhizosphere >... | reverse complement strand
CCCGGGCATGCCGTTCGGGTACATCGTATGGACGGCGTACTCGGAGACGCTGGTCGTCTGGTTTCCGGACTGGAACGCGGCCGCGTAGACGCGCGAGCCGTCCTTCGACACCGCGAGTGCGCGCGGGGTGTCCGCGAACAGCGTGAGCTTGGTGAGGCGGGTGCCGCCGGCCGGCGTGCCGAGGTTGTTCGCGTCGAACACCCAGACGTCGGCGCGACCGATGCCGGGCGTCTGCAGGTCGTACGCGTCGCCGGTGTTCTGACCGCGGTGCGCGGTCGTGATGAACGCGCGGCTCTTGTTCGGGCCGGCGAACACGATGTCGCGCGGCTCGTCACCGACGAGCAGCGTGCGCGTGACGGTCGCGACGAGCGCGCTGTCGAGCTTCACGATGCTGACGGAGTCGGAGAGATGGTTGACGACCCAGATCTCGTCGTTCGTGCGCGCAGCGACCGCGATCGGCTCGAGGCCGACGCTGATCGAGCTGACGGGCGTCAGGCTTCCGTGGTTGACGCGGAAGATCTCCAGACGATTGTCGGGCGTGTTCGCCGCGAACAGCAGCTTGCCGTCGGGTGAGAGCGCGAGCGGTCGCACCTGGAGCGTCTCGAACAACGTGTAGTCGTTGCCGCTCGACGGAAGCCGAGTGACCGCAGCGGTGTCTGACGACTCGGTGGAATCATCAGCGCAGGCGCCCTGAAACAGCGCGAGAGCGAGAAGGAGGCGAGCGAGTCTCATCCGTACCCCTGTTCGCGCGGGACCAGTACCGCGCGAGTTCACCCTCACCCAGCGCAGATGTAGGCGTGAAGCAGTAAGGTTTGTCGGGTAGCTCTCAGTTAGTTCATGGGGTGATGGTCGAATTCATCCGCGCGACGGACGACCTGCAGCATTCGGCTGCATGCGCGATGTCGGTCCACGCCTGACCACGGCGGACGTGCCTCGATCTGACGGCGAGCGCGGCGATCAGCCAGACGAGCAAGCCGCCTGCCCCGCCGGTGCCAGCATCGCAGCCGCGCGAGGCTGGGCACGCGTCGGGATCGGGGGAGCGACAACCGCGCGGCTCGGCGCCGTGGGCGACGGCGTCGACAAAGGGCTGTACGAACGAGGCGACGTTGCGATCCACGCGCACGTCGGTGGCGTTGCGATCGCACAGGATGTCGCCGGCCGACGTCACGCCGATCAGGTACTCGACGCCTTCCACGGTCACGAAGGCAGGGCCGCCCGAGTCGCCGGCGCAGGTCTGCGACGGCCCGGGGCTGAAGGAGAAGCTCGAGTCGTCGACGGTGGCGATCATGCTCGTCCCCTGCCGTTTCGACGGCGGATCCGCGTCCGCATCGCTCATCGTGAGACCGAATCCGACGATCCGGATCGGCTGCCCGATGTCGATGGGCGACAGGTCCGGCGGCGGCAGACGCGCCGGGACCGCCGAAGCCGGCGCGTCGAGCAGGATGAGGCCGAGATCGGCGTCCGACTCGCCGCGCCGGAATCCCGGCGCCGCCACCTGGTAGACCGCGTCGCGCGACTCGCCGCCGGATACCGACGAACCGAAGAGCACCTGGTCCGCGAGGCCGATGCAGTGACCGGCGGTCAGGACGATCCGGGGTGCGATCAGTGTCCCCGTGCAGACCAGCCGCCCGTCGCCGAGCAACGCGGCGATCTCGCCGTCCCCGTCGTCGACCACCCCGGCGGTGATCGGCGCGCTCGGCGGCCCGGCGTGCGCGATCCCGCCGAGGACGCAGATCGCGATCACCAGCCTTCGAGCGTCGGGGATGGGCGAGATCGTCATCGGCGCGCGATCACGAGCCGCACTCGTTGACGACCAGGACCACTCCGCCGGCGCACTCGAGGTCGGCAAACGGGTTGAGCCCGAGCTCGTACCCGGCCGCGCCACACGCTCCCATTCCCACCAGCGTCGATCCGATGCAGCCCCACAGGCTGTATTGCGTCTTGATCGCGTCCACGTCGTTCGACATCGCATGAAGGGTGCGAAGCGTCTGCGGATCAGACGTCAGGGTGTCGATCAGCACCGTGCCGGTCTTGGTGAAGCGTAGCTCCTCGGGCTGATCGCCCATCGTTCGCATGGAAACGGTCTGGTCGTCGACCATCTGGAACTGGAGCGCGGAGATGACCGCACCGTCGGCGCCGACGCCGAGCATTTGCAGGTCCTTCGAACTGCCATAGACCTCCCACGACACGATGCCGGTGGCCTGGGTCGTGGCGGCCGCCGCTGGCACGGTGGTCGACTGCGAGGTCTTGGAGGGCTGCTGGTTCGAGTCGGTCGCACAGCCGGTGGCGAGCATGGCGACGAGGGCGAGGTGCATGGCAAGAGAGGTCTTCATCATGGAGCGCCCCGCACAGCAACCTGCGCGCCAACGCCAGGTCCCGTGAACACGTCCTGGCGGCACGCCGTCGACGTGCAGCTTGAACGCTTCACGTCCAACTTGAACGCGACGCGGCCAATGCGCCTGCTCGGCTACGGCCGGCGACCCTTGCGTGGCCGTGGCAGTCCGTATTGATCGAGCTTGTACACGAGCGCGCGGCGCGTGATGCCGAGCAGCCCCGCAGCCTCGCTCTGGTTGCCGGCACACCTCGCGAGGGCGTCGAGCACCGCCACCTTGTCGATGTCGCGGATCTGCTCCTTGAGCTGGTCGATGTCACGCGCCGGCGTGGCAGCAGCTGGCGTGGCAGCTGCCGGCGGCAGGACGGCGCGCATCTTCTCGAGCGGCAAGTGCTCCGGCAAGATCGGATCGTCGCCGCACAGCAGGACCGCACGCTCGATCACGTTACGCAGCTCGCGGATGTTGCCGGGCCACGGATACGTCTCGAGCATGGCCATCGCATGCTCGGAGATCTGCGGGGCACCAGAGGTGCGCGGCGTCTCGTGCACCGCGCGGTCGACGAACGTGGAGGCGAGGCCGCGGATCTCCGACACGCGCGAGCGGAGCGGCGGAATGGTCAGCGAGATCCCGTTGAGGCGGAAATACAGATCCGAGCGGAACGTCCCGCGCGTGATCTCCGCCTCGAGATCGCGGTTCGTCGCCGCGACGAAGCGGACATCGATCGAGATTGGCTTCAGGCCGCCAACTCGCGTGACCTCGCGCGTCTCGATCACCCGCAGCAGCTTGACCTGCGTCGAGACCGGCAGCTCACCAACCTCATCGAGAAATATCGTGCCTCCATCCGCGGTCTCGAGCAGTCCTTGCTTGGCGGCCAGCGCCCCGGTGAACGCGCCCTTCTCGTGGCCAAAGAGCTCGCTCTCGAGCAACGATTCCGAGAGCGCCGCGCAGTGCAGGCGCAGGAACGGCTTGCGCGAGCGCAGTGACTCGCGATGCACGGTCTCGGCCAGCATCTCCTTGCCGACGCCCGTCTCACCCAGGATCAGCACGTTGATCATGCCCGCCGCGACGCGCCGCACGAGTCGCTGCAGTCCCTGCATCGCAGCACTCGTGTCGACCACGGGCGTGACCGTCCCGGGCGCGGCCGCTGCGAGGAGCCCGTCGGCGTCGCGCGCGTGCTGCGGATAACAGGCGACGCCCGCCCGAGCGGTGATCCGTCGGGCTGCGAGGCGCTCACGCACACGTTCGAGCTCGACGGTGCCGGTGACGAGCGCCTCGTATTGCCCGGGCAAGTAGCGTGCGACGACGGTCGCTCCGAGCTCGAACCGCAGCGCCTCTTCGATCGCAGCGTCCGCGACGCCGTCGCCACACGTGATGCGCACGACGCTGAACGCCTCACGCGCTGATCCGGCGCGCCCGCATTCCTCGACGAGGCGCGCCTCGAAGTAGCCGTGGCTCCAGATGCGACGAGTCGGACTGTCCGCGCCGCGTTGTTGAACGACGAACATCGCCGCGCCGAGATCGACGACCTCGGAGAGCTGCAGAGCCACGGGGGAACCGGGGCGCAAGCGTTGCTCGCGCACGGTCGTTCCGTTCGTGCTGCCGAGATCCTCGATCATCATCTCGGGTCCGATGCGCAGCAGCGCGTGACGACGCGACAGCGATTCGTGCGCGATCGCGATGTCGCAGCCTGGATCGCGACCGAGCACGAGGTCGCCAGTATCGGGTAAGTCGTGCTTGGTCACGGAGGTCTCGCCGATGACGAGCAAGCAGCGGCCGCGTGCCTCGGACGCCTTGGGCACAGTCTCCAGAGCGGCGATCATGGCGCCACACTAGCGGCGACAAAGCTCGGCATGCCGCATCGCGTTGTTACTTCTCGGTGCCCCGAGCCGTGATACTGGGGCCGTGCGTGGAGACCACTCTTCCGATCCCCGCCGGCCAGTCGCGCATCCAGATCGTGCCTTCGCCCCCGATCCGGCTCGGCCGTTACACGATTGTAAAGTTGCTCGGAAGCGGCGGCATGGGGGCGGTGTTCCGAGGCCACGACTGCGAGCTGGATCGCGGCGTCGCGATCAAAGTCCTTCGCCGCGATCGCGATGCAGAGGAGCTCACCGAGGCGCTCCGCCGAGAGGCTCAGGCTCTCGCCAGGCTCGCCCATCCGAATGTCGTCACCGTGTACGACGTCGGCTTCGATCAAGGGCAGCTGTTCGTCGTCATGCAGCTGATCGACGGCGAGTCGATCGACCGGTGGCTGCGTGCGTGCGCCGCGAGTCCAGCGCAGATCGTCGCGGCGTTCCGCGATGCCGGCCGAGGACTGGCCGCCGCGCACGCGTCGAACCTCGTCCACTGTGATTTCAAGCCGGGCAATGTCCTTGTCGATCGGGATGGCGTGGTTCGCGTCAGCGATTTCGGGCTCGCACGCATCGGCGCGGAGACCGCAATCGCGCTCGCGGGTACGCCGAGATATATGGCACCCGAACAGTTCAGCGGCGTCGCCACAGCCGCGAGCGATCAATATTCGTTCTGCGTCGCGCTCTGGGAGGTGCTCGCCGGTGAGCCACCATTTCCCGACGCACCATTGGACGATAAGGCCTGCGCGCGTGCTCGCCCCACGATGCCGCGCTCGGCGCGCACATCCGGGTACGTTGTCCGCGCGCTCCTCCGCGGGCTCAGCCATGATCCAGACGATCGGTTTCCTTCCATGGAAATGCTGCTCGAGGCGCTCGAGGCGCCGGCGCCGTCGCGGCGGTGGGCGATCGGCGGCGTGGTGGGCGGCACAGCGACTGCGGTGGCGGTGCTCGCGACGTTTGCCCTCGCAGCGCCAGCTTCGGCCGTGCGTACACCCGCGGAGTCCGCCGGCCTGGCGCCACCCATCGTCGGCGCGCCTCGCGCGATCACGCATTACGGCTGGCCCGTGTCCGCCGACGAACCTGCGCTCGACGGCGACAACATCGTATTTTCCAGGAGCGAAGAGGACGCGGTCGATCTCTATACCGTCCCGCTTGCGGGCGGCACACCACGCCAGCTGACATCGACTCCGAGCTGGGAGTGGCGCGCGAATCCGGGGCGCCATCCGGGCGAGGTCATCCATCTGATCCAGAATTCGTCGACGAATCTGGACTCGAAGGTCGGATTTCTCGACACCGCCACGGGCCGCGAAACGATCGCCGCGACGGTGATCACCCCGGATGCGGCCGCGACCGATGATGGGATCGTTTATGTCTCGGCCGACCGGACCGCGCTTCGTGAGCTCGCGCGCGGCCAGGACATCGTGCTCGCGCATGCGCCTGCGGGGCACCTGTTCCACTTCCTGGCGATGTCTCACCATCGAGACCGCGTCGCGGCGATCGTCGAGAGCCGCAGCGGAAACCAGCTGTGCATCGTCGACGTGCAGACCGGTACAAACGATTGCGCTCGAGCAAACGCGCTGCCGTCGCACCCCGCCTTCGGCTTCGAAGATCGCGCACTCTACTACGACGCGCTCGACGGCATTCACCGCCACGTGCTCGCGACCGCCGACGACACCTTGATCGTTCCTGGCGTGGTGTCAGACGGCGGCCTCGCGATTACCGACGATGGCCGAGCTCTCGCGTACTCGAACTGCGAAGCGACGCAGCAGCTCGTCGACTGGAACCTTCAGCATGCCCTCGTGGATGACCCCGATGCTGGCTCTCCCACCGGCACGACCACGGATCATCTCGTCTGGGTGCGCTGGCTGCGCGACCACTCGGTGCTGGTCGCAGACGTCGACGGCACCCCGACGCAGCTCACCGAACCGGAGTTTGGCCCCATCTCCGAGCCCGCGATGAGCCCGGACGGCAACGTCGTCGCGTTCAGGTCCGGCCCACCGCACCCTGGGATCTACGCAATGAACCTCCGTTCCGGTTCACGCGTCCAGGAGATCAGCGGCGACGTGCACGATAGCCATCCGGTGTGGCTAGGCCCCGACCAGCTCGCGTTCACTCGAGCCGGTGATGACGGCATCCCGACCGTGTTCACGGCTGCCAGCGACGGCGCGATGCCACGGCCGATCGCGACGGGCCGAACCGCGATCGGTGGACGCGAGCATCGCCTCCTGGTGGCGACACGCTTCAAGCTCTACTGGATCGATCTCGTGAGCGGCCGCGAACGTCCGGGACCTGAGCGGAATCCGTCCGCCTCCACCAACGCGTCTCTCGTGATGTCACCTGATGGGCGCTGGCTGGTCATGGAGTCGGGAATCCAGGGCCAGCGGCTGGAACGGATGCGCCTCGATCCGCCTGGGCCTGTCGAGCCACTCGCACCGATGGCCGTGGGACAGACCATCGTGGGCAAACCGTCGATCACCAACGACGGCCACGTGGTGGTTGCGCCCGCCAGGTGGGCCGGCAATGTCTACATCGTCCCGGCCACGAGCGGTTCGCGGTTCTGAGCTGCCGCCAGCTACTCTTTGAAGCGGTCGGGAATCGGCGCCATGGGAACGTGTGCGGGCGGCTCCTTGGCGCTGAGGATCACGATGTCGCGAAAACCGCGGCCTCCGTTGGCAGCTGGATCGGCAATCTCGATGTCCGTGCCGTAGTGCCACACGCGCCGGTCGTTCCAGTAGATGAGCTGTCCCGGCGGAACGACGGCGTCGAACACCATCTCGTCGGTCATCTTTCCGTCCGCGTCCAGCTTGTACTGGCTGACGCCGCAGTCGTTCGTGATGTTGACCCGATCGACGATCAGCATGGCGACGTGCTGGTTGCCGTCCTGGTGGAACCCCTCGACGGCCACGCGGCCCGGGCGGCCAGGCAGGCACTCGACGCGCGGGAACTGAACAAGGACGAGCGCGTCATTCCACTGGAAGCGCGAGGCGTAATGAGAGACAAGCCGTCGCAGATCGGGGCCTCTCTAATCCTCGTCGCCGCCGGACTGCTCGGTTGTCGGTACTTTCCTGAGATCGATCGCCGGCAACTTCGCGGCGGCGAGCGCCGTCTGGAGCTGGGCAAGCTCCTTGCGCTGGAAGTCGCTCCAGCTCGCGAGCAGCGTCGTCACCTCGCGGTCATACGCGCGCGCAGCCGCGAGCTGTGTAGTCGTCGGTGCGGCGTCGACCTGCACTCTTGCGTAGAGAGCCGCGACCTCGCCTGCGGCGCTCGCGAGAGCCGGCACCTCCGGATCGCCAGGCTCGTGCTTGCCGCCGGTGAGCAGCATCGTGAGCCTTGTCTTGGTGTCGGCGATCTGGCTGGTGAGTGCGAGGCTGTGCGGAGAGAGCTTCGCGAGCTGGTCCACGACGGACTGGGCCTCGAGCGTCGCCGCAGACGCGCGATCGAGCAGGTCCGCGAGCTGGGTCTCCAGCTTGTTCTGCTGCGCGAGAATGCCAGCCGGCAGCTTGCTTCGCGGATCGAGCTGCACATCGATCTTCGTCGTGAACGCCTGACCGTCGACGATCAGCTTCACCGTGTACGTGCCGGGCGGCACACGCGCACCCTCGGGCGTGCGCACCGTCGCGTGCGGCGCCGCGCTGATCGGATAGCCGTACCTTGGCGCGTGCGGCCGCGTCCGCCGCAGATCCCAGATCCAGCGGTGCATGCCGCGCGTCTTGCCGAGTTGCTGCGCTGGCATCACCCAGTACGCGGGGATCAGCTGCTTCGCGAGCTCGTCGCGAGTGAGCTCGGGGGGATCGCTGCTCGCGTACGCGCGCACGAGCTGGTTCTTCGCGTCGCGGATCTCGAGACGAACGTCCGTGGCGGCCGACGAGAGGTAGTAGTCCAGGCTCGCGCCCGTCGGCGGGTTATCCGCGAGCGGCTCGTCGGGCGGAATCGGCGTGTCGGGATACTCGCTGCGCGGCAATCGCAGCGCCGGAGCGGGCGGCAGCAGCGCGGTCGTCATGCCCGCCGCGACGTGCCGCAGTGGCGAGATGTCGTCCATGATCCAGAACCCGCGCCCGTGCGTCGCGACGATCAGATCGCTGCCGTGAACGACGACGTCGCGCACCGACGTGTGCGGCAGGTCGCGCTGCAGCGACTGCCACGAGTCGCCATCGTCGAACGACACGAACACACCGGTCTCCGTGCTCGCGTAGAGCAGGCCCTTGCGCACCGGATCTGCGCGCACCGCATTGACCGGTCCCGGCGGCAATCCGCTCGCGATCGCGGTCCACGTCTTGCCGCTGTCGTGCGTGCGATAGATGTACGGCGCGAGATCGTCGAGGCGCAGCCGGCTCACCGACGCGTACACCGTCGTGTCGTCGAAGCGCGATGCATCGAGCTGGGTGACCTTGCTCCACGGCGTGACGGCCGGTGGCGTGATGTCGTTCCAGTGCGCACCGCCGTCGCGCGTCCCCCACAGCTTGCCGTCGTCCGTCCCGGCCCAGAGCGTGCGCGTGGTCTTGTACGACGGCGCGAGCGCGTACACCGCGCCGCGGTGCTTCTCGTGATCCTTCGCGCCGAGCGCGCCGATCGTCGGAGGCGTCCCCGGACCGGGATGGCCAAGGTCGGGGCTGATCGTCTGCCAGCTCTGACCGCCGTTCGTCGTCGAGAACACGGTGTTCGCGGCGTAATAGAGCAGATCGGGCCGCACCGGCGAGAACACGATCGGTTGCGTGCGTTCGGCGCGGGCGGTCCCGTGCAACACGATCGGCGTGATGTCCTGGGCCTGGTGCGTCGACCACCGGTAACGCGTGACCGCGGTGCGGCCGGCGCCATAGATGATGTCGGGGTCGCGCGGATCCGGCGCAGCGTAGCCGTACTCGATGATCGCGGCCGGATGCCAGTCGCGCTCGCCGATCGAACCGTCGAGGCCGCGGCTCGCGATGCAGACCGAGCCGCTCTCCTGTTGCCCGCTGCACACGCGGTACGGCACGTCCGCGGTGACGGCGACGTGATAGAGCTGCGCCGTCGGCTGGTTGTACCAGCTGGTCCACGTCGCGCCGCCGTTGACCGTGATGACCGCGCCTTGATCGCTGACGAGGACGAACGCCTTCGGATCGGTCGGGTTGATCCACAGGTTCTGGTAGTCGTCGCCGCCGGGTGCGCCACGCAACCACGTCCACGTCTTGCCGCCGTCGATCGACTTCATCGCGACGATGCTCGCGACGTAGAGCACCTCCGGGTTCGTCGGATCGACGACGGGTACCATCAGGTCGCCGCCACCGATCTTCATCAGCGCCCGGTCGTCGGTGGTGACCGAGCGCCATGTCTCGCCGGCGTCGTCGGAGCGATAGAGGCCGTTGCCCTTGCCGCTGCCGTACTGGCTCTCTTCGGTCGTCGACAGCGTCGCGTACAGCGTCGACGGGCGACTCGCCGCGATCGCGACATCGACTTGCACGAGGTTCGCCGGCAAACCGCCGTGCAGCTGCTTCCATGTCGTGCCGCCGTCGATCGACTTGAACAGGCCGCCGCTCGTGCCTTGATACTGGTTGTCGTCCTCCCACGGGCCGAGCCTCGCCTCCCACATGGCTGCGTAGATCACGTCGGGATGCTTCGGATCGATCGCGATGTCGGATGCGCCGGTGTTGTCGTTCCGGTAGAGCACCTGGCTCCAGGTCTTGCCGCCGTCGAGCGAGCGGTAGACGCCGCGGTCATGGCTCGGTCCGTACGGATGGCCGAGCACGGCGGCGAACACGCGATCGGGATTGCGCGGATCGACCGCGAGCTGTGGAATCTGCTGCGCACCGTCGAGACCGACGTGGATCCACGTCTTGCCGGCATCGCCCGACCGGTAGACGCCGTTGCCGACGGAGAGGTCGGGGCGCAGCAGCCCCTCGCCGCTGCCGGCATAGATGATGTTCGGATCCGAAGGTGCGATCGCGAGCGAGCCGATCGACTGGGTCGGCTGGTCATCGAAGATCGGGTGCCACGTACGACCGGCATCATCCGTCTTCCACACGCCGCCGTTGACCGGTGCCATGTAGAACACGTTCGAGTGCCCCGGCACGCCCGCACAGGCGCGCGTGCGACCGCCGCGGAACGGCCCGATCATCCGCCAGTGCAGCGCATCGAACGCATCCGCCGGCGGCGGCGGGGCAGCCCCGGCACTCGCAGGAACGATCGCAAACGCGGCGGCCAGCGCGAGGAGACGCATCGCGCACAGTGTACGCCGACGGTAGGCTACTCTTTCGATCGTGTCAGGACGTTACGAGCAACTCGGTCGCCAGCTGCGCAAGGTGCGCACCTCCCTCGCCAAGCAAGACACTCGAGCCACGTCCGTGGCGCTGCGCCGTGCGACGCACCTCGCGAGCGACCTCGTGCTCGAGCAGGTCGACGTCGACGACGTTGCGGCCGGGCTTACCGAGCTGGTGACGCGGCACGTTGTCGATGCCCCGCTCGCGGAGCGCCTGGTGCAGAGGTTGACGGCCGACGAGGACGGCGACCGCGAACCTGATGCGGCCGAGGTCACCGAGCGCGGTCGCGATCTCGATCGCCTGCTGCGCAGCCTCCAGCACGGTGCCGTGATGCCGGGGCTTCCGTTCGTCGCCCTCGTCGCAACCGAGATGCCGGCTGCCGAATCGCGTGCAGCGCTCACGATCTCCGGACGTCACATCGTGATCGCCGGCCGCGGCGGCGAAGGCCTCGTATTCGTCGATGATCGCCCGATCGGCCGTCCGTTCGCGATGCAGTCGCCGCCGAGCAGCAAGGCCGAGGTTCACCGGGCTCCTTCCGGTATCACGCGGATCACCTGGGAGTCCGAGGGGCTCGCCGTCGAGCTCGGGCCGGACTTCACGACCGCCACACGCGTGCTCTGAGCCTCACGGATTGCAGCTGATGATCGTCGGCGGAAACGTATCCGAGCAGCCGACGCCGATGTACGGCGAGTCGCAGTAGCCGTACATGTCGCGGATGCACGCTTGCACCCCGCACGCTGCAGCGCTGCCGCAGCTCGCAGGAATCGGCTTGCACACGGTCTCTCCGTCACGCGCTCCGCCGAGATACGTGACCTCGACTTGATCGGAACCGCAGTTCATCGACGACGAGGAGCTGCACGACGCCAGCGCGGCGAGGAGAACGAAGCGCATCATGACGCGAGTAGACCACTACTGGAGCACGACGTGGTTGATCGGCTTGATGCTCTGGCCGGCCGGGTACGCGTAGCTGACGTACGTCGACGAGAACAGCCCGGTCGCGGCGTTGCCCCACCCCCACACGACGAGACCGAACTTGTGATGACTGGACGCGGTGTGGATGCCGTTGTTGCAGGTGCCCACGCCCTGGAAGTTGCCGGTCACGAGGTCGACGTACGCGTACTCGAGCTGGTCGCCGGCATCGACGGGCACCCAGCCGGTCACGGTTCCGACGCAGTCGATCGTGACATCGTCGAACTGCGCGCCATCGCGCTCGCGGGTGAGCACGAGGTGGGTCTCGGGATAGGTCGGGTCGGTGAAGAACGTGTAGGCCGCGAGGTACTGGTCGGGCGGCACGACGTTCACAAACTCCGGGTCACCGCGGCAGTCGTTGCCATCGTTCACGGTCTGGCAGCCGGTCATGTGCGCCGACATGTAGAACGGGTGGTCGTCGTCCTGGCTCTTGACGATGAACGGACCCGGGGCGTTGAAGATCGCGAGCTGGCCGAACGACAGCGTCGATGGCGCGCCCGGTGGCTGCGAGGGCTCGTAGGTCAGCGTTGTTCCGTCGGCGCCGCCCATGATCCGCCACGGCGGCGACTCGACCGTGGCGCCGAACCGGTTCGGGTAGCGAATCGCGGCATACCGGCTGCCCATCGCGTGAATCGGCGGGATCTCCTGGTGCGCGGCGTCGCACGCGATCTTGTCGTACGGAATGTCCATGCAGGTGTGGCCGCCCCACATTCCGATCGGCGCGTCCGAGGTGATCGAGCTGCCGTTGAGCTCCGCGTTCTGGGTGAACTGCAAGACCTGACCGGCGGCGAGCGTATAGGTCGTGCTCACGCCCGCGGCCGCTGCTGGCACGCCGGTGCCACCGACGATCGCGACGCTCGGCTTGATCGAGATGTGCGTGGCGTCCTGCTGCGCGACGAGCTCGAGAAAGGGTGGCGAATCGTTGCCGCCGCTGTCCGAGCCGGTCATCGGACGGTGGGCCCGCTCCCAGGCGTCCACGGCGACGTAGCTCGCGTCCCATGCCGACGTCGGAAAGAGCAGCGTCGCGCTGGTGACCGCGGAATTGCCGCCGCCGTACGGGAAGATGTCATAGGCGACGACGGGCGCCGAGGTCGTGATGTGGAACGCGTGGCCGAGGCCGGTGCCATGGACGGCCGCGTCAGCGGTGGTCAAGGCCGGCGCGATCCCGCTGGGGCACGCCTCGTATCCAGGCAGCGGGATCGCCGGTGGCTTGTTTGCGAGGAACACGATCGCGACCTGATTCGGCGGCAGCATGCCGCCCATGAGCGGCGTGTACGTGATCGTGCCGCCCTGCCCCGTCGGGATCCGCGCGAACCCGTCGATCGGAAGCGACATCCCGTTGTACTCGACGTGGATCGACACCGGCATGGACCACGTGTTCGCGACATACGCAGCGAAGCAGCCGCCGTTCGCGGTCAGGAACGAATCGGGGTTGACCGCGTAGTAGTCGCAGCCGACCGAGCTCGTGTTCGCGGCGGCCGCGGCGCACGGATCGACGCACGCGCCGCCAGCACACCCGAGGCTGGCATCGCACTGCTGGATCACGTTGCCATGGCAGTCCACGACGTCGTGGAGATCCGCCGAGCACAGATTCTGCGCGCAGCTGCTTCCGCCACCGCCGTCACCGTTGCCATTGCCATTGCCACCGCGGCGATCGGGACCGCACGCCGCCGCCATCACGAGAATCACCATCAGGACTCGCATCGCGCGCAACCTATACGAGCGTTCCGACGACAACCAAGCACCGCGTTCGATGTCAATGACGATTGCGCGTGGTGCGCAGCACTCGCTGCACTTCGAGTGCGAGCGGTGGATCGAATCGTGCGTTTTGCGAGTCGGTGCACGGTGTTGAGCACCGCGGCTGCATGCGCCGGTAGCGCCGCCAACAGCATCTGACACTCGGCGCGCGGCTGCTCGATCACTGTTCGTTGTTGTCGGCGCGAGTGTTTGCGACGCTCCGCGACATGGCGTCTCCCGTCGCACGTGTTGGTCGCATGAAACGACCGGCGACCATCGAGCGAGCCTCGACGCTTCGCCCGCGCGCACTGTCGCTCGCCGAGACGTCGCCGTACCGGCGCACGAGCGCGAGCTCGATCGACGAGAGCACGACACCGAGCGAGTTCGGGCCGTACCTCGTCTACGAGCAGCTCGGCGAGGGCGGCATGGCGCACGTCCATCGGGCCGAGCTCGTCTCGCCCAGTGGCTTGCGCAAGCAGGTCGCGCTCAAGCGTCTCAACACCGACGCCTGCGAAGATCCGGCGCTCGTCGCGTCGTTCGTTCACGAGGCGCAGCTCGCGGCTCGGCTCCATCATCCGAACATCGTGCAGGCGTACGACCTCGGAAAGATCGACGACACGTACTACATGGCGATGGAGCTCGTGCCCGGCCCGACGCTGTGGCAGGTGATGACGCTCGTGCGGAACGGCGGCGCCGGCGCGGTCCCGCTGCCGATCGCACTCGAGATCTTGATCCAGATCTGCGACGCGCTCGATCACGTGCACAGCCTTTGCGACGAGGGCGGCAAGCCGCTCGACTTGATCCATCGCGACGTCTCGCCGGCCAACATCATCATCTCGCGCACGGGCGCAGCGAAGCTGATCGACTTTGGAATCGCGAAGGCGCGCTCCGCGCGTCACACGACCCAGGCCGGCGTCATCAAGGGCAAGCACGGCTACGTCGCGCCCGAGTACACCTACGGGCACCTCGATCAGCGCGTCGATCTGTTCGCGCTCGGTGTCGTCGCGCACGAGCTGATCTCGGGTCGTCGCCTGTTCCTCGGAGATACGGACTACGCGACGATCGCAAATGTCCGCCACCTGCCCGTTCCGCCGCCGTCGCGATTCGCGCCGGGAGTCTCGCCCGCCCTCGACACGATCGTGTTGACCGCTCTCGAGCGCGAGCCCGGAATGCGCTGGCAGAGCGCTGGTGCCATGCGTGCCGCGCTCGTCGACGAAGCGCGCAAGCAGCCGGTCGCGATCAGTGGTCCGCAAATCCGCGACTGGGTCGAGTGGGCATTCCAGCAGACACCGCGCCGCGACTCCAGCGTCGACCGCTGCCTCGATGGCCTCGACCCGAGCATTTCGATCGTGATCGAGATCGAAGAGCCCGAGTTGCGCGTACCGCAGGTCATCGAGCGAGCGCCCGAGCCGCCCCCTCTGCCCGAGCCGCCCGCGCTGCCCGAGCCGCCCGCAATCCAGGCGAAGAAGCCAGCGCAGCCACGGAAGCTGCGCCACGGCATTCCCGCGCGTGCACCGCGCTGGCGCGCTCCTACGCGGTGGATTTCACCGCCGCGCAGGCGGTCCGCTGCACCGGTGCTGATCCTGCTCGCGCTGTTCGCGTTTGGCATGCTCGCGGCCGACCAGGGCTGGATCGACGTCGAACGGCTGCGGGCTCTCCTGACCCTGTAGCCCGCGCGTTCCCGCTACTCCGGGATCGCCACGATCGAGGTGAGCGCCTTGCCGGTCTTGCTCTTGATCGCGAACCGCTCGGCGATCTCGTCGGGCTCCGGGAGCTTGTCGAGCTTCATGATCTTGCCGTCGGTCACGGTGACCGTGATCTCGTCGACCTTGGTGGTCGAGCGCAGCCCCTTCTCGATCGCCTGCTTGATGCACGCATCGATCGCGGAGGCGTTGGGCCGTCCTTTGACCTCCTTGCGCGGCATCACCTCGCCCACGTAGGCCTGCAGCTTCTCGATCTTCACGAAGTTCTCGGCCTTCTTGAGGTGCAGCGCGTCGATCTTCATCTGCGAATACTTCGCGACCTTCGACGTGAGTGGATCGACGAACTGGGCCGGGTTATCGAGGAGGTCCTTGCCCTTGCCATCCGTGCGAAGTGCCCACTTGGCCTTGTCGGCCTGACGCCACGCCCAGACCGCGATGGGCTTGAGGTCGATGGCCATATCGACATCGCCGCCGCCGCCGATGCCGACCGCGCCCTTGGCGTCGAGATGGATCTCGATCTTGCCGCCCTTGATCTTGAAGCCGCCGCCGGCCTCACCACCGGCGCCGAGCTGTCCACTGACGCCGCCCGAGACCTTGAACGCCTCGCGGCCATAGAGGCGCGCCGTGCCGCTGCCGGTCACGGTGCCTTCGACGCCGGCAAACGCCTTCACGCTACCCGAGACGGCGATCGATTCCTTCGAGAAGCTGAGCTCGCCTTCGGCCTCGGCCGAGGCACCGGCGCTGCCCTCCAGCTCGAGCTCGCCGCCGACCCCGAGCGAACCGACATCGAAGCTCGTCTCGACGGTCGCCTTGCCCTTGGCGCCCGCGAACGCCTTCGCGCTGCCCTCGAGGACCATTCCGCCCTGTCCGAGCTGCGCGCGTCCCGAGACCTGCACGAGGGCGCCGCCGAACAGCGTGAGGTTGGCACCGAGCTTGGCCGTGAGCTTTCCGTACTTCGCCTCGAGCTCGCCGCTCAGCTTGAGCGAACCACCGACGATGATGCCGGCTTGCACGAGCACCGCGTAGGCATCGGCGAGCTCCACGGCCTCCACGCGACCGTAGGCAGTCGCCTGCACCGCGCTCTCGTGCGTTCCCGACGCCTTGATGCCGCGCTCTTCGGTGCCGGTCAGCTGCTTCTCGCCCTTGTCGGTGCGCTTCGCGTAGGCGCTCGCCGCCGCTTCGAGCACGCCCGGCTCGGCGCGCGCAAATGCCTCCACCGCACGCGAAACCTTCGCCTCCTCCTCGCTCTTCGGTTTCGGCGTCTGCGTGGGCGGGCTCGTGACGTTTTCGCTGCTCTGCGTCGACGATGGCTTTTTCGCGTGTTCAGGCATGACACTCCCTATTCGATGCGGCCGTTGCCGAGTTTTCCGACGCGCTCCTTCTCGAGCTTGATTGCTCGACGAAGGTCGTCTGCAGTGATCGCCGGCGCCTCGGCGCGGCCCGCGGCGAGATACGCAGCGCGCAGTGCGGCGTTGCGGATGTACCCGCCGGAGAGCTGATAGGTCTCCGCGAGCTCGCGCAACCCGAGGTCGCCACGCGTCGGCAGGCTGCGCGGCAGGTGCGCAGTCCACAGGCGCAGGCGCTCGTTCTCGTCGGGAAACGGGAACTCGACATGGACCGCGAGCCGGCGGCGGAACGCGGCGTCGATCGCCGTCCCGAAGTTCGTGGTCAGGATCGCGATGCCGGTGAACGAATCGATGCGCTGCAGGAGGTAGTTCGTCGCGGCGTTCGCGTGCTTGTCGTTCGACGACTTGACCTCGGTGCGCTTCGTGAACAGCGCGTCTGCCTCGTCGAACAGCAGGACGATCTCGCCTTCTTCGGCTGCATCGAACAGCGCCGAGAGATTGCGCTCGGTCTCGCCGATCCACTTGGAGACGACCTTCGAGAGGTCGACGCGCCACAGCTCGTAGCCGAGCGCGCGCGCGATCACGCCCGCGGCCATCGTCTTGCCGGTGCCGGGGCCGCCCTGAAACAGCGCCGTCACACCGCGCGCGGTCGTCGCGACATCGCCCATCCCCCAGGTCTCGAGGACCGTGCGGCGGAAGCGCACGCGAGCGACGAGCTCGCGCATCGCGTCGTCGACATCGGGGGTGACGACGAGGTCGGCCCAGCTCGCGAGCCGCTCGACGCGCTCGGCCAGGCGGGCGACGCGATGACCGCGCGATGCGCGCAGTGCTGCGATCGGATCCGGCGCCTCGGCCGCGCGTGCGATCGCGCCCGGCCCGATCGCGTAGCGCTCGGCGAGTGCATCGGCGCGTGCCGCGTCGTCGAGGTGGAGGCGCCAGCAGGCCGCGCGCTCGGTCTCGCTGAGCATCGGGAAGTCGATGCTCTCCGACGGCGTGAACGGCAGGTCGGTATCGCGCGCGGCGCGCATGAAGAGCGGGCCCATGTGGTTGTCGAGCGCGGCGCGGACGGCGGTCCGCCGACCCTCGTCGTCGGCCAACAGGCCGTCGAGGTCGACCACCGGGATGTTTCCGCGCAGCGCGACATCGCGCAGCCGCTGCGCCAGCTCGGGCGCGTTCGCTGCAACGATGTCGACCTCGCGCCCGGAACACGCGGCGAGCATCGCGGCCACCGTGCGGCGACCGCAGCCGGGCTTGCCGCGCAGGGCGATGCGCGCCGGCGCCGAGCGCGGCTCCTCGAGCGCACGCGCGAGCGCCGTCACCGCCTCGCGCGGGCCGATGAAGTCCGCGAAGTCGAGCACGAACGACGTCGTGAAGCTCCGCGACTCGATGCTGGCACCGGCCAGGCGCCGCGCGATCGACGGGTGCACCGAGAGCGCCGCGAACGGCCGCACGCCCGGCGCGATCACCACCGCGCCCGATCGGACGAGCGGCGCATCGACATCGAGCTCGCGAGCCAGCGCGGACTGATCCTCGATGCCGGCCTGGAGCAGGGTCGCGATCAGCACCTCGTCGACGAGTGGCCGCGATACGTCTGCCACCGCAGCATAGTCACGCGCGAGCTCGCACCAGACCTGCGGTGCGGCGATGAGCACCAGCACCGTCGCGGCCATCGGAGACAGGTCAAGCTCGTGCGCGAGCTCGACGTGCGGCGCGCCGCGGCGCCCCCAGCTCATGTAGGACTCGGCCGCCGCGCGCTCGCGTTCGCGCACCGTCGCCATCTCGGTGGCGTCGGAGCTCCTCGCGGCGATGGCGATCGCGCACACCGCCTCGATCCACGCGTGCACGGCGGCGAGGTACTCGGCAAGCTCCTCGCGTGACAGCGACTCGGCCCTCGGGGCGCCGAGCGCGTGCAGGTAGGCGCTCCAGGCGGGCTCGTCGGCGGGCGCGGCGTCCTCGGCGGGCGCGGCGTCCTCGGAGGGCGCGGCCTCCTCGGCGGGCGCGGCGACCTCGGCGGGCGCGGCGTCCTCGGCGGGCGCGGCGTCGTCGGCGGGCGCGGCCTCTTCGGCGGGCGCGGCGACCTCGGCGGGCGCATCGACCGGTTCGGGATCGTCGCTCGCCGGGACCTCGTCGTTACCGACCTCCGAGTCGACCACCACGATCGCGCACGCAACACCGTTCGCGCCGGCGTCGATGTCGGTCAGTCCGCGACCGAGCCGGATCGTGTTGCCAGCGTTGTCGACGATCGCGACGGTCGAGCCGACCTCGTCGATCGCACACGCAGCGACCGGCGACGTCAGGATGCGCTCGGCGATGCAGCGACCTTCACGCACGTCGAGAAGCGCGACGTGCTCGCGGCGCACCAGCACGGTATGGCCGGCACGGTCGGCGACTGCCGCCACGCGCGACTCGCCGATCCGGATCCGCGTGTTGAGCCGTCCCTGGCGCAGGCTATAGAGCACGATCGTCGAGCTCGCCGAACCGACCAGCTCCACCAGCAGCGCGCTGCCATCGAGCACCACCGCGCTCGCGCCGATCCGCGCGGACGCGAGGTCTGCCGGAACCGCGAGCTCTAGCTGTCCGAGTCGGATGCACGCGCCCCGACGCTCGGCCGTACGCGCCGCCACCAGGATCCTGCGGTCCGCGGTGCGCGCTCCGAGCTCCTCGACCACGCACGAGCCGTCATCGCGCTCGCGGATCAGCGCACACCAGTGCTCGCTCTCGATCAGCGCCGCGCGCGGAGCACGATGGACGCCGACGATCGTGACCTCTCCGGCCAGCTCGGCGAGCGCGGTCGCGCCCAGCTCCTTGCCGTTCGCGGCGTAGCGATGCAGCGCTCCGTCACGCGTGACGACCCACACCTGCCCGCCCACCACCGTCGCCGTGGCGATGCCCGCCGGCACACCGACGCGCGTGTCACCGATCCGGATCGCAGCGTCCTCGCCGGCGACCACGGAGCCACCCGGGAGCAGCGCGACGAAGGCTGCGCGTGAACAGGCGGGCGTCGCCGCCGTGACCAACGAGAGCTGCATCGACACAACACACGCAACCGCCGCGTGAACCCTGCAACGCTTCCTGCGATCATCGTAACGTGGCGCTACAGCAGGCTTTTCGGATAGGATGGGAAGATGGGTCGGGAGCTAGGGACCGGTGTACATCGCGTGATGAAGGGGCCGGCCTCGACGCTGTTCGGCATCTTCAGCGACACGAACCGCTTCGATCGCATCAGCGGGGTGACTCCGTCGACGTATACGTTCGAGCTGCTCGATCCGAAGGACCCGACGTCGCGGACGCGCATCGGGCATGCGCAGCAGGGACCGATTCCGCTGCACTTCGCCGAAGAGGGCGAGTACTGGTGCGACACGTTTCTGCGCGGCGAACGCCAGTTCCGCGGCGGGTTTTCGCGGCTGTTCCGACGCGCGTTCCTCGAGGTGACGTGCAAGCCGCGCGGCGATCGCGAGACGGACGTCTCACTGCGCGTGGGCTTCGAGCCGAGGTGGTTCGGCTGGTTGCTGCTGCCGTACTTTCTGTTCGTCAACGCGCTGGTGCTGCGGCGCTACCTGCGCTCGGTCGAGCAAGTGCTCGCGACTCCGGCGATGACCGCACCGGTCGACCAACCTCCGGCGGTGCAGGCCCGGTACCTGCTCGGTGCCTATTACGGCGACCAGACGCGCGCGTCCGGCCGGCGCACCCGCGTCTCGCCGGCATTCGAGGAGCGCGTCGAGCGGTTCAAGGCGTCGCCGGTCGACGGTGCGCTCCGCGACAAGGTGATCGGGCTCGCGCGTGATGCACCCGATGAGGCCGTGCTGCAGATCCATCCGCTCGAGCTCGCCACGCGGTGGCAGGCCGACGGACGCGAGCTGATCCGCACGTTCCTGCACGCGACGCGCGCCGGCCTGTTCGATCTCGAGTGGCAGATCGATTGCCCGGGGTGTCGCGTCGGCGTCGACGCAATGCCGCGACTCGACCAGCTGCGCGGGCGCATTCATTGCGACGAGTGCGACGTCTCGTTCGACGTCGATTTCGACACCCATGTCCACGCGACGTTCACGGTGAATCCGGCCGTGCGCGAGGTGCGTCGCGTCGTGTACTGCGCGACCTCGCCGTACTTTCGGCCGCACGTGCATGGCTACGCGCGCATCGAGTGTGGCGAGACCCGCAAGCTCGGTCCGCTGCCCGATGGCGACGTTCTCGTGCGGGCACGCGGCACGGGACGCTCGCTGACGATCCCGCGCGGCACCAGCGGCGGCATCGCCATCGAATACACCGAGGATGGGTTTCGGGTGACGACCGACGAGGTGCACGACCGCATGCTGTGGGTGACGAATCGATCGATCCGTCCGATCCGCATGCAGGTCGAGCGCGCCGGCTGGGCGTCACCGCGTGCACGCGGCAGCCTCATCATGACGATTCCGGGGTTCGTCGACCTGTTCGGCACCGACGCGCCCGCGGCAGGCCTGGCGATGGAGGTCGGGCGCATCGCCGTGCTGTTCACCGATCTCGTCGGCTCGGTCGAGCTCTACAACCGCGTGGGCGATGCGAAGGCATTCGCGGTCGTGCAGCAGCACTGGCGCGACGTCGCGAAGATCGTCATGGATCGCCGCGGCTCCGTGATCAAGACGCTCGGAGACGGCGTGTTCGCCGCGTTTGTCGACCTCGATGACGCGATCGTCGCGGCGCTCGACATCATGGCCGCGGCCGAGCGGCTCTCGAAGCAGCATGCCCTCGCCTTCGCGATCCGCGCGGGCTGCCACGAAGGTCCTTGTTTCATCGTGCGCGCGAATGAACGTGTCGACCTGTTCGGTTCCACCGTGAACCTCGCGGCGCACTCTCGTCGGTCAGCGGCGGCCAGCAGCTCGCGCTGCTCGGGACGCTCGCCGAGACCCGCAGCGAGTCGCTGGTCGCCGCAGGCCACGACGTCGAGAAGACGAGCTCGGCGATCAAGGGGCTGCCCGGCGAGGTCTTCATCGCGATCGTCACGCGCAAGCCATCCGCCGAGCTGCCGCGTCTCACCCGTCATCGCACCGACCCGGTCGGGCTGCCGGCGCTTCGCAAGCCTGGAGCCTAGGCGCCGATCGCGACGACAAAGAGGTAGCGGAACGAGGCCGAGGTATGCGCGGTGTAAACGATGACGTGGCCTGCCTGCCCGTACGGCGTCGCCGCGACCTGGGCATTGCTGCCGAAGCTGCACGAGTTCGATGTCGCCATGTTCTCGACGATGTCGACGGTCTGGTTCGACGCGACCGCGAATGCCACGTCGGCCTTCTGCGCGAGGTCGCGCTGAGCCTCGCCGACCGATGCCGGCGCTGCATTGACGGTGTTGACGTTGCAGCAATCGAAGTGACTCCCGTTCCAGCCGTTGCACACACCGATCGTCGCGTTCGCATTCCACGATCCGACGACGAAGCTCGTCGCGACATAGACATGCTGGAAGTTGGTCGGCTCGTACAGCGACGCGAACTGTGCGGGATCGGTCGCCGACTGCACGAGCTTGCCGCCGGTGACCGCCCACGTCCCGATGCCGCCGGTGCCGCCGTCGGTCCACCCGGCGATGTCGGCCGCGTCGTAGAAGCCGACCCACAGCGCGCGCGCATCGCCGGCCGTGGCGGGTCGCGGGTCGCAGGCATCGCCCACGCCATCGCCATCGCCGTCGGGATCGGTCGCGCTCGCGAGGTGCGGGCAGTGATCGCAGGCGTCGCCGTGATGGTCGCCGTCCCAGTCGCGCTGGTCTGTGTTCGCGACCGTCGGGCAGTTGTCCTGGGCGTCCACGACGCCGTCGCCGTCGGTATCGACGTTCGGCGAGCCATCGGGCATCGCGTCGATCTGCACCGGCGCGTCGATCGCAGCGCCATCCGCCGCGCCGTCCGCGCCGTCCGCGCCGTCCGCAGGTGCACCCGGCGACGTCGCGTGAAACGAGCACGCCATCAGGACCACACAGGCAGCGCTCCGCACCCGATCCAGCTTACTTCCTCGTCGCCCCGTGACCTAGGGGAAGCTACGACGTGCGAAGGAACGCGTTGGACTCGATCTCGGGCGCATTGCGCCGTATTGTTATGGTTTGGAGTCCGAAGCCCCCGAGAATACGGCCCTAGCCGGGCTGCTGGCCACGATCACGGATCGTAAGATCCGCCGGAAGGTCCAGAAGCTGCTGCAGCTTGGCGAAGAAGCCGTGCGTGCGCTCGGGGAGATCGACGCGGCGTTGTACCTCCGGGAGGACGGCGAGGAGCAGCTCCAGATCGTCGCCGACGCAGTCCTGAGTCACTTCCGGCGCCTGCTCGAGTACGTCGTCATGGTCGCGCCCGCTGCCGCCGCGAGCCCCGACGAGGGAAACGCGGAGCTCGATCTCGAGGGTGGTGCGAAGGCCCGCCCGTCCGGTCCGATGTCGACGCGCGGCGTGATCCCGCACAAGCAGCGCTCGGACGACGACCGCTGGAACGCGCTGTCGACCGAGATGTCCACGCTGCAGTACGGACTCGGATTCGAGCTCAAGGAATTCGAGCGCCGCTTCGCGCACGCGCTTGCGAACGATCAGAAGGAACAGGCGGTTCGCGATCTCAATGACGCGACGACCGGCCTCATGGACGGCGTGTTCGCGGTCATGACGACCGTCTACGAGTGCTTCCTCGGGTTCGCCGAGCCCGAGCGCATGGTTCCCGGGCACCGCGACACGCTTGGCAAGGCGCTGGCGATCCGGCGTGCGCTCGCGGACCTGCGCCGCGGCGTGCAGAGGCTGAACCGCAGGGTTCAGGATCCTGCAAGCGCGCCCGGCGTGGCGGAGACGAACTACCGGCGGATCGTCGACGCGATGAGCCGTTTCGTCGACAGCGACGTCTTCAACTACCTGCGCTCCGATACCCGTCGCGACTTCTGGACGTTCCGCGAGACGCTGACGAACGGCGACGCGAAGCGCAGCCGCCTCGACTGCGAGGGGTTCGACAAGTACCTCGACTCGCTGTCGTTCGTGTCTCAGCGCGGCGTGCTCATCAAGCACGACACGGATCTCAAGGGAAAGATCTCCGGCGATCTCGAGCGCGCGGTGAAGTTCGCCGCCGTTCTGCCGGAGGTCGCCTGCGAGGTGATCGAGCAGGCCTTCGTGAAAGCCGAGCGCTTGCTCGGTCTCAACGACGAGATCGACGGGCTCGTCCTCCAGTGGTCGTCGCTGGAGGCGGAGGACCGCACGGATGTCGAGCACGTCGCGGCGCTCGGACGCCAGCTGCTCGACCTCGTTCGCCCGGCGCCTCGCGCGGCGCCTCCCGTCGACGGCGACTCGTTCTAGCTCTACTTCGGTAGGTGGAACGCGCCTTCGTTGAAGACCATGTAGCCGAAGGCGCTGCCGAACGCGGCGCACGACTTCTTGGCGGCCTCGGTGACCGTCTTCACGCTGTGCTCCGACGGCGCCTTGTTGTGCTCGAGCGAGGCTTCGCAGTTCTTCTCGAAGCCGTGCTCGTTGTAGAGCTTCAACATGTCCTCCTTCATGACGCCGATCCAGTGGTCGCGCTCCGCGTCGTCGACCGCGAGATTGGTGTTCGCGAAGTACATCGTCGAGAACACCTGCCAGAACTCGGCGTCCTTGAAGCAGTCCATGATCTTGAAGTCGCACTGCGCACAGAACGCCACCAGCTTCGGATCGGGCGCGCCATTCGCCGGCGCCGGTTGCTCCGCGACCGGATTGGACGCGGGCGCGGGCGCGGGCGCGGGCTTCGGGTCGGAGGACTTCGAGCAGGCAACGACGAGAGCGAGCGGGACGAGCATGCGGATCATGGGGACGGCTCCTGCGAGAGGTCGATCATCACGGACGTCTCTTTCGTGCCCTGGATCGAGATCGGGCGGGTCACCCACTCCTCGCCTGGCTTGCCTTGCGCGCGTCGCACCCACAAGACGTAGTCGCCTGCCGGGATGTTGTCGAGTGCGAACCGCCCGCTGTCGAGCGCGCTCGTGAACGCTTCGGGCTTGAGGCCTTCTCCCGGAAGACCGGACCCGCGCAGCGTCAACACCACCGGGCGCTCGGCGATCGGATTCTCGGGATCGATGATCACACCGCGCACGCTGCCGCGCGTCGGATCGGCCATCACGATATCGACCGTGGTCACGCCCGCCGCGACGCTGACCCACTCCGACGTGTTCGATTCGGTGGACGCGCGCACCCTCACGGCCGTGCCGCGAGTGACGACGGGCAGCGTGAAGTGGCCATCGGCATCCGACTCGGCATGCAGGAACAGATCGGGCTTGTCGGCGGTGGCCATCGTGACGTCGGCGTTGGCGACCGGCGCGCCCGCACGCGACAGGACGCGACCGGAGATCTGCTCTCCCGCCTTCACCTTGATCGTGCCCAGATCGGTCACGCTGCTGGACTTCACCTCGACGCTGCCCGGCGCACGCCACTCGACGATCCCCGGTCCCGAGACCGCGATCATGTAGTGGTTCGCCGGCACGCTGTCGATCTTGAAGGTCCCGTCGGCGCTGGTGACCGGCCGGCCACTTGGCATCGCAGCCGTCTGCATCGCCGGTTCCCAGATCGCGAACGCGACCGAGAAGCTCGTGACCGGCCGGCCGTCGTCGTCGACGACATGACCCGTGATCGAGCCGAGCCCCGGCAGCACCATCGTCACGTCCGAGCCGAGCGCGACCTTGTAGCGCCACGCCGCCGAGTAGTTGGGCGGCACCGACGTCGCTGCCGGCCGCTGAGCTCGCAGCGCGTACGTGCCCGGAGGCAGGCCGGCGACCCGGAACTTACCCTCGGCATCGCACAGCGTGCCGCCGATCGATTTCGGCAACGCGAGGCCACGCGATTCCACCTCGGTCTTCGCCCACACGATCTTGTCGAGGTCGGGCGCGACGAAGTAGGTGACCACCGCGAATGGCGCAGGCCCGCCATCCTCTTCGGTCACCGTGCCGGTGATGGTGCCGGTGTTCGCGAGCACGATCTTGATGCTGTTTCGTTCGCCGACACCGCTGAGATCGATCTCGACGAGCTCACTCGATGCGTCGTCGGTCCAGGCGGCGAGTGCGAGCGGCATGCGGTCGACGCCGTCGAACGAGAACCGCCCCTCCGCGTCGGTCGTCGTGCGCGACCGATAGCTGTCGCTCAGCCGCGGGATGTGCTCCCAGCTCGGGTGCGTGACGATCACCTCGGCGCGGGGGGCTGGCTTGCCGTCCGCCGTGACGACGACGCCGCTGACGCGCGCGCCGGACTTCATCACGATCTGCACGTCTGTTCGCGGCTGGCCTATCGTCGACCGCACGCCGCACGCCTGTGCTGTCAGGTGAGACGGATGCACGGCGACGAGACATCCGAGCCCGGGCGGCACCGTCTTGTGAAACATCCCGGCCGAGTCGGTGACCGCGGCGATGTAATGGCCGCCGTCGGCCAGCGGCGTCACGAACGTGTACGCACCGTCGGGCTCGCCGGGTCCCGGCTCCCAGCCGACCTTGGCACCCGGGATCGGAACGCCTCGCTCGTCGATCACGCGCCCGCTGACCTCGGCGCCCGGTTGCAGCTGCAGCGTGACCTCCCAGTCGGCCAGCGGGTGCTCGGCTGCGCGAATGTTGTCGAACGTGCCCGCGAAGCCGTCGGCGATCGCGAACACCGGATGGTTCTCGATCGGCGCGACGCCGCGAAAGTGCGCGATGCCGGCAGCATCGGTGCGTTCGAGGAGATAGGCGTCTGACGCGCCGAACAGGCCGAGGCCGATGCCGAGCTTGACGGTCGCGTCGGGGATCGGCTTGTGATCCTCGGCGCTCAGGACACGCACGCCGAGCGACGCGGCGGGAAACACCATCAACGTGATCGGCTGGGAGCCGGCCACGAGTCGAGCCGGGGTCATCGGTGACACGGCGTCGTCGGTCTGCGCCTCGAGCATGTAATCGCCCTGCGCCTGCTTCACGAACGCGAACCCGCCGTCGGCATCGCTGTGTGCGACGCGTCGGGGCATGCTCGCATGGGGCGCGCCACTGGGCCGCGAGAGCAACCGCACCGACGCACCCGCGGCCGCGCGGCCATCGGGATAGATGACGCGGCCGACGAGCGATAGCCCATCCTGCACGGCGCCATCGTCGTCGGGCTCCTCCGACATCGACGCGAAGCCACCGAGATGACTCGCGACGCGCGAACCTGGGTGCGCGGGATCAGGCGCCGTCGGCGCGGTCGCGTCTTGCGAGCCGGAGGGTCCGCACGCAAGCCTGTGAAGGCTCAGCATGCCGACGAGCAGCGCGAGCACGCACAGCCACCACCAGCGAGAGCGCTTCTTGGCCATGCAGGGCTGGCAGTGACGGTATCAGCGGCTAGATCACCACGCGAGGCCGGACAGCTTGTTCCACGCGCCGCTCACCGCGCTCGTGACGCGCGAGAAGATGTTGGTCGCCGGCGTGGTGATGTAGCGGGCCGTCTCGCACGACGCCCACTTGCGGAGCGCGGGCGGGAACTTGCTCATCGCCTGCGACGAGAACATTCCGTAGGTGCGCGTCGCGAGGTCGTGCTCGTAGCATGCGCCGCCGGGGCCATCGCCGTCGCAGTTATAGCTGCAGCCCGGACCGCAGGCGCCCATGCAGCCGGTCGACGTCGAGTAGTCCTCGGACGTGTGGACGCTGTAGCTGCCCATGCACTCCGCATAGATCGAGCCGTTGTTGAGCGTGCAGGCGTCCGCGTTGGAGGCCCGGGCAGTCCGCGAGGTCGGTACTGCGACCGCGAGGAACGTGGCAGCGATCAGGAGGAGCGTGGTCCGGTTCAGCATGGTGCGCCCCGCTTCAGCAATTCGCGTGCGCGGCTAACGTGGCGAACTGCCTCGGATTCTTCGATAAGCACCTGGCTAGCGACCACCCATGTTGACCAGCAACTGGTCAATCTGACCAGCGACCGGTCTCGGCCATGCGCGATCGCTTACACTGGTTGCTCCCCGTGGCGTCCGACTTCGATGACCTCGAGACCGACGCGGCACGAGTAGCGATCGAAGCAGGAACCCGCCTCCACGCGATGATCACGGTGGAGGGGGTCGTGGCGACGAAGCTGTTGCCCGCCTCCGGTCGAGTCGTGATCGGTCGCTCGTCGGATTGCGAGCTGTTGATCCCGCACGCCTCGGTCTCGCGGCGCCACGCGGTGCTGACGCTGGTGCCCCTCGCGGTTGTCGATGCAGGCAGCCGCAACGGCACGCGCGTGCAGGGCAAGGCCGCCTCGCGCACGGCACCGACCGCGATCGCGATCGGCGACGCGATCCAGGTCGGCGAGGCGACGATCGTGATCCAGCCGGTCCCGATCTCGTTCGACGGCAAGCCGCTCATGGCCGAGCGCGACGGACTGCTGCCGCCCGTCGATGCCGAGTGCGCTCGCTCGGCGCGCACCGGATCGCCGTTCGCCGTCGCGCAGCTGGCCACCGAAGGCGGCGGTTCGAAGCAAGTCCTCGGGCTCTTGCGCGGGCTCCTGCGCACGACCGACATCGTGATCGGTGATGGCGAGGGCGGGTACCAGATCGTCCTCGTGGAGACCGGCGGCGGCGACGTCTCGATCGCGGCGACCCGGATCACCGAGCTGCTCGCCCGCCACGGCGTCACGGCGCGCCTCGGAGTCGCGCGGTATCCCGAGGACGGCGTGATCGCCGAGCAGCTGATCGCGCACGCCTACGAGGAGATCGCACGCGGCCCCGGCGCGCCCGCGACCGCGATGGACGGCGTGCGCGCGCTCGTGCGGCAAGTCGCGACCGGCGATCTTTCGGTCCTGATTCTCGGCGAGACCGGCGTCGGCAAAGAGCTCTACGCCGAGATGATTCATCGGCTGTCGTCGCGCGCGTCGAAGCCATTCGTCAAGCTCAACTGCTCCGCGCTGGTCGAGTCGCTGATCGAGAGCGAGCTGTTCGGCCACGAGCGCGGCGCGTTCACCGGTGCCACCAATGCGCATCCAGGTCTGCTCGAGACCGGCGAAGGCGGCACGATCTTCCTCGACGAGATCGGCGAGCTCCCACTCGGCGTCCAGGCCAAGCTGCTGCGCGTCCTCGAAGAGCGCGTGGTCCGCCGCATCGGTGCCACGACCGGCCGCAAGGTCGACGTGCGGTTCGTGTTCGCGACCAATCGCTCGCTGAGCGCGGAGGTCGACGCGGGCCGGTTCCGGCGCGACCTCTACTACCGCATCAACGGCGTCACGATTGCGCTCCCACCGTTGCGAGAGCGAAGAAGCGAGATCGTGCCGCTCGCGCGCGCGTTCGCGAGCGAGTCACGCCGAGGTGAAACCATCACGATCGGCGCAGAGCTGACCGCCGCACTCGAGCACCACAGCTGGCCTGGAAACATTCGCGAGCTGCGGAACACGATCGAGCGCGCCGTGCTGCTATCCAGCGGCGGCACGATCCGGCCGCGCCACCTCGTGCTCGACGCCGAGCGCGACAGCGAGCCGCACATGCGCGTGCGCGACAGCCGTCCCACGATTCCGACATTCTCTGCGGAGAGCGCCCCGCCGGTCCGGCCGAGCAATCAGTCACTCGCGAGCGCGCTGGCCGATGTCGAACGCCAGCGCATCCTCGAAGTGCTCCAGCAGTGCGGCGGCAATCAGTCGCGCGCGGCGAGGATCCTCGGGATCTCGCGGACGACCTTGCAGGCCCGGCTCGATGCCTACGGCCTGCCGCGTCCGCGCAAGTCCTGACTACTTGATCCGCACGCGCATCGGATCCGACGCGATGCCGTTCGCGATCACGACGAGGTCGCTCGTGCCCGTCTCGAGCGTCGCCGGGATGTCGAGCAGCGCCGAGCTGTGCGCGCCACGCGCGATCGAGAAGTTGCTGAACCCGTGCGTGCGACCGTACTGGACGTGCCCGGTCGCGCGGTTCGTGATCTGTACGATCGGGTAGTCGGTCGCAGCCTGCGCGTCGTCGCCATAGCTGACGCCGGCCGAGATGCCGTGGAGCTGCTCACCGGAGAACGTGTAGGTCCGGCCGCGCACGAGATTCGACGACAGCGATCCGAGCTCGGGCGCCGGAGAGCCGCTGCTGTGGCAGCTCGAACCGCTGCTCGCCTGCGTGTAGAGCTCGACGTCGCCGGAGAAGTCGGTCTCCATGACCTCGCCGCTCGGCAGCAGCAGGAAGTTGATGTTGTACGACGAGTCGTAGATCGAGTCGGCGGGCGCCGCGACCTCGGTCAGGTTCGTGCCGTCGAACTCGACCATGTGTGCCGGCGTGTTGAAGAGACCGGCGCTCGCGGCGAGGAGGACGTGGCCGTTCGGCAGCAGCGCCGCCGGACCGTCGGCCTGATCGAGCTGACCTTCGCCCGGGATCGTCGGAAAGTCAGGGCCCGCGCGCCAGCTCTTCTGACGGAGATCGTAGATCGCGGTGTGGCCGGTCGCGCCCGACTGGAACACGGTGCCGTCGGGCCGGATCAGCGCGGGGCCGACCTCCCACGATTCGAGGTCGGCGATCACGACGTTGGTCGCCCCACCGCTCGCCCAGCCACCTGCGTGATGCGCGTCGGGCGGCGTGTAGATCTCGGAGTTCGTCGGCACGGTGAGGTTGTTCGAGTCGACGGTCAGCACGGTGCCGTTCGGCAGGAGCGTCCAGCCTTCCTCGTCGAAGATGTCGGCCTTGCCCGCATTGGTGATCGTCGACCACGTGAGCGTGGCGGGATCGAGCACGGCCATGTCGGTCGTGCAGCAATCAGCAAGCACGTAACGACCGTCCGCGAGCACGATGCTCTGCGCGTCGCCGACCGTCGTCCACCCGGCGGGCGGCGCGAGCGACGTCCAGCTGTTCGCGACCGGATCGTAGACCGCGCCCTGATTCGTCCATGCGGGCTGAAACGCCTGGTACTCGCCGCCGACGAACACGACGCGCCCATCAGGCAGCACGGCCGATGCGAAGTACAGCGGCGCGTAGCCGTCGGGCATCGAGGGCAGCTGCGTCCAGGTGCCGTTGGCGTAGCTTCCGGTGTTGTCCGGCGTCAGCTTCCACCAGTCGCCACCACCGTTCGTGAGGTCCTGCACCATCACCGAGCCGTCGGTGAGCAGGATCGAGAAGCCGGCGGCGATGTTCGGCGTCGTCGCGACCGTCGTCCACGTTCCGGAGGTGACGCCACCGCCGTGCGCGGGCGAGCCCTGACCCGCCGGATACGTGCCGGTGCGGATCGGCGGCAGGTCGTGCTCGCGCGACGGCTCGCGCGTGGTGACCGCGGAGCGCGCGGTACCGGTCGTGACATTGCCGGCGTTGTCGACGCACGCGGGCGCCGCAGACGCGATGAGGATTGCGAGCAACTGAGTCCTGAGCTGGTTCATGTCTCCCTGTCCCGTTCTGACCTGGCCACCATCCACGATTGGATGCGGTGCACGTAGGTGTCATCGCGAGATGAACCCGTCAACGAAACGCGAGGTCACAACCAGTGGCTGGATGCGAACGCGCGATCGCAATCCTGCGTCAGCGTGCTGTCGCGTCGCGTGTCGCTGGATGTCGCGCGCGGCAATCGCCGGCAACCGATCGCGCTGCACGATCAAGTGAACGCAATTGTGTCGCGAGCGCCATTCGGTCGCTTGCCTACATCAACCTCCCTGGTCACGAGCCGCGCCCGGCGCCTACAATCAGCGCTGGGGTGCGGTGAGCTCGAATCCAGAGCCAAGCAAGACGAAGGGAATACGCATCGCCACGCGATGCACCAGCGTCGAGCAGTTCATCCAGTCGTTCCACCGCTTCGCGGACGAAGAGTCGTTCTTCGTGTCGACGCTCAACACGCGTCCTCCCGGCCTCGAGACGTCGTTCTCGGTGCAGCTCGCCGACGGCACACCGGTGCTGCGTGGCCTGTGCACGGTGCTCCAGGCCTGGACCGAGGCCAACAGCCCATTCAAGACGCCGGGCGTGCGGCTCGGTATCAAGCGGCTCACCGAGAACAGCAAGGTCGTGTTCGAGCAGCTCCTGATCGCGCGCGCGGCCGCGAAGCCGGCGCCCGTGCCTGCCGCCATCGTCACACCGATGACACCCGTCGCGCCGAAGCCAGCGGCCGGTGCCCCGCCGAAGCCAGCGAGCGGCCCGCCGATGCCACCGGGCAGCACCACGCTGAAGCCACCGGGCGGCGCCCCGCCGAAGTCCCCGGGCGGCGCCCTGCTGAAGCCGCCCGGCAGCGCCCCGCCGAAGCCGCTGTCCATCGCGATCGGCGTGCCGACGTCACCGGCCGGCGCCCCGCCGAAGCCGGTGTCGATCGCGATCGGCGTGCCGAAGGCGATCCCGAGCGTTTCCGAGAAGCCGCCGGTCGCGGACCCCGAACCGGTCGCCGTCAAGCCGGTCGAGGTTGCGGCCACGCCGGTTGCGGCCACGCCGGTTGCGGCCACGCCGGTTGCGGCCACGCCGATCGACGTTGCGGTCAAGCCGATCGACGTTGCGGTCAAGCCGATCGACGTTGCGCCTGTCGTCGAGGAGCCGACGAAGGTCGATCCGGTCGTCGGCGAGCGCACGCCCGGATCGGATCTCGTGTTGCCGGCGAACCCGCTCATGAACATCAGCGACGAGTCGCTCGAGGGCTACGTCGATTGCACGCTGTACGAGGAGACCGGCAACTTCTTCCCGGTCGAGCCGGATGAAGCCGACTTCGTCGACGAAGTCGTGCCACCGCCGGTGCTCGCGCCGAGGCCGGCCATCGCGCGCGCGTTGACTCCGATCCCGTATGCGCAGCACGAGCCGAGGCCGCCCACGGTCACGCCGCTGCCGCCCGCGCCGGTGGTGTCGGCCGCCGCGCCGCCTCCGCCCACGCCGATTCCGCCGATAGCGCACCAGAGCGCGACGCTCGATCCCGAGCTGATCGCGCGCGACAGCGCCCCTGCGTTCGAC
>Ga0207683_10000640_pt1 | contig 32015 bp, 32 predicted proteins | sample KBSM73metaG_FD_184333 | JGI IMG/M metagenome (GOLD analysis project Ga0207683, IMG submission 184333) | Miscanthus rhizosphere microbial communities from Kellogg Biological Station, Michigan, USA - KBS M7-3 metaG (SPAdes) (version 2) | ecosystem: Host-associated > Plants > Roots > Rhizosphere >... | reverse complement strand
GACGAAGCCGACGTTCACGCGCGCTCGCGCCGGGACGGAGGCTCGCCTGGCATGGCCTCGAGGTGCAGGTGGGTGTCGTCGTAGGGGTGAGCGAGGGCGACGGACTCGTCGAGCTCGACGCCCAGACCAGGACCGGTCGGAGGCAGCACGTGACCGTCCTCCCAGCGGATCGGCTCCTTCAGCAGGCCGGCGTGAATGCCGTCCCACCGGCCGATGCCCTCGAGGATCAGGAAGTTGGGCGTGCACGTCGCCAGCTGGATGTTGGCCGCACCGACGACCGGACCGCAGTACAGGTGCGGAGCGATCTGCGCGTAGTGGCACTCCGCCATCCCGGCGATCTTCTTGCCCTCGAGCAGGCCGCCGACTCGCCCGAGGTTCATCTGCAGGATCGACGCGGCCCCGGTCTCGAGCACGCGCGCGAACTCGTACTTCGTCGTCAGCCTCTCGCCCGTCGCGATCGGGATCGACGTCGCCCGTGCGACGCGCGCCATCTCCTCGGGCGACTCGGGCGGCGTCGGCTCCTCGAACCAGAGCGGATCGAAGCGCTCGAGCCGCCGCGCCAGCCGGATCGCACCCGAAACCGTGAACTGTCCGTGCGTCCCGAACAGCAGATCGCAGCGCGAGCCGACGGCCTCGCGGATCTGCCCGACGTAGCGCTCGCAGCGATCGAGATCGGCGAGCGACGGCTGCCGGGGGTCGAATGACGCGTACGGCCCGGCCGGGTCGAACTTGATCGCGGTGAAGCCGAGGTCGGCGTACTCGGCCGCGCGACGGGCCGCCAGGTCGGGGTCGGCATAGACATCGGTCGCGTCGCCGGCCTCCGCGTAGAGGTAGCTGTAGGAGCGCAGCCGCTCGCGCACGCGTCCCCCGAGCAGTTCGTAGGCCGGCTTGCCGACGGCCTTGCCGGCCACGTCCCACATCGCCATCTCGATCCCCGAAAGCACGCCCAGGAGCGTCGGATCCGGGCGCATCGCGTAGCCCGATGCGTAGACGTCGCGCCAGGTGGCCTCGATGTGGAACGGCTCGCGCCCGACCACGTGGCGGGCCACGACGTCCTCGATCATCCGGGCCACGAGCTGCGGTGAGACCGTCGCCGCGTAGACCTCGCCGAGGCCCTCGAGGCCGCCGTCGGTCTCGAGCTTGAGGAAGATGAAGTAGCGGCCGCCATAGCCCGGAGTCGGGTTGCCGACCACGAAGGTGCGAACGCCGGTGATCCTCACGGCGCCGCCCGCGGCCGCTGCGCGTTGTGGAACGTGAGCACGACGAGCGCCATCGACAGCACGGGAACGATCAGCGTCCAGGCGGTGCCGACGATGCCGAGCAGCGCGCCGGCCACGACGAGTCGCGTCGAGACCCCGTCGCGCCCGAAGACGCCGTAGAGCACGAGCGCCCCGCCGCCCAGCAGCGAGAGAGCCCAGAACACGAGGCTCGCCGGGTCGTCGACGTGCGCGGCGACCTCGCCGATTCCGAAGACGACGTAGATGCCTCCGACCACGCCGCCGAGGATGGAGACCCACCGGCTCGCTCGCTCCTTCGGCACGGCCGGCTCCCTACGCCGGCGCCGCGGCGCCGGCGTGCGCGAGCGCGGCAGCCAGCTGTGCCGGGCTGATGTTGCCGCCGCTGCAGATCAGCGCGACCCGCCTGCCCGCCAGGCGCTCGCGCATGCGCAGCGCCCCGGCCAGCGGAGCCGCGCCTGCCGCTTCGACCAGGTTGCGGGTCGTCTCGATCATCGTCACGATCGCCGAGCGGATCTCGTCGTCGGAGACGAGCACGAAGTCGTCGAGCAGGTCCCACATGATCCGCTGCGGCAACTCGAAAGCCGCGCGCGTCGCGAGCCCCTCGGCGAAGGTCTCCATGCGGTCCTCGAGCAGCGCGCGCTCCTGCCACGACCGGTAGGCGGCCGGCGCCGAATCGGACTGGACGCCGATCACCTCGATGCCGGCACGCACGGCCTTGGCCGCGATGCACGCGCCCGCCGCGCCGCTGCCGCCGCCCACGGGCACGACGATCACGTCGATCGCCGGCTCGTCTTCCAGCAACTCGAGCGTCGCGGTCGCGACGCCGGCGATCAGGTGCGGCTCGTCGCCCGAGTGGACATAGCGGTAGCCGTGCTCGGCCGCGAGCCGCGCGCAGTGCTCGCGCGCCTCGTCGAAGTCGCGCCCGTGGGTGACGATCTCCGCGCCGAGCGCCTGCATCGACGCGAGCTTCACCGGGTTCACGCCCTCGGGGACGCAGATGATCGCGCGCACGCCGAAGAGACGCGAGGCGTAGGCGATCGACTGGCCGTGATTGCCGGTCGAGGCCGAGATCACCCCGCGGCTGCGCTCGACGCCGGAGAGCTGGGCCACGAGGTTGACGCCACCGCGCACCTTGAACGCCCCGATCGGCAGGTGGTTCTCGTGCTTCACCCGCACGTCGGCGTCGACGATGTCGCTGAGGGCGCCGTAGGCGTAGAGCGGCGTCGGGCGCAGGTAGGGCGCGATGCGCCGGCGTGCGCCGAGCACGTCGGTGAACGCCGGGGGCTGGAGGGCGCTCATCGGAGGCGAGGCTACAGCGTTTTGCCTGTCGCGTAGTTACCCGCAGTCGACCCCGCGGGCTTCGCCGACGGCAGGGCACGCAGACGGACGTAGCGTGGGTTCGAGGTTCTGCAACGCCAGAGGAGACCGTGATGACCACGCAGTCGGTGCCGCCCGAACGGCGAGAACACGGTTGGAGTGCAACCGGCGTCGCCCTGACGATCTTCCTCGGCGGCCTCGCGGTGCTGATCGCGTTCATCGTCTGGGCGCTGACTCAATCGAACGGCCCGGCATCGGCAGTCGCCGCCCCGGCGATTCCCGCCGCAACCCAGGACAACGCCGGCATGGCAGGAATGGCAGGAATGGCAGCCACCACCCCCGCAGCGGCCTCCACCGCAGGCGCCGGCGCGGAGACGAGTGGAGCGGCAGCCGGCGGATCGGCGACCGCTCCCGCTCACAAGGCGTACGACGCCACTCTTCCGCCTGTGGGCGCCGGCACGGAGCACCACTACACGATCCGCCTCGCCGACGAGATCCTCGACATCGCCGCCGGTGTTCGCTACACGGGCTGGACGTTCGACGGAGTCTCGCCGGGCCCGGTCATCCACGTGCGGCAGGGCGATTGGGTCGATATCACCCTGGTGAACGGCGGCGCGATTCCGCACTCGATCGATTTCCACGCCGCGCTCACGGCGCCGGACAAGTCCTTCAAGACGATCCCGAAGGGCGGGAGCGTGCATTTCCGCTTCCGTGCCGAGACGCCCGGCGCGTTCATGTACCACTGCGGCACGCCGCCGGTGCTCGCTCACATTGCGAACGGCATGTACGGCGCGATCATCGTCGACCCGAAGGCCGGCATGCCGAAGGTTGCGAAGAGCTACGTGCTCGTCTCGGGCGAGTGGTACCTCACGGGTGACGGGAAGACGACGCCGGCCACTCTCGACTTCGACAAGGCACGTCAGATGCGTCCCGACTACGTGACCTTCAACGGCTATGCGAATCAGTACAAGGATCAGCCGCTGACGGCCGACCCCGGCGATACCGTCCGCTTCTACGTCGTCGATGCGGGACCGAGCCTGGACACGGACTTTCACGTCGTCGGCGCGATTCTCGACCGCGTCTACCTCGATGGGACGACCACGGATGTGCTGCACGGTGTCCAGACGCAACTCGTGCCGGCCGGCGGCGGCATGGTGTTCGACGTGAAGTTCCGCGAGGCGGGGATCTTCCCGTTCGTCAGCCACGCCTTCGCGGCCGTCGACATGGGCGAGGTCGGACTCGTGAACGTCGGCCACGTCGCCGGCACCATGAGCCACTAGCCCGGGATTTCCACCGACGCGCCGTAGACTCCTGGCGTGTGCTTCGAACTCGACTCCCTGCCCCCCATCCCCGAGATCGCGGGCGCTGCGGTCTCGCATCAGGACCTCGTCCTCACCTCCGCCGACGGCACGCGCTTCGCGGCCTTTGCCGCGACGCCCGACGGCCCCGCGGCCGTCGGGATCGTCGTTCTGCCTGATGTCCGCGGCCTCTACCGCTTCTACGAGGAGCTCGCCCTGCGCTTCGCCGAGCGCGGGTCGGCCGCCATCGCGATCGACTACTTCGGCCGCACCGGCGGCGTGGGCAAGCGCGACGACGACTTCCCCTACATGGAGCACGTCGCGCAGACCGAGCCGGCGACGATCCAGGCCGATGTCGCCGCCGCCGTCGCGTGGCTGCGCTCGCCCGAGGGCGGCTCGCGCGAGCGCATCTTCGCGGTCGGTTTCTGCTTCGGCGGGCGCCATTCGTGGCTGGCCACGGCGGGCGGTCACGGGCTCGCGGGAGCGGTCGGCTTCTACGGCTCACTCGGCGAGCGCAACGGCCGGCCCGGGCCGATCCAGCTCGCCGCGCAGATGCGGGCGCCGATCCTCGCGTTGCAGGCGGGCGACGACGCCAACATCACGGCACAGGACAACGCCGCGTTCGACGCGGCGCTGGCGGCCGCCGGGGTCGAGCACGAGGTCGTCACCTACGAAGGCGCGCCGCACAGCTTCTTCGACCGCAAGCAGGCCGACCACCAGGCCGCCTCCGACGACGCCTGGGCGCGCGTCGTGCGCTTCATCGACGCGCACGCCTAGCGCGCGAGGCGCCCGACCAGCAGCGAGGACGCCATGATGCCGACGACCACGGAGAAGGCCAGGACGCCGATGTCGAGCCACAGGTGGGAGGGCGCGTCGATCAGCAGGCCGCGCAGTGCATCGACCTCGTAGCTGAGCGGATTGACGCGGCTCAGCGCCTGCAGCCACGAAGGCATGATCGCCACCGGGTAGAGCGCGCTGGAGGCGAAGAACAGCGGCATCGTGATCATCTGGCCGATGCCGATCAGCCGGTCACGCTTGAGCACCACGCCCGCGATCGTCATCGAGAGACATGCGAAGAACGCCGAGCCCATCACGACCACGACGAAGGCGCCGAGGATGCGCAGCGGATTCTCCGTCAGGGTGACGCCGAGCACGACCGAGAGGATCAGCACGACGACGACCTGGATGATCGAGCGGATGCCGGCAGCGAAGGCCTTGCCGATGATCAGCGCCGAGCGCGGCGTCGGCGTGACGAGTAGCTTCGTGAGCACTCCGGCGTCACGCTCCCAGACGATCTGAATGCCGTAGAAGATCGCGACGAACATGCCGGACTGCGCGATCACGCCGGGCGCGAGGAAATCGAGATACGGGATGCCGCCGGTGGGAATGGCGTGCAGGCGGTTGAAGGTCTGGCCGAAGATCACGAGCCACAGCACCGGCTGGACGGCTCGCGTGAACATCTCCGTGCGGTCGTGCCTGAGCTTCTGCAGCTCGACGAGGCAGAACGTGGCGACCCGGTCCGGGAAGAGACGCCAGATCGGCGGTTCTGCGATGACGACCGCGTCAGCCAACGCGACCTGCCGTCCGTCGCGTCCTGCGGATCTCGCGGATGCCGCGCGCGCCCTCGGCGCCGTCGAGGCTCCCGCCGGTCGAGTGGCGGAAGACGTCGTCGAGCGTCGCGTCCGGTCCCAGCTCGCGCTTCAGCTCGGCCGGGGAGCCCTCCGCCTTGATGCGCCCGAGGTGCATCAGCGCGATACGGTCGCAGAGCAGCTCGGCCTCCTCCATGTAGTGGGTCGTCAGCAAGACCGTCATGCCCGTCGCTTCCTGCAGCTCCTCGACTCGCTGCCACACGCCGTCGCGAGCCACGGGATCGAGCCCCACCGTCGGCTCGTCGAGCACCAGCACGCGCGGCCGGTTGACGAGCGCCTGGGCGAGCTCGAGCCTGCGCACCATCCCACCCGAGTAGGTGCCCGCCAGCCTGTCGGCGACCTCCCCGAGGCCCATGACCCCGAGGGCGTCGTCGACCCGGACCGTCCGCTCCTTGCGGGGGACGTCGAACAGACGCGCGAACCACGTGACGTTCTCGCGCCCGGTCAGCGTCGACTCGATCGACAGCTGTTGCGGCACGTAGCCGATACGGCGTCGCACGCCCATGGGGTCGCGGCGGACGTCGTGGCCGAGGATCTCGATGCGGCCTTCCTGGATGGGCAGGAGCGTGTTGAGGACGCGGATCGTCGTGGTCTTGCCCGCGCCGTTGGGCCCGAGCAGACCGAAGATCTCGCCCTGCTCGATGCGCAGATCGATGCCGTCGACCGCCGCGTGCTCGCCGAAGCGGTGCCGCAGGCCCTCGATCAGCAGCGCCGGCCCGGCGTCAGGCATCCGCGACCGTCCCTTCGGACAGCGTGTCCGCGAGCGTCCGCAGCACGTCGACCGCGTCTGCAAGGCGAGCTTGATCGGCCGGCGACAGCGCGGCCATCCCGGCACTCAGCACCGCGACTCTGCGATCACGGAGGGCGCCGACCGTGCGCGCCATCTCATCCGTCAGGTCGAGCCGGGCGACCCTGCGATCGGTGTCGTCGGCGCGCCGGACCAGCAGCCCGGCGTCGGTCAGCTGCCGCACGAGCGTGCTCACCGTGTTGCCGGCGAGCCCCAGCTCGTCCGCGGCGCGGGTGACCGACACGCCCGGGCGCCGGCCAATCAGACGCACCAGGTCGAGTTGCGCGCCCGTCAGCGCGGAGAGCTCGACGGGACGCGCGGCCACCCGCCGCCCACTACGGCGGATCGAGCCCATCGCCGCCAGCAGGTCGTTGGCCAGCGCCGGCAGCCGGGTTGCGGAGGGCGGGATCGCGGTCGCAGGCGGCATGCCGCGATTATACCTCTGTCACAGAGATATATCCAGGATAGAGTGCGCGCCGTGACCTTCAGCGAGGCCGAGAGCAAGCGACGCGACGCCCTCGAGGTCGCGGGTCCCTTCGCGACCAATGTGCCCGCGGACGTGCGCTGGCTGCTGTGCGGACGCGGGCGCCCGGTGTCTGCCGGTTCGCCGGCGTACCGCGTCGTGGTCTCCCCTGAGAGCGCGGAAGTCCGCTTCAAGGACATCGAAGGCCTGCGCGTGGCCGCCGAAGAGCGCTTCGAGGAGATCGGCTACACCCCCGTGCCCGAGCGCTGGTACGAACGGCCCGCGGCCGCTCCCCCGCCGCCGGACCTGCGCGCCCTGCGACGCGCGCTCGCGCCCGAGGAGCTCGCCCGCTACCGCGTGGCAGGTGCTGAAGTCGCGGGTGTCTTCGTCGACATCCTCGCCGGCCTACGCCCTGACCAGCGGGAGCTCGAGGTCGCGGGCGCGTTGGCGGGCGCCCTGGTCGCGCGCGGCTTCACGGCGCCGGTCGTGCTCGTCGGTGGCGAACGCCGCGCTCCCGTCTACCGCCACCCGTTGCCCACCGAGGTGCCGCTCGGGCGCTTTGCGCTGCTCGCGGTGACCGCCGAGCGCGACGGTCTGCACACGTCGATGACTCGAATCGTCTCCTTCGGGGACCCGCCGCCCGGGCTCGTCGAGTGTGTGCGCATCTCGGCCGAGGTCGACGCGGCCGTGCTCGGCGCCTCCCGTCCGGGGCGCACACTGGGCGAGCTCTTCACCGTGCTGCAGGCCGCCTACGCACGAGCCGGACTGCCCGAGGAGTGGCGACACCATCATCAGGGAGGGATCGCCGGCTATCTCGGTCGCGAGGTCTTTGCGACGCCGGGCGACGAAACCGAGCTGCCGCCCGCGTGCGCGCTGGCCTGGAATCCGTCGGTGGCCGGCGGCGGCAAGTCCGAGGACACGGCGCTCGTCACCGCGGACGGGGTCGAGATCATCACGCGCACGCCCGGCCTCGCAGAGATCGCGACGGCGGCAGGCCTGAGCCGCCCTGGCGTGGTCGTCGTGTAGACGTCAGAGCTCGTCGGGCGAGGAGAGCATGTGCAGGAGCTCGCCGCGGACGCGCTTGAACGCCGGAGTGCCGGCCTGCTCACGGAAGAGGCCGAGCAGAACGTGCTCGGGCCGCACGGAGTCATGCCCGAGCGCTCGCGCCTCGCGTCGCGCGAGATCGAGCGCCCGCTTGGCCCGCGTCGTGAGCGGTGGCTGCGCAGCCGGGATCGCGCCTGCAGGCGGAACGAGGGCGCTCAGCTCCGCGCGGACGACCTCCGCGGAGATCTCGAGTGAGCCGAGCACGCGCGCGGCGAGGCCGGGCTCGCCCAGCAGCCCGAGCAGGATGTGCTCGGGACGTACCGCGTCGTGCCGGAGGGCGAGAGCCTCGTCCTGCGCGCGCGCGAGCGCGCGCGTCGCGGCGGGCGACAGTACGAGCTCGTGCGCCGCCGGCCGCACGGCGCGGGCGGCCGCATCGTCATCTCCCGCAGCCACGAGCCGCAGCACGTGCGCACGCACGTCCTCGGGCTCCACCGCGGCATTGAGAGCTTCGAAGACGCGGACGGCGACCCCTTCCTCGACGCTCACGAGGCCGAGCAGGATGTGCTCGGTGCCGATGTAGCGGTGGCCGAGCGACAGCGCCTCGCGCAGCGCACGCTCCAGCGTCGTCTTGGCACGTGGAGTGAACGGAAGCTGCCCGGGGGAATCTCCGGCGCCCCACCCGACGATGCGGATCACCTGCTCGCGCACCTCGTCGGTCGTGATCCCCAGCGATGCGAGCGCGCGCGCGGCAATCCCGTTCTCCTCGCGCAGCAGCCCGAGCAGGATGTGCTCGGTGCCGATGTGGTCGTGCCTGAGCGCGCGAGCCTCGTCCTGTGCGAGGACCACGACCTGACGCGCTCGTTCGGTGAAACGCTCGAACACGACGCTCGTAACGTATCGCGGCCCGGCGCGACTGACTCAGCGTGCGCCTCCCCGCCATCGCCCTCGTCCTCTGCGCGCTCGCCGCCGCCGATGCACCAGGTGCGCCCTGCGGGCGGTTCGCAGCGGGGCGACTGCGCCGGCCGGCAGCTCTCTTGCAGCGCCGGCGCACGCAGGCCGGGCCGGATCCCGCGCCGGAGCGCCGCGACGCGGCTGAGATCCACGGCTTTCCCGCACGCGCGCGCGGCGACCTGTAGACTCGGCGCCGACGAAGCGATGGTGCGGGGAAGCCGGTGAGACGCCGGCGCGGTCGCGCCACTGTAATCGGAGAGCTCCTCCCACGCGTGCCACTGCCCTTCGGGTGGGAAGGCGGGAGGGAGCGTCGATCCGAAAGCCAGGAGACTCGAGCCATCGCCGACACCGCAACGGGGACGCGTAATCCCCAGGAGGCTCAGCAGCAATGTCCGATACGTTCGCCGCTCCGTCTGCCGGCCACGAAGTCGCATATCCGCCCGCGATCTCGCTCCGCGAGGCGTGGCCCTGGATGCTCTTCGGGACAGCGCTGCTCGCGCTGATCTACTTCGTCGGCGTCGACGAGGGCGCGGCCTCGCTGGTGCCGGGCCACTACGTGCACGAGTGGGTGCATGACGGGCGGCACCTCCTCGGCTTCCCCTGCCACTGAGGCGACGACATGCTTCGTAACCTGCTGCTCTGCGGCCTGCTCGCCGGGCTCTGCGGAGGCTTGCTCGCCACGGGATTCGCCCGCGTCGTGGGCGAGACCCAGATCAACCAGGCGATCGCCTTCGAGGACTCCCAATACAAGGCCCAGGGCCTGCCGCCGGAGAAGCCGATCGTCTCCCGCAGCCTGCAGAGCTCGCTCGGGCTGCTGACAGCCGCGGTCGTCTACGGACTCGCGCTGGGCGGCCTCTTCGCCCTCGCCTTCGCGGCTGCCTACGGGCGCATCGGCCGAGCCAGCCCGGCCCGCACCAGCATCTTGATGGCCGCCGGCGCGTTCGTCGTGCTCTACCTCGTGCCCTTCATCAAATACCCCGCCAACCCGCCATCAGTCGGCGACCCGGACACGATCACCAAGCGAACGGCGCTCTACCTGATCATGATCCTGATCTCGCTGCTGGCCGCGATCGCCGCGGTGCGACTCCGCAAGGTGCTGAGCGAGCGCTGGTCGGGCACGACCGCGACGCTGGTCGCCGGCTTCGGCTTCCTGCTCGTCGTCGTCGTGGCGGGTGCACTGCTCCCGCCGATCAACGAGGTGCCGAAGACGTTTCCGGCGGTCACGCTGTTCCGCTTCCGCGAGGCCTCGCTCGGCATGCAACTCGTGATCTGGACGACGATCGGCCTCGTGTTCGCCGCGACGGCCGAACGCGTCATGACCGGCCGGACGATCCTGCCGCGCCGGAAGTCGAACGCACCAGTGCCCGCAGTCGACTGACGGCGGGAAGAGGGACGGGCGAACTGCGCGCCGACAGCGTCATCGACAACCGCACGGAGCGAGCACGCCGGAGGAGCGACGACCGCTGCCCCGGCGTGCTCGCCCTGCAACCCGCGGAGGATGGCCGGCTGGCGCGCGTGCGCACGCCCGGCGGCCGTCTGTCGTCGCGTCAGCTCGAGGCCGTCGGCGAGGCCGCGCGGCTCGGCAGCGGCCTCGTCGAGCTCACCGCCCGCGCGAACCTGCAGATCCGCGGGCTGCGAGACGATGACGGCGAGCGGCTTGCGGGCATCCTCGGCCGCGGTGGCCTACTGCCCTCGCTGGAGCACGAGCGCGTGCGCAACATCCTCGCCGCACCATCGGCCGGGCGTCATCCCGCCTCGCTGCTGCCGACCGACGAGATCGTGTCGGAGCTCGACCGCGCGCTCTGCGCCGATCCGGTTCTGGCAGAGCTCTCGGGCCGCTTCCTGTTCGCCGTCGACGACGGCAGCGGCATGGCGGCAGATCCCCGCGCCGACGTCGCCCTGATCGCCGCGCCGGGCGATCGACCCGCACTCATGCTCGCCCTCGCGGGCACGCCGACGACGCTGCGGCTCGCCCCCGGCGACGCCGCCGAGACGGCAATCGCGGCCGCGAGGGCGTTTCATGCTCGCGCGGCGGCCTCCGGCGAGAACCCGTGGCGCATCGCCGACCTCGCGGGCGGCGCTGCCTCGGTCGCACGCGAGCTCGGAGCCCGGCTCCGGCCGGGCCGCCTCGTGCTCTCGCCCGCGCCGGTTCTCGGCGTGGCGATGCAGAACGACGGACGCGTCTCGGTCACGGCCCTTCCTCCGCTCGGCCGCCTCGATCCGGCGCTGCTGGCAGCGCTGCTGACGCTGGTCGCAGGCGAGCGCGGCGAGCTGCGGCTCTCGAGCGCGCGGACGCTCACGCTGCGGGACATCGAGCCTGCGAGGGCCGACGCGCTCGTCGGCGCCCTCGAGGAGGCGGGCTTCGCCGTCAGCGAGGACTCGGGCTGGCGTGGCCTCTCTGCGTGCGCGGGCCTCGGGGCCTGCTCGAACGCCCTGCTCGACGTGCGCGCAGGCGCGGCGCGCCGCGCGGCCGTCCGCCGGAGCGACGCCCCCAGCGAGCACTGGTCGGGCTGCGAGCGGCGTTGCGGCCGGCCGCCGGACGTGCACATTGCGGTCACGGCTCTGTCGTGAGCGACTATCTGAAGGATGGCGCCGAGATCTACCGGCGCTCGTTCGCGACGATCCGCAGCGAGGCGGATCTCGCGGGCATGGAGCCGGCGCTCGCCACCGTTGTCGTGCGCATGATCCACGCCTGCGGCATGGTCGACCTCGTGGCCGACGTGTCCAGCTCCGCGGGGTTCTGCGCGGCCGCGCGCGCTGCGCTACAGGCCGGCAAGCCGATCCTCTGCGACACGTCGATGGTCGCCTCCGGAATCACGCGCTCGCGCCTGCCGGCGGGCAACGACGTCGTCTGCACACTCTCGGATGCGAGCGTGCCGGGCCTGGCCGCGGAGCTCGGCACGACGCGAACGGCCGCGGCACTGGAGCTCTGGCGCACGCAGCTGGAGGGCTCCGTCGTCGCCGTCGGCAACGCCCCGACGGCGCTCTTTCGCCTGCTCGAGCTGATCGAGGAGGGTGCGCCGCGGCCTGCAGCAGTGATCGGCGTGCCGGTGGGCTTCATCGGCGCGGCGGAGTCGAAGGCGGAGCTGGCCGCGCACCCCTCCGGTCTCGAGTACCTCGTCGTCCACGGCCGCCGGGGTGGCAGCGCGATCGCCGCCGCCGCGGTGAATGCGCTCGCCTCCGACACCGAGTGACACGATGACGGAGAAGGCGACGCTCTATGGCATCGGCGTCGGCCCCGGCGACCCCGAGCTGGTCACGCTCAAGGCCCGCCGCCTGATCGAGGCCGCCGTCGTGATCGCGTACCCGATGGCACGCCACGGTCGCAGCATCGCCCGCAGCATTGCCGCGCCGTACCTCCGGAGCGACCAGATCGAGCTCGCGATGATCTACCCGGTCACGACGGAGGAGAGCGACCATCCCGGCGGCTACGAGGCCGAGCTGAGCCAGTTCTACGACCAGTGGGCCGAGACGCTCTCGACGCACCTCGATGCCGGGCGCGACGTTGCGGTGCTGTGCGAGGGCGACCCGATGTTCTACGGGTCCTACATCTACCTGCACGAGCGGCTCGCGCCGCGCTACCCGACGATGGTCGTGCCCGGGGTGACGTCTCTGAGCGCGGCCAGCGCGAGCGCCGGCCGGCCGCTGGCGCGCCGCGACGAGATCTTCACGGTGCTGCCCGGGACGCTCCCGCAGGACGTGCTCGCAACGCGGCTGGCGACGACCGACGCGGCCGTCGTGATGAAGCTCGGGCGGACGTTCGCAAAGGTGCGCGAGGCCGCGGAGCAGGCCGGCGTGGACGGTCGCGCCGTCTACGTCGAGCGGGCAAGCTCGCAGCGCGAGCGCGTGGCGAAGCTCGGCGAGGTCGATCCGGGCGAGGTGCCCTACATGTCGCTCGTGCTGGTGCCCGGTGACGAGCCGCCGCCCGCCGAGGGCGCGGGCAGCCTCGACATCGTCGGCCTCGGTCCGGCGGGGCCGCGCTGGCTGACCCCGGAGGCGCAGGCCGCGCTGACACGTGCCGAGGTGCTCGTCGGCTACGGGCCCTACCTCGCCCGCGTACCGGAGCGCCGCGGTCAAGTGCGCCGGGCGAGCGACAATCGCGCCGAGCTCGAGCGCGCGCGCGAGGCGCTGGGCTTCGCGCTCTCCGGCTCGCGCGTGGCCGTCGTGTCGTCGGGCGACCCCGGGATCTTCGCGATGGCAGCGGCGGTCTACGAGGCGATCGAGGGCGATCGCGAGCGCTTTGCCTCGGTCGCCGTCCGCGTCGTGCCCGGCGTGTCGGCGATGCAGGTGGCGGCGGCACGCGCCGGAGCGCCGCTCGGCCACGATTTCTGCGTCATCTCACTGTCGGACCAGCGCAAGCCGTGGTCGGTGATCGAGCGCCGGCTGGAGGCGGCGGCCGCAGCCGATTTCGCGCTCGCGCTCTACAACCCGGCCTCGCGCACTCGCCGCGAGCAACTCGAGCGGGCCCGCGAGACGCTGCTGCGCCACCGTGCAGCCGACACGCCCGTGGTCGTCGCTCGCGCGGTCGGGAGCGACGAGGAATCGGTCGTGATCGCGACGCTGGCGGGATTCGATGCGGCCGCGGTCGACATGCGCACGATCCTGCTGATCGGATCCTCGCGCACGCGCGTCACACGCGGCGCCGGCGCGGCAACGCGCGTCTACACGCCGCGCGACTATCCGGGCTGAGACGTACCCACAGAATGAGCGTGAGTGGTCGGTCGACTCGAAGCGAGCGGGAAGCCCCTGGGCTCGCTCACCACTAGCCAGGCACCGGACGCAACTCTTCTGAGCGAGCACAGGGTCGCCGCAGGTCTGACAACCAGACCGAAGGACGATTCGAGACTTCCGAACGCCACGGTCATTCTGTGGGTACGTCTAGACGCGGCGCAGAAGGTAGGTGTCCATGATCCAGCCCTTGCGCGCCCTCGCCTCGCCGCGCACGCGCTCGATCTCGTCCGCCACCTCGCCGACCGGACCTGCGATGAGGATCTCGTCCGGCGTGCCGATGTACGCACCCCAGTAGATCTCGACCGGCTGGCCGGCGAAGCGCCGGAAGGCGCAGCCCGCGTCCAGCATCACGACGACGTCGGCGGCATCGTCGTGCAGGCCCTCGGACAGCCGCCGGCCGGTCGTGATCTCGATCGGCCGGCCGATGCGATTGAGCGCGATGCGGTGCCTCGCGGCCAGCGCCTGCACGCTGGAGATGCCCGGAACCACCTCGTACTCGAAGGCACCGGGATCGCCCGCGAGGATCTCCTCGGCGATCGCGAGCGTGCTGTCGTAGAGCGCCGGGTCGCCCCAGACCATGAAGGCGCCGCACTCGCCGGGCGCGAGCTCGCGTGCGATCGCCTCAGCGTAGAGCGCTGCGCGGGCGTGTCGCCAGGCCTCCACCGCCGCGCCGTAGGCAGCGGCGGTGCGGTCGCGCTCGGGATCCTGCAGCTCCACGGTGCGGTAGGCGGGCCGATCGATGTAGCGCTCGCAGATCTCGCGGCGCAGATCGACGAGGTCGTGCTTCTCGTCGCCTTTCTCGACCACGAAGAAGACGTCGACCTCGTTGAGGGCGCGGATCGCCTGGGCCGTCACGTGCTCGGGGTCCCCGGCCCCGATCCCGATGATGAGCAGCCGTCTCACGCCGCGCCGGCCAGCCAGGCGAGCGCGCCCGCGACATCGCGCACGGTCGCAGTCTCGGGCCGTCGCGGCCTCCGGATCACGATCACCGGGAGGCTCCGCAGGCGCGCGGCCTCGAGCTTGGCGGCGGTCAGCTCGCCGCCGCTGTCCTTGGTCACGAGCAGGTCGAGGCCGTGGCGGTCGATCAGCGCGAGCTCGCCCGCGAGGTCGTAGGGGCCGCGGTCGAGCAGCACCTCGCAGGCCGGCGGGAGCGGCGGCTCGGGCGGGTCGATGCAGCGGATCAGGAACCACGCCTCGCTCGGGCCGGCGAATGCCGCGAGCCCCTGGCGGCCGGTGGTCAGGAAGACGCGGCGTCCGAGGCCGGAGATCGCGGCGGCCGCCCCGGCCGTGTCGTCCACCCAGTGCCAGTCGTCGTCGGCGCGCTGCGTCCAGCCCGGGCGCTCGAGCCGGAGCAGTGGCACGCCCGAGGCCGAGCACGCGGTTGCGGCCGACTCCGAGATGCGCTGCGCGAAGGGATGGGTGGCATCGACGACCGCGGCGACTCGGTGCTCGGAGAGCCACGCCGCCAGCGCGCTGGGCCCGCCGAAGCCGCCCACGCGCACGTCTCCCGCCGGCAGGCGCGGCCGCTCGACGCGGCCCGCGAGCGACGAGATGACGTGCGTGCCCTCGGATGCCAGGGCCGCGGCGAGGTCGCGGGCCTCGGACGTGCCTCCGAGCACGAGCACCGTCACGACACGGCCGGGCGCTCGCGCGCCGCCGAGTAGAGGTGGCTGTCGCGGAACCCGCTCGCCGCCAGCGCACGACCGACGACGATCACGGCCGTGCGCTCCACGCCGGCGTCGCGCACGGCCCCGGCGATGGTCGCCAGCGTGCCCGTGAGCACCACCTCGTCGGGCCAGCTCGCGCGCGCGACGACGGCCGCCGGGCAGTCCGCCCCGTAGTGCGGCGTCAGCGTGGCGACGATCTCCTCGATCGCCCCGACGGCCAGGTGCAGCACGATCGTCGCCTGGTGGGCGGCGAGCCCGGCCAGATCCTCGCCCGCGGGCAGCGGCGTGGAGCGGCGCGAATGGCGGGTCAGGATCACCGTCTGCGCAAGGCCTGGCAGTGTGAGCTCGCGCCGCAGCGCTGCCGCGGCCGCGGCGAACGCCGGCACGCCCGGCGTGACGTCCCACGCGATGCCGAGCTCATCCAGGCGCCGCATCTGCTCGCCGCTCGCGCTGTAGATGGAAAGGTCGCCGGAGTGCAGGCGGGCGACGTCCTCGGCGCGTTCGTCCGCTGCGCGCAGCTCCTCGACGATCTCGTCGAGCGAGAGATGCTGGGTATCGATCAGGCGCGCGCCCGCGGGCGCGTGGCCGAGCACCTCGGGTGGCACGAGCGCACCGGCATACATGCAGACGGGCGAGGACGCGATCAGGCGCGCCGCGCGCAGCGTCAGCAGATCGGCCGCGCCCGGCCCCGCGCCGATGAAATGCACCGTCACGTGCTCTCCTTGCGGACGCTCCACTGCACGATCGGGAGCTGGGCGCGCCAGGCGGTGAAGCCCCCGACCGGCTCGGCGTGGCTGAGCGCGATGCGCGTGAGCTCGCCGCCGTGCTCCGCTCGTGCCGCCGTGAGCACCTGCTCGCCCTCGAGCGTCACGGCATTGGCGACCAGCCGCCCACCCGGCCGCAGCGCCTCCCAGCAGTGCGCGAGGAGGTCCGGCGTGGTGAGCCCACCGCCGATGAAGATCGCGTCGGGCTCGGGCAATCCCACCAGGGCAGCGGGCGCTTCGCCCTCGTGGATCACGAGGCCGGGCACGCCGAGCGCGAGCGCGTTGCGAGCTGCGCGCTGCGCGCGCTCCCCACGCGCCTCGACGGCGACGGCGCGCGCGCCCGGTTCGGCCCGCAGCCACTCGATGCCGATCGACCCGCTGCCGGCGCCGACGTCCCACAGCAGCAAGCCGGGCGCCGGCTCGAGCGCGGCCAGCGTGACGGCGCGCACGGCGCGCTTGGTGAGCTGGCCGTCATGCTCGTAGGCATCGTCCGGCAGGCCCGGGGAGCGCGAGTGCAGCGGCGCGCCGGGCTGCGCGCGGCATTCCACGGCGACGCAGTGCAGCGGATCCGCTGCTCGCTCCCCCCACTCCGCGGGGGTGCTCTCGGTGACCTGCTCGTCCGCGCCGCCCAGCTGCTCGAGCACCACCATGCGGCTCGGGCCGAAGCCACGCTCTCGCAGCACGCGCGCGAGGCCACTCGCTCCGTCGGCTCCCGAGACGTAGGCGACGATGCGCCGGCCGGGCTGCAGCGAGCGCGTCAGCACTTCCGGCGGACGGCCCACGGCGCTGACGAGCTCGACCTCGGCCTCCGGCCAGCCCAGGCGCGCGCAGGCGATTGCGAACGCCGAGACGTGGGGGTAGACGCGCACGCCGCCCGGACCGAGGCGCCGCGCCAGCGTCGCGCCGATGCCGTGCAGCATGGGGTCTCCGCTTGCGAGCACGCAGGTTCGCGCTGCCGCGCCGTTGCACAGCTCGTCGACGAGGGAGTCGATCGGCGAGGGCCACGTGCGGTGCACAGCGGTGGTCGGCGGCAAGAGAGCAAGCTGTCGCTGCGAGCCCACGATCACCTCTGCGGAGAGCACGGCCGCGCGCGCCTCCTCGGCGAGCCCGCCCCAGCCGTCGGCCCCGATTCCCACGACCGTGAGCGGCGGCGCGCTCACGCCACTCGCGATGGCTCGACAACGGCTGCGTGCACGAGTCGCTCGGCGCACTGGGGGAACGCGGCCCAGTGCACGTGCAGGAAGCTCGCCTGCAGCGCACCCGAGACGAAGCCCTCCTCGCGCTCGCTGCCACGCGCCGCAAGCCGCCATGCAGAGCCGCCGCCACTTGGGGTCAGACCCCGCCTGGCGGGGTCTGGCCCCAGGTGGCGGGCAGGTTGCAGGGACTCCACCTGGGCGTAGTGGAACTCGTGCCCGCGCACCTGCTCGCCGGCCTCCAGCCAGGGCGTGGCGGTGATCGCCGTCGCCTCGCGGTAGCCGAGCGTCAGCTTGCGCGTCATCGTGGCCCGGACCGGTAGCACGCCGCACATCGGCCGGCCGTCGAGCTCGGCGGCCAGGTAGAGGAGTCCGCCGCATTCGGCAACGACCGGTCTGCCGGAGCGCGCAAACGCGGTGATCTCCGCGCGCAGCTGATCGTTCGCCTCGAGGTCGCCGACGAACACCTCGGGGAAGCCTCCGGCCAGGATCAGTGCGCCGGCGTCTTCGGGGAGGGCCTCGTCTCGCAACGGGTCGAACGGCTGGAGCTCGGCGCCCGCCGCCTCGAGCTGCTCGAGGTTCTCCCGGTAATGGAACGAGAACGCGGGGCCCGACGCCACTGCGATGCGCGCCCCGGCGACCGCACCGCCGGCGGGCTCGGGCGACCAGGCCGGGCCGTCGTGCGGAGGCGCCGATCGCGCCAGGCGCTCGACGGCGTCGAGGTCGATGTAGCGCTCTGCGGCCGCAGCGAGCGTGTCCAGCGCGGCGCGCGCCTGAGCCTCCCGTTCGCTGGCCGGCACCAGACCCAGGTGCCGCTCGGGCGTCGCGACGCCGTCGTCGCGGCGCAGTGCACCGAGCACCGGAACGCCGAGGTCGCCGAGCGCCTCGCGCAGCAGCTGCTCGTGGTGATCCGAGCCGACGCGGTTGAAGATCACGCCGGCGACCTGCACGTCCGGGTCGAACGTCCGATAGCCGTGCACGATGGCGGCCGCCGAGCGGGCCATGGACGCTGCGTCCACGACGAGCAGCACCGGCGCGTCCAGCAGCTTGGCGACGTGCGCGGTCGAGGCCAGCTCGCCGCGCCCCGAGGCACCGTCGAACAGTCCCATGACGCCTTCGACGACGGCGACATCGGCGCCGCGCTCGCCGTGGCGGACGAGCGGCGCGATCAGCTCGGGCCCGCTGAGGAAGGCGTCGAGGTTGCGGCCGGGCCGGCCGGAGGCGAGCGCGTGATAGCTCGGGTCGATGTAGTCGGGCCCGACCTTGTAGCCCTGCACGATGCGGCCGCGCGCTCGCAGGGCGCCGATCAGGCCGCAGGCGACCGTCGTCTTCCCGGCGCCCGAGCTCGTCCCGGCGATCACGATGCGCGGGATCACGCCGCTACCACTCGATCCCCTGTTGCGCCCGGATGCCGGCATCCATCGGGTGCTTGACCTTCACCACCTCGGAGACGAGGTCGGCGATCGCGATCAGCTCGGGCGCCGCATCGCGCCCGGTGATCACGACGTGCTGGAACCCCGGGCGGTCGCGCAGCGTCGTCACCACGTCGTCGACGTCGATCCATCCCCACTTGATCGGGTACGTGATCTCGTCCAGCAGCAGGAACTCGTAGCGCTCCTCCGCGATCATCTGCTTGACGCCGGCCCAGCCTGCGCGCGCCTTGTCAGCGGACTCCTCGAGATCCTTCGAGATCCACGACCAGCCGTCGCCCATCTTCTCCCAGTCGATGCCGCCGAGTGCCGCGGCAGCCTTGGCCTCGCCGACCTTCCACTTGCCCGACTTCACGAACTGGAACACGCCGCAGCGGTACCCGCGCGCCCACGAGCGCATGAGCATGCCGAACGCCGAGGTGCTCTTGCCCTTGCCGTGGCCCGTGAGCACGATCAGCAGCGGCCGATCGCGCCGCTTGCGCCGCAGCGGCTCGGCGCTGCCCTGGTCCTCCGGCCGGTGGGGAACGTCGACATCGTCGCCCCCGTGGCGAGTCAGCTGGGCGGGGACTGGTGGATCGGTCATGCGGCAGTCCTCGGGATTCTCGGCGGGCTGGTGAGCGTGTGCAGGCGTGCGCCCGCGGCCTGCGCGAGCGCCGCGGCGAGCCCGAGGCGGACAGGGCCGTCCTCGATGTCGATCACGTGTGCCGCATCGGTGGCGCGACCGAGGCTCGCGGCGGCGCGGCGCACTGCACCCGCCGGATCCTGGACCCGTCCGTCGGTCAGGATCACCGAGACCGTCCGGCGACTGCTGTCGCGGCCCGACTCGCGCCTGACGACCTGCTCGGCCAGCGCGAGCCCTTCGGCGAGCGGCGTGCGCCCGCCGGTCGCGAGCCGGCCGATCGCCTCGGCGGCGAGCTCGAGCGGCGTGCCAGGCGGGACGAGCAGATGGCCCTCGCGATCGCGGAACGCCACCACGGCCACGCGGTCGCGCCGCGCGTAGGCATCACGCAGCAATTCCAGCAACGCACCCTTGACGCGCGCGAGCCTCGCGCGGGCGCCCATCGAGCCGCTGGCATCCACGACCAGGCAGAGCAGCACGCTCTCGCGGCCTCCGCGCACGTGCTCGCGCAGCGCACCCGGGTCAGCGCCCGCGAGCCGTGCCCGCAGCGTCGCGACGATCGCGATGTCGCTGCTGCCGGGCGTCGCGGGCCGGCTGTCGATCGCCCCCGCAGTCAGTCCCGAGCTGCGCGCGCGCCGGCCTCCGGGCCCGCCGCCGGTACCGGCGATGGACAGAGCTTCGGCGGGCAGCCGCGCGGGCGCAGGCGCATCGAGGCGCTCGCGCGCGGGTGCCTCGGCTCCGCCCTCGGCTCGCTCGGGTTGCGGCCGGCCGGTGCCGGGCGGCGGGCCCTCGGGCGGCCCGTCGGTCGGAGGCGGGTCGTCCAGCGCACGCTCGATGTCGTCGGGCGACGGCGTCTGGCCGTCGAGCGGATCGCGCCGGCGCCGGTGCAACAGTGCCATGGCCGCAGCACGGCGAACGTGCTCCTCGGACACCTCGTCCACGCCGTCGAGTGCCGCCAGCGCGCGTGCGGTGCGCGCGGTCACGATGTCCCCGCGTACGCCGTCGACCCGCAGCGCGGCGCACGCGGCGACGATGCGCCCCAGCTCCCGCTCGGGCAGGCGGACATGCGGCAGGCGTGTCGTGGCAGTGGCGATGCGTGCAGCGAGCGCCTCCTCGGCGTCGCGCCAGTCGGCGGCGAACCGCTCGGGATCGCGTTCGAACGCCAGGCGCCGCCGCACGATCTCGGCGCGCAACTCGGGCTCGCGGGGCCCGCGCACCTCGACGCCGAGCCCGAAGCGATCGAGCAGCTGGGGCCGCAACTCCCCTTCCTCGACGTTCATCGTGCCTACGAGCAGGAAGCGCGCCGCGTGCACGGCCGAGACGGCGTCGCGCTCGACCCGCGAGACGCCCGAGGCTGCCGCGTCGAGCAGCGCGTCCACGAGGTGATCGGGCAGGAGATTGACCTCGTCGACGTAGAGGATGCCCTGATGCGCCCTGGCCAGGAGCCCGGCCTCGAATGCCTTCTCACCCTTGAGCGCACGCCCGAGGTCGAGCGCGCCCACCAGCCGATCGAGGCTCGACCCCAGGGGCAGCTCGACGAGTGTCGCCGGCCGCGACTCCGTTGGTGCATCCGCCGGCACCGCTCCTTCTGGCGTGAGCTCGCCCGGGCCGAACGCGAAGGCCTGGCCGGTCGCGGCGGTGACCGGCGGGAGCAGCGGCGCGAGCCCGCGCACTGCCGTGGACTTGGCGGTGCCGCGCTCGCCGCGCACGAGCACGCCGCCGATCTCGGGCGAGACGGCGTTGGCGAGCAGGGCCTCGATCAGCTCCTCCTGGCCGACGATCGCGGTGAGCGGGTACGGGATGCTCACGTGCCCGCCTCCTCGAGCTCACCCTCGAGCGCGAGGTAGCGATCGCGGATGTCGGCCAGCGTCGAATCGTCGGGCGCAGCCCAGAGTCCCCGGTCGGCGGCCTCGAGCAGCCGCTCTGCGATGGCGCGTGCGGCCCACGGGTTGGAGCGCGTCATGAACTCGGCGATGTCGGCATCGAGCAGATAGCGCTGGGCGACCTGCTCGTACATCCAGTCCTCGGCGACTCCGGTCGTGGCGTCGTAGCCGAAGAGGTAGTCGACGGTCGCCGAGAGCTCGGCCGCGCCCTTGTAGCCGTGCCGGATCATCGAGGCGATCCAGCGAGGGTTGGCAACTCGCGCGCGGAACACGCGGCGCGTCTCCTCCGCGAGGGTGCGCGAGACGACGCGCGATGGATCCGAGCTGTCGCCCAGATACGCCGCCGGATCGCGCCCGGTGAGGGCGCGCACGGTCGCGACCATGCCGCCGTGGTACTGGTAGTAGTCGTCGGAGTCGAGGATGTCGTGCTCGCGCGAGTCGACGTTCTTGACCGCCACCTCGATGCGCCCGAAGCAGTCGCGCATGGAGTCGCCGGCGCCGGCGCCCTCGAGGCCACGGCCGTACGCGAACCCGCCCCAGGCTTCGTAGACCTGGGCGATGTCCGCGTCGTCACGCCAGTCACGGGCATCCACGAGCTGCAGGAGCCCGGCGCCGTAGGTCCCCGGCTTGGACCCGAAGACCCGAGTGGTCGCCCGCCGCCAGGCGCGCTCGCCGAGCTCGGAGGCCAGCCGCTCGGCGTCGGCCCGCGCATGCGCGGCCACGTAGTTGTCGTCCGGCGACTCGTCGAGGGCAGCGACCTTGGCCACGGCGTCGTCGAGCAGCACGACGAGGTGCGGGAAGGCGTCGCGGAAGAAGCCCGAGATGCGCACCGTGACGTCGATGCGCGGGCGCCCGAGCTCGGCCAGCGGGATCACGGAGAGGCCGGTGACGCGCCGCGACTCCGGATGCCAGGTCGGCCGCACGCCCAGCAGCGCGAGGATCTCGGCCACGTCGTCGCCCTGCGTGCGCATGGCGGACGTGCCCCACGCGACGAGCCCGACCATGCGCGGCAGCTCGCCCGTCTCGCTGCGGAAGCGATCGAGCAGGGCGTCGGCGAGCCGGCAGCCCACTTCCCACGAGAGCTCGGAGGGCAGCGCGCGCGGATCGACGGAGTAGAAGTTGCGGCCGGTCGGGAGCACGTCGACACGCCCGCGCGTCGGGCTGCCGGAGGGACCGGACGGCACATGGCGGCCACTCAGCGCCGCGAGCACGTTGTCGAGCTCGTCGGTCGTCCGCAGGATGCGCGGAACGACCTCGCCGGCGGCGAAGCGGAGCGCCCGCTCGACACCGTCATCGGCACGGCCGAGCACGTCCAGGCAGACCCCGGACACCGAGTCGGCGCGCCAGTCCTGCGCTGCGAGCGCGTCCAGCAGCGCCATCTGCGCGGCCTCGAGGCGATCCACGAGATCGCCCGAGCTCGCCGATGGGCCGCGGAAGCGGGCCAGCAGCTCGGGCACGGCGCGCGGCGCGGGAGAGCCGGCGGCCGCGACGAGCGCGGGCTCGTCCAGGCCGAACGCGGCGCCCACGGCGCTGCGCAGGCCGGGGACGTCGCCCGAGCCCAGGCGCAGGATGGCCGACACGAGCCCGCGCATCTGATCGCCGCGCGGCGGCTGGCCGAGGACGTGCAAGCCGTCCTTGATCTGGATGTCCTTGACCTCGCAGAGGTAGCCGTCGATGTGCTCGACGAGCGTCGCGACGTCGTCGGGCCGCTCCTCGACTCCGAGGTCGGTCTGCAGGTTGGCGCGCTCGATCGCGCTCCAGATGCGCACCGCGAGGGACGGCAGCTTGGAGGGGTCGAGCACCTCGAGCCGCGCATATTCGTCGAGCAGCGCCTCGAGCTCCGCCATCTCGTCGTACGTGTCGGCGCGCATCATCGGAGGCACGAGGTGGTCGACGATCACGGCGTGCACACGCCGCTTGGCCTGGACGCCCTCGCCCGGGTCGTTGACGACGAAGGGGTAGACGAGCGGCATGTCTCCGAGCGCCGCATCGGGAGCGCAGCCGGCCGACAGCGCGAGCGTCTTGCCGGGCAGCCACTCGAGCGTGCCGTGCTTGCCGAGATGAACGATCGCGTGCGCGCCCCAGACGCGCTCGATCCACCAGTAGCAAGCGAGGTAGTGGTGCGTGGGAGGCAGCTCGGGGTCGTGGTAGATCCCCACGGGATCGTCGCCGTAGCCACGCGGCGGCTGGATCGCGACGAGGACGTTGCCGAGCTCGAGCCCGGCGACGACAAAGTCGGCGCCGTCGATGTAGCGGTCGCCCGGCGGCGGGCCCCAGCGCTCCTCGATGGCCGCGCGCAGCGACGCCGGCAGCTCCGCGTACCACGCGATGTAGTCGTCGACCGGCAGACGCAGCGGCGAGGCCGCGAGCTGGTCGTCCGTGAGGAACTCGGCATCGTGCCCGCCCGTCGCGATCAGCGCGTGCATGAGCGCGTCGCCGTGCTCGAAGGGGGCGTCGACGTGCATGCCATCGCTGCGCATGGCCTCGAACAACCGCAGCGCGCTGGCGGGCGTGTCGAGGCCGACCGCCATGCCGACCTTGGCGTGCTTGGTCGGGAAGCTCGTGAGCAGCACCGCGACGCGCCGCTGCGCAGCCGGCAGCGTGCGCAGCCGGGCTGTGCGGACTGCGAGTCGAGCTACCCGTGCGCAGCGCTCCAGGTCGGGCACGTAGCGCGCGACGGACGTGCCGACCCGCGTGACCCAGGAGTCGCGCTCCTTGAACGAGATGACGCCGCCGAGCAACCTGCCGTCGAACTCCGGGATCGCCACCTGCGTGGCCGCATCGAGCGGCGCGAGGCCCGAGGAGGACTCCTCCCAGGCGGCCCGCGACGACGTCGCCGAGACCGCCTGGATGACGGCAACGCCGAGGCCGGCCAGCGCCGACGCGTCCCACTCCTGCCATGCCTCCCCCACCCCGTCGCCGCCCTCGGCCGCGACCGCGTCGCCCGCGCTCGAGCCTCCCGTGGCGAGCATCGTGACGACCAGGGCGTCGACGTGGTCGCCGATCAACTCCAGTGCCGGCACACGCCCGTCGGCGTCGCGGCGCAGCGTGTAGCTCCAGACCGCCAGCGCGTTGCCGCCGGCCTCCTCGATCGCGACGCAGAGCGCGTCGATGAACGCCGTGTTGCCGGTCAGCCGGTGCGAGCGGTAGAAGCAGACGCCGATCGTCGGACGTCCGGGATCGTGCAGAGCCACCGCTTCCTCGACGCTGACGTCACCGGTGCCGGGGACGTACACGCCGAGGTCGGCGACCTCGCGCGGCGGGGCGAAGCCATAGCCCTCGAGCAGGAACGTGTCGGCGAGAAAGCGCAGCAACTGCTCGACGTTGTCGATGTCGCCGTGGCGCAGGTACTCGCCGGCCTGCGCGACCGCGCCCGAGGGCGCGAGCGAGAGCGCCGTCATCTCGGCGTCGGGCTGCGCCTCGCCGCCCAGGGCCAGCAGCGCGATGCCGCGCTCGGCGCAGCGGGTGCGCAGCAGATCGAAGCCGCCCTGCCACCCGCGCCGCCCCCCGAGGATGCGGCACAGCACGACGCGGGCGCCCACCAGCAGATCGTCGACCAGGGCCGCGTCGTCGGCGGAGGCGCCCGGGTTCACGCAGCGCACTTCGGGGAAGTCCTCGGGCAGCCGTTCGAGCGCTGCCGCGGTGGCGAGGATCTCGGTATCGGCCGTGGTTACGACGCGAAGCACGCGTGCATCCCAGGTTTCATTTCGACTACCTCCTCGGGATCGAGCGTCCCGGAATCGAGGGCTCGCGGCGGTGGAGTTCCTGACTCCCGGCACGTCTCCGTGCCGGTCACAGTGGCGCGACCGCCCCGGATTTCCACCGGGTTCCCCGCACCGCCACGCTGAGGTGCCTACTGTAGCCACGACGGCGCTACCCTGCAGGCACGAGCCGAAGGAGGCGCCAGGTGTGGGACTGGGCGATCATCGTGGTTCTCTATGCGTTCGCAGCGGGCTTCTTCCGCCTGCTGGGAGGGATCGGCAGCGCGGGGGACGCGCTCGCCGGGTGGGGTCACCGCCGCGGGTCCGCGCCCGGCGACAGGTCACCCTTCGATCGCTGACGAGCCATGCGCCGCGCCGTGGCAAGATGCCGCGATGGGCGCAGACCAGTACCACGAGCCACCTGACGAGCTACCTGCCGAGACGCGCACGTTCGCGCGCCTCAGCGCCTCCCTGACCGAGGAGGCGGAGGCCATCGGCTGGTACGAGCAGCGCCTCGCCGTCGAGTCCGACCGCGAGGCGCTCGCGATCATGCGGGATGCGCAGGGCGAGGAGTTCAAGCACTTCTGCATGGACCTCGAGTTCCTGCTGCGGCGCACCCCGCTGTGGCGGGAGATCGCGCGCGGGATCCTGTTCCAGGAGGGCGACATCGTCGAGCACGGCGAGGAGGCCGAGGAGCAGGCCGTCGAGGGCGCGGCCGCCCGCGGAGCGCCGCTCTCCGGCAGCGCGTCACTTGGGATCGGCAGCCTGAGGGGAGCGGTGCAATGAGCCATCTGCTGCGCGAGCACGCGCCGATCACCGAGGAGTCCTGGGGGCGAATCGACGAAGAGGCCCGTGAGCGCCTGACGCCGGCGCTCGCGGCCCGCAGGCTCGTCGACTTCTCAGGCCCGCTGGGCTGGCAGCACTCGGCGACGAACCTCGGCCGCGTTGCGACCGTCAAGGCCCCCTTCACCGGCATCTCCGCGGAGCAGCGCCGGGTGCTGCCGCTCGTCGAGGCGCGCGCGAACTTCGCGGTCACGCGCGCGGAGCTGGCCGACTCCGACCGAGGCGCCGAGGACATCGACTTCGCAGACCTCGATCGCGCCGCGCACGATCTCGCGGTGGCGGAGAACGCCGCGGTCTTCCACGGCTGGAAGGCTGCAGGCATCGTCGGCATCGCCGAAGCCGCGCCCCACAAGCCGATCGCGCTCGGCAACGACTGCGAGCGCTATCCGCGGCACGTCGCCATGGCGATCGAACAGCTGCTCGCAGCGGGGATCGACGGCCCCTACGGCCTTGCGCTCGGCCCCAAGGCACACGAGCTCGTGCTCGAGAGCAGTGAGCACGGCGGCGTCCTCCTGCTCGACCATCTGCGCAAGATCCTCGCCGGCCCGCTCGTGTGGGCCCCGGGCGTCGAGGGCGCCGTCGTCGTCAGCCTGCGCGGCGGCGACTTCCTCTTCGAGTCGGGAGAGGACATCTCGGTCGGCTACCTCGCGCACGACGCCGACGCAGTCCAGCTCTATCTCGAAGAGAGCTTCAGCTTCCGCGTGGCCACGCCCGAAGCCGCGTTCGCGCTGACTCCTTGAAGCTCACGGCGGGAGGATCCCGGCGAGATCCCAGATCCTCGGGTGCTCCGGGATCAGCCGGACGAGGACGCCCGGCCTCGCGACGCGCGCAGCGGCGAAGCGTGCACCGGCGTCATCGCCGAGATAGCGCGCGGCGATCGAGCGCCTGATCTCGGTGACGTCTCCGGTCTCCAGGGCCGCCTCGCCGCGCACCTCGACTCCGCGGAACGGGGGAACGGTCTCGAAGACGACCAGCACACAGCGGGGGTCGCGCTCGAGGTGTCGCAGCTTGACGTCGCCCAGCGCGATCACGATCTCGAATGCCTCACGCGTCCAGCGGAACCAGACCGGCGTCGTCAGCGCGGTCCCGTCGCGCCTGCTGGTCGTCAGCACCGCCGCCGCGGGCGCCTCGAGCAGCGTCCGGACGTCTTCGAGAGAGACGGAGGTCACGGCGCGAGGATAGCCCTCGGCCAGCGCGCAAACTCCGCACGCGCGTCATAGTTCCGCAGCGTGAATGCGGAAGAGGTGATCGCGAAGCTCTCGCGCGTCTTTGCGTCACGCGACTGGCAGGCGATGCGGGCGCTCTACCACCCGGACGCTCTCGTGTTCACCGTGACCGGCGGGCCCGACCCGCTGGCCGCGGACGAGCTGATCGCCGAGCTCGAACGGGTCTCGGAGGACTTCGTCTACCTCGTCACGCCTGCTGAGACGATTCCCGTCGACGACCATGCAGCAATCATCACCGGCCGCATGCGGAGGCGCCTGCCCGCCGGCGGGTTTGAAGACGCCGGCCACGTCTGGCTGCTCACCGTCCGCGACGGACTCGTCTACCGCCAGGCCGTGCATCACGACCCCGAAGCGGCGCGCGAGGCGTATGCCCGCCTCGGCGTCACGCTCGGCGTGCCCGACCCGGCCTGAGGGTCACGCGCGCAGCCCCGTTTCGATCCTGTTCCCCGCGGGGAACACGCCGGTGGCATTCCCCCCACCCAAGGAGACGAAAATGTCGGCGCAGAGATCGGGCAACAGTGCAGGAATCGGAATCGGAGGGATCCTGGTGATCATCGGGATCGTCCTCGCGATTATCTGGAGCGTCTGGATCGGCGTGATCGTGGCACTCGTCGGGCTCATCGCGTTCGGTGGCTTCGCACGCGGAAAGTGGTACTGACGGGCCGGTCGCACGATTGGGGTCAGGCCCCCAATCGTGCGACGTGCCGTCCTGTGTGATCAGTCGTCGAGCCCTGCCAGCCGCGTCCGGCAATCCCAGACGGGGGCCGTGCTCGCATCGGCTGCCGGGTTGACCTTCCAGGGCACCCCCGCGTTCGGGTAGATCGCCTCGCCGAAGTCCAGCAGCATCGAGTGGGCGATCACGCGCGGGGAGGCTTCGGACTGGCAGTGCGCCCAGCGCATCTCACGCTCGACTCCGTGGCGAAGCAGCCCGACGGAGTAAGCAGGATCGGCATCCTCGACCGGGTCGGGAGACGCGAAGCCGATCGCGTGACGAAGCCTCTCGATATCCGCTTTCTTGCCGGTCAGGAACTTCCAGCCCGGGCCGGCGTCATGTTGCGCCGCCCACCGCTCGATCACCGCTCTGGTGTCGGTCTCGGGCGTGCGGGCGATCGTGTACAGGTAGATGTCCTGGCCGATCCTCGGCCCGAAGAACCGCTGGATCTTCGCGAGGTTCTCGGTGACCCTGGCCGATCCGGAAGCGTCCCCGCTCGACGCGAAGGTCAGGACGACCTTCTTGTTCTTGACGAGGTCGTCGTAGAAACGGACGCGCTTTCCGTCGTGCGTGATCAGGCGGACATTGGGCAGGTGGCGCTGCTGAATGCTCGCGCGCGCCGCGCCAGGGCGGACAGGCTCGAAACGAGTGGCTTCGGCCGTCGCTCCGAGTTGCTCCTCGCAGACACCGTAGACACCGAGGCCTGCCAGCACCGGCACACCGGCAATGGTGATGGCCTTCCGCCGGGTCAGACGTTCCATCCGACTCCCCCCTCTTTCTCACATGCGTTTCTGCATACGCGGCCCATGAGCTGCGGGCGACGCCTCGTCACGGGCGCGTGTTGTTGTCGCCGACGTCGGCGATCTGCCAGAGCAGCATCATCTGATGATCCTCGTGCACGGTGTTGTGGCAGTGCATGGGGTAGCCGCCCTTCATGTCGCGGAAGCGCATGAGGAGCTCGACCTCCTCGTTGTCGCGCAGCTGCACGACGTCCTTGCGCGAGAACTCGATGTTGCCCGGCTTGACCGGCACGCCATTGCGGCTGAGGATGCGGAACTCCTCGAAGTGGATGTGCACCGGGTGCTGCCATCCGCCCGACTTGTTCTGCAGGATCCAGCGCTCCGCCGAGTTGGCCTGCACGGTCATGCGGAAGCGCGTGCAGTCCATGAATTGGCCGTTGATCTGCCACTGACCGTTCTTGCCACGCTCGAAGCGGAACGTGCGCGTGATCCGCGGCGTCACGTTGCTGATGTCCGGCAACGAGATCGGGGCGAACACGGCATCACCCGCGAGCGCCCGCACCCGCGGGGACGCGACGGGCTCGGGATCGAAGCTGTTGTCGGTCACCGCGCCGCCGGTCAGCCGGAACTCCATGAGCTGGTCGCCCTGCCCGGCCGCCAGGATCCTGCCGGTGGGCCCGCGTCCGTTGATCTGCTCGAGCCGGTTCTCCAGGCGCAGGCGCGCGGGATTCCCGAAGCGATCGGCGATCTTCTTGAAGTCGACGATGATGTCCGCGCGCTCTGCCACACCGAGGCGGTAGCTCGTGACTTCGATCGGACGAGGCAGGAGATTTCCGTCGTTGGAGATCACCCAGAACGGGATCTTCTGCGTGAGATTGTCGGGGTTGGTGAGGAAGACCTCGTAGAACCGCGACGGGCCGACGTCCAGGATACGGAAGCGGTAGCGCCGCTTCTGGACCTCGTGGAACGGCTGCACCTTGCCGTTCACGAGGAACGTGTTCCCGAGCAGTCCGTCGAAGTTGAACGTGTCGAAGACCAGCAATCCCGTGGCGGGATCGATGAGCTTGTCGGCGAACACGAGCGGCATGTCGTACTGCGGGAAGCTCGGCAGCCGGAATCCGGAGTTCTCGTCGCCGGTGTCGAATTCGTTGAAGACGATGGCCGGCCCGACTAGGCCCTTGTAGGTGTTCTCGGCCGTGTGGTCGACGCGGTGGTCGTGGTACCAGAGGAATCCGAGGGACTCCTGGACGTTGCCGTCACCCGGGTGAGTCGAGTTCCAGCCTGCCCGGCAGAGATTGTGGTAGTAGTCGTAGTACTGCCCACGGTAGAAGAACCGCTGCTGCGTCGGGTCGCACGGCGCGCCGTCGCTCTCCGGGCCGGAATGGAAGTTGTGCAGGTGCGTCGAGACATCCGGCACGCCGAATCCGCCGTTCTGCTCCGGCGGCGGCAGCGCGTTGAAGCGCCGGATCAAGACCGGCGAGCCGTAGCGCATGACCAGGACGGGCCCGGGCGACATCGCCGGGTCGGCCGTGAGGTCCGCGCCGCCTTGGTTGAACCCCCAGAAGGTCTGACTAGGCAGGTTCGGGTGGATGCTGACGTTGGGATTGGCCGCCATGCGCGTCATCAGGTACTGGGCCACCGGGTACGAATCCCTGGACTGGTGCGCCTCGGAGCGCCCCTCGTAGGGCATGTTGTTGGCGGGGTTGATCGCCCTGTAGGGACTGCTCGTGGGAGCCGTCGTACCCGTCCCGAGCTCGGAGGCGCTCCGCGAGGGCAGCGCCGGGAGCACTGTCAACGGCTCGACGAACGGCGTGAGCGGCGGCAACGCGCCGAGCGCCGTCGACGACCGGCGATCGGCCATCACCAGCCCACCGCCTATTCCGCCACCGGTGAGTATCCCCATCTTGACGAGATCGCGCCGCGTCAGTCCGGCCTTCACAAGAGCTTGGCGCTCCTCGAAAGCCCGACGCGCACGCTTGTCGCCGCCGTAGCGCAACAAACGCATATGACTTCTCCCCCATTCACGTACTTCTTACAGGCGGCCGCAAGCTTAGACAGAGGAGTCACATGTTTTCAACGGGTTTAAGGTGTGTTGTTTCCCACCCGAAATTCCCCATCGGCGGGCTCCGGGGTGCACCCCACCTACTCTGCTCGCGCAGGCCGATATGCAGGGATTTCGCACTGGACGGCGCTTCTCGCACTGTGGCAATCAGAGCGCGAAACGTGTCACGCTCCGATCGGCTCGTCACCGGCACGACGAAGGTCCTGTATTCGTCGAGCGCTGTTCGAACCGGCCGGAATGCGGGTTATGTCGTGGCCGGCCCGCATCGCGGCTGACCGGCCACCGCCTCCGTCACTTACGGCGCTCGCATAGCGGCGGCCGCACTCTGCCAAAAGTATCTCTTTGAATCCTCGGACCTCAGGCGTCGAGCGACAGAGGCCGGAGGGTCGATCGCTGCCTCGGAGAGGGAGCGAGGCGCTCTGACCTGACGCCCGGCATCGCCCTCCCCTCGTCGTGCGAGTAGGCTCAAGCGCATGAACATCGCCGGCTCGTTCCGCACCACGCTCCTGCGATCAGGGTGGCTGGTGCTGGGAGCCGGATGCCTGGCACCGTTCTTCGCCTTCGCCGCGAGCGCCGCGACGCTCGAAAAGCCCCTCGGCATCAACGGACGGGTGTTCAAGAACGGCGAGCTCGCCGGCTTCGTTGCGAAGGCCCCTGCCGTGAGCGTGCCCGACCTCGGGGACTGGGCGAAGCTGGCTCCGTCCGGTGGCATCGACGTCACGGCCCGGCTGCGGCGCGCCGGCTTCGTCGCGGGCGTCCGTGAAGACCTGATCTGGTCGAAGGGCACCGATCGCGGCGGCCTCTCGGCCGTCCTTCGCCTTGGCTCTGCGACCGCAGCGCGCGCCGAGATCGCGCAGCAGTTGCGGGACTTCGCCGGTGAGCCGCACCGCGGTCGCGCGAAGTCGTATGCAGTGTTCGCCGTACCCGGCATTCCCGGTGCGCACGGCTTCACGCTCACGACCGACGAGACGTCCGGCTACAACATCATCTTCGCCGACGGCCCTTTCACGTACCACCTCGGTGTGGGCTGGGGCAACCACGCCTCCTCTCCACCCACGCGCGCACAGTTGATCACCGCGGCGCGGGCCCTGTACGAGCGGGTTCACTTGCGACCTGCTCCAACCCTGTAGCGGGCAGGCTCGCGGCCGACGGGCGTAGACACCGGCAGGTGAAGCCGAAGGGGCTCGTGGTCGAAGCCAAGCGCGAGGAATGCGGTGTGCCACGCCGCGACCTCCATGGCGATGTTCGGCCCGCCGCGTGGCGGGGAAGGCTCAGCCATGAAGGATCAGCAACAACAAGCCGCAGCTGAGGAGTTCGAGGTTCCGGAGGGGGAGTATCCGCCTCCTCCCGAGGAGCATCGCGAGGTCGGTGCAGATGTCGTGAACGACTCACGAGCAGGCGACGACATCGATCACGTCGACATCCGCGTCTCCGACGTCGGTCGCAGCAGCACGTTCTACACCGCCGCACTGGCTCCGCTCGGCTGGCGCGCGCGCGTGCACGAAAAGGACCCGGCCGGAGGAGACGAGGTCGGATTCGGGCGGGGCGACGGAACCCGCTTCGCCATTCACTCGCCGACGGCCGATCGCGGGCAGGACACCGTCACGACAGGTGCGCACATCGCGTTCCGCGCCGGCGGACCGGAGGAGGTCAGGGAATTCCACGCCGCAGCGCTCGCCAACGGGGGACGCGACATC
>Ga0207683_10000639_pt1 | contig 32031 bp, 31 predicted proteins | sample KBSM73metaG_FD_184333 | JGI IMG/M metagenome (GOLD analysis project Ga0207683, IMG submission 184333) | Miscanthus rhizosphere microbial communities from Kellogg Biological Station, Michigan, USA - KBS M7-3 metaG (SPAdes) (version 2) | ecosystem: Host-associated > Plants > Roots > Rhizosphere >... | reverse complement strand
GCGAAATCCGCCGGCGTGCTCGATGCCGCCGACCGGCTCGCCGATCTGGTGTTGCGCGTCGCGAATGTGGTACCGCGCTGACTTGCTGATTTTGCGCAGGGATCGTCCATGAAGCTGCCGACCGATATCGGCCCCATCCATTTCGTCGGCATCGGCGGTATCGGCATGAGCGGCATCGCCGAGGTGCTGATCAATCTCGGCTACACGGTGCAGGGCTCGGACGCCTCCGACTCGGCGAACGTGAAACGCCTGCGCGACAAGGGGGCGAGCGTCGCGGTCGGCCACAAGGCGGACAATCTCGGCAAGGCCGAAGTCGTGGTCGTGTCGACCGCGATCAAGCGCGATAATCCCGAGCTTGCGGCAGCGCGCGCGAGGCGGCTGCCGGTTGTGCGCCGCGCCGAAATGCTCGCCGAACTGATGCGGCTGAAGCGCTGCGTCGCCATCGCGGGAACGCACGGCAAGACGACCACGACCTCGATGGTTGCGACCTTGCTCGACGCCGGCGGCTTCGATCCGACCGTGATCAACGGCGGCATCATCAACGCCTACGGCACCAACGCGCGGCTCGGCGCCGGAGACTGGATGGTGGTCGAGGCCGACGAATCCGACGGCACGTTCCTGAAGCTTCCCGCCGACGTCGCGATCGTCACCAACATCGATCCGGAGCATCTCGATCACTTCAAGACCTTCGAGGCGATCGAAGCCGCGTTCGAGAATTTCGTCACCAACGTGCCGTTCTATGGCTTCGCCGTGATGTGTACCGATCATCCCGTCGTGCAGACGCTGGTCGGGCGCATCGAGGACCGCCGCCTCATCACCTACGGCGAGAACCCTCAAGCCGACGCGCGGCTGGTCGGGCTGAAACCGGAAGGCGCCGGCTCGCGTTTCAACGTGGCATTCCGCGACCGCGCGGGCGGGCCGGCGCACGAAATCGCGGACCTCTCGTTGCCGATGCCGGGGCGGCACAATGCGCTCAATGCGACGTCGGCGATCGCGGTCGCGCACGAACTCGGCATCTCGGACGAGCAGATCCGCAAAGGCCTCGCGGGTTTCGGCGGCGTGAAGCGCCGCTTCACCCGCACCGGCGACTGGAACGGCGTCACCGTGTTCGACGACTACGGCCACCATCCGGTCGAGATCGCCGCCGTGCTCAAAGCCGCGCGCGAGTCGACGAAGGGCAGGGTCATCGCGGTGATGCAGCCGCATCGCTACACCCGGCTCGCGGCGCTGTTCGATCAGTTCTGCACCTGTTTCAACGACGCCGACGCGGTGATTATCGCGCATGTCTACCCGGCGGGCGAAGCGCCGATCGCGGGAGCGGATCGCGACTCACTGGTCGCTGGCTTGCGCGCTCGCGGTCATCGCAACGTGATGGCGCTCGATGAATCCCAGGCGCTCGCGGGGCTGATCAAGGGGACCGCGCACGCAGGCGACTATGTCGTATGCCTCGGCGCGGGCAACATCACCCAGTGGGCGTACGCGTTGCCAGGTGAACTGGCGGCGCTCGGCAAGGCGTGATGGACGACCTCGTCCAATCTCTGAAATCGAAGCTTCCGCAACTCCGCGGCCGGCTGCTCGCGAACGAACCGCTCGCGCCGCTCACCTGGTTTCGCGTCGGCGGCCCCGCGCAGGCGTTGTTCATGCCGGAGGACGAGGGCGACCTTGCCTGTCTCCTGACGGGCCTGCCGCGCGACATTCCCGTCACGGTGATCGGCCTCGGCTCGAACCTGATCGTGCGCGACGGCGGTGTCGAGGGGGTCGTGATCCGGCTCGGACGCGGCTTCAATGAAACAAGAATCGAAACCGGCAATCGCGTTCGCTCCGGCACCGCGGTTCCCGACCTGCGCGTCGCGAAAGTCGCGCAGGAAGCCGGCATTGCGGGGCTCGCTTTCTATCGCGGCATTCCGGGCGCGATCGGCGGCGCGCTGCGCATGAACGGCGGCGCTTACGGACGCGAGACCAGGGATGTGCTGGTCGAAGCGCGCGGCGTCGACCGATCGGGTGCTATCCGTAACTATGCGAATACCGCGATGGGATTCACCTATCGGCATTGCGGCGTGGCGGACGACGTCATCTTCACCCAGGCTCTGTTCGAAGGCACGCCGGGCGATCCCTCTGCGATCGCGGCCGAGATGGACGAGATCACCAGCAAACGCGAGACCACGCAGCCGGTGAAAAGCCGCACCGGCGGTTCGACGTTCAAGAATCCGCCGGGGCACAAGGCCTGGCAGCTCATCGATGCAGCCGGCTGCCGCGGGCTGATCATCGGCGGCGCACAGGTGTCGCAGCTGCATTGCAATTTCCTGATCAATCTCGGCAACGCCACGGCCGCGGACATTGAAGGGCTGGGGGAGGAAGTACGCCGCCGCGTGAAGGACGAGTCCGGAGTCACGCTTGAATGGGAGATCAAGCGCATCGGTGTGTGAGCTTCTCCGCGCCGCAATAAGAACAAAACGGAATCGGATTGAGTCAACGCACATCGTGACTCGGAAATTTGTGGCGCAAATCGCGCAAATCAGATTCTTTGCATTTTGTTGATTCTCGCGCGTCGACGCGCGAATTGGTCGAGAGAGGCATTCGGGGCGTATGCCGGGCAAGCATGTGGCTGTCCTGATGGGTGGCTGGTCGGCCGAACGCGAGGTGAGCCTGCGTTCCGGAAAGGCATGCGCCGATGCTCTGGAGAAGAAGGGCTATCGCGTCACCAAGATCGATGTCGGCCGCGACATCGGCACGGTGCTGCAAACCTTGAAGCCCGATGCCGCGCTCAACGTGCTGCACGGGCGCCCGGGCGAGGATGGCACCTTGCAAGGCATCCTGGAGATCGTTGGCATCCCGTACACCCACTCGGGCGTGCTCGCCTCCGCGATGGCGATGCAGAAAGACCTCGCCAAGGTTTTATTTCGCGCCGCGGGCGTGCCGACGCCGGGCGGAAAGCTGGTCTCGCGCATGGCGGCCGCCAGGGAGCACGTCCTGGAGCGGCCCTATGTGCTCAAGCCGAACAGCGAGGGATCGAGCGTCGGTGTGTTCATCGTCACCAAGGCGCATGAGCACCCGCCGCAGGAATTGACCCGCGCCGACTGGGAATTCGGCGAGTTGGTGCTGGCCGAGCCGTTCATCCCCGGCAAGGAACTGACCTGTGCGGTCATGGGGGAGGAGGCGCTCGGCGTGATCGAAATCGTGCCCACGGCGCGGTTCTACGATTACGAGGCCAAATACGCCCCCGGCGGTTCCACCCACATCCTGCCGGCGGAAATTTCACCATTTGTTTACCAAGAGGTCCGAAGACTAGCGGTTGCGGCTCATCGTGCACTCCGTTGCCGGGGCGTGAGCCGGGCGGATTTCCGCTGGGACGACACTGCGCAGGGGACGGAGGGATTGGTCTGTCTCGAAGTCAATACGCAGCCCGGAATGACCGAAACCTCGCTGGTGCCGGAGCTTGCGGCATATGCGGGCATTCCTTTCGCTGAGCTGGTGCAATGGATGGTCGAGGACGCCTCGCTCAATCGGTAACGCGGCTCAAGCCGCGGAGCCGGCCTGCGGCTGCCAGCCGCGGGCTGGTGAGCCGTTTCGTGCGCCGCATCACGCTGCCGCTCGCGCATATGCGCGTGCCGCGCTTCACCGGCGCGGTGGCGGCACTGGTGTTCCTGAGCGGCGCGGCGGTCTACGGCATCGTGAAGGGCGAGCATGTTCCGGCGATCTTCAGCGCCATCAAGGACACCGCGGACGCGGGCGCGAACGCGATGGGCATGCGCATCGCGACCGTATCGCTGTCGGGGCAGCGTCAGGTCAGCCGCGAGGAGATTTTCGCGGCCGCCGGCGTCACCGACCATTCGTCGCTCCTGTTCCTCGACGTGGCGGACGCTCGCGCGAAACTCGAAGCAATCCCGTGGATCGCGGAAGCGACCGTGCGCAAGCTCTATCCCGACCGCCTGCAGATCACCGTCACCGAGCGCGAACCGTTCGCGCTGTGGCAGCAGCAGGGCAAGGTCAAGGTGATCGCGGCCGACGGCACCGTGCTGTCCGAGAAAGTCGAGCCGCGGCTCGCCTCGCTCTCGTTCGTGGTCGGCAACGGCGCGGCCGCCCGCGCGCGCGACTTCCTCGCGGTGCTCGACAAGTATCCCTCGATCCGCGACTCCGTGCGCGCCTCGATCTACGTCGCGGAGCGGCGCTGGAATTTGAAGCTGAAGAACGGCGTCGATGTGCGCCTGCCGGAAACCAACCTCGAAGGCGCGCTCGCAACGCTGGCACGGCTCGATCGCGAGAAGAATCTGCTGTCACGGGATATCACGGCGGTGGACCTGCGCCTCGCCGACAGGCTGACCGTACGGCTCTCTGACGCCGTCGCGCAGGCGCGCGAAGAGGCGATCAAGAAAAACACCAAGAAGAAAGGGGGCGACGCATGAGCAATCTGGCGCACGGCCTTGCTCCCAAGATGAAGCCGATTTCGCGCAAGCGGTCGGCGATCGTGTGCGGACTCGACATCGGCACCAGCAAGATCGTCTGCGTGATCGCGCGATTGAAGCCGCGCCCGCCGCAGGACGTGCTGCCTCGCCGCACCCACTCGATCGAAGTGCTCGGCATCGGCCATACCCAGTCGCAAGGCATGAAAGGCGGCGCGGTCGCCGATATCGCGGCGGCTGAGGAAATGCTGCGCCATGCAGTCGACGCGGCCGAACGCGCGGCCGGCGTGCATGTGGACAGCGTGGTGCTGCCGATCACCGCCGGACGCACCTCGAGCGATCTCTTCGCCGCGACCGTGCACATGAAGGCGCCGACGGTGAACAATTCCGACATCGAACGCGTGCTCGCGGCCGGCAGCCATCACTCGACGCGCGAGGGTCGCGCGGTGGTCCACTCGCTGCCGATCGGCTACGCGCTCGACGACCAGCGTGCGATCCGCGACCCGCGCGGCATGGTCGGACAGCGGCTCGGCGTCGACATGCACGTTGTGTCGACCGATGTCGCCTCCGCACGCAATCTCTCGCTGCTGGTCGAGCGCTGCCACATCGGCGTCGAGGCGATGGTCTCGGCGCCGTACGTCTCCGGGCTTTCAGTGCTGGCCGAGGACGAGGCCGATCTCGGCGCCGCCGTGGTCGATCTCGGCGCCGGCACCACCACCGTCGCGGTGTTTGCCGAAGGTCGCTTCGTTCACGTCGACGGATTCACGCTCGGCGGGCTGCACGTCACAATGGATATCGCACGCGGCCTCACCACCACGATCGCGGACGCGGAGCGGCTGAAGACACTGTTCGGTGCGGCACTGTCCGGGCCGTCCGACGACCGCGACATGATCTCGCTTTCGACCGCCGACGCTGACCCGCGCGACCCGCCGCGCATGATCCCGCGCGCGCAGCTCGTGCGCATCATCCGCCCGCGCGTCGAGGAAATTCTGGAAATGGTGCGCGACAAGCTCGCTGTCTCGCCGTTTGCAGCCGATCCGCGTGGACGCGTGATCCTGACCGGCGGCGCGAGCCAGATGACCGGCTTGTCCGATCTCGCGACGCATATTCTCGGCCGGCAGGTGCGCATCGGGCGCCCGCTCGGCATCGGCGGCCTGACTGACGCCACACGCGGACCCGCGTTCGCGGCGGCCGCCGGCCTGCTCGTTTACCCGCAATTTGCCTACCTCGAACACTGCGAGCCGCGGAAAACGCGGCAGCTCATGACAGGGACCGACGGTTACTTCTCAAGGGTCGGACGATGGCTCCGGGAGAGCTTCTGATGGCCCTTGTCCAAATCACCATCGTCACGGCCGGAGGCGGACCGGCCATGCAATGCGGCGATACCCGCGCGTCCGCGCTCTGAAAGAGGCAGCCATGACTATCAATCTCAAAATGCCCGACATCCGGGAACTCAAGCCGAGGATCACCGTATTCGGTTGCGGCGGCGCCGGCGGCAATGCCGTCAACAACATGATCGCGGCCGGCCTCCAAGGCTGCGACTTCGTCGTCGCCAACACCGACGCACAGGCGCTGACCCTGTCGAAGGCCGAGCGCATCATCCAGATGGGCATCCAGGTGACCGAAGGCCTCGGCGCCGGATCGCAGCCTGACGTAGGCCGCGCTGCCGCCGAAGAGGTGATCGACGAGATCCGCGATCATCTCGCGGGGGCGCACATGGTATTTGTCACCGCCGGCATGGGCGGCGGCACCGGCACCGGCGCAGCGCCCGTCGTTGCGGCCTGCGCCAAGGAGGCCGGCATTCTGACCGTCGGCGTCGTCACCAAGCCGTTCCAGTTCGAGGGCGCGCGCCGCATGCGCGTGGCCGAGCAGGGCATCATCGATCTGCATAAGGTGGTCGATACGCTGCTGATCATCCCGAACCAGAACCTGTTTCGGGTCGCGAACGAAAAGACCACCTTCGCGGACGCCTTCGCGATGGCCGACCAGGTGCTTTATTCGGGCGTCGCCTGCATCACCGACCTGATGGTGAAGGAAGGCCTGATCAATCTCGATTTCGCCGATGTCCGCGCCGTGATGCGTGAGATGGGCAAGGCGATGATGGGCACCGGCGAAGCGTCGGGCGAAAAGCGTGCACTCGCGGCCGCTGAAGCCGCCATCTCCAATCCGCTGATCGACGACTCCACCATGAAGGGCGCGCGCGGTCTTCTGATTTCGATCACGGGCGGCAAGGACCTCGGGCTTTACGAGGTTGACGAAGCTGCGACCCGCATCCGCGAAGAGGTCGATGGCGATGCCAATATCATCGTCGGTGCGACCTTCGACGAAAGCCTCGAGGGCATCATTCGCGTGTCGGTCGTCGCGACCGGCATCGACATCGCCGCGACGGAGCATCAGCCGACCCACCACCGCGGCACGATCGCGGCACCGGCTCCGCAGGCTGTCGCGGCGGCTTCGCGCCTGGCCGAACTCAGCCAGACGCTGCGCGCGAACACCCAGCGCATGGCCGAACGCGTGGAACGCCCCGAGCGCACCGAGCAGGCGCACCGCGCAGTCGCGCAGGCTCTCGCGGTTGGGCCGGCCGAGACCCCGCCGCCCGCGCCGGCTGCCGAGGCCCCGATCACCGCGATCGAGGACGTGACCATCCGTCCGATCGCGCCGCCGAAGCCGACGCTGTTCATGGAGCCGGCCGATCCGGTCCCCGAAGCCGCGCCGGCGCTCGCCGAGCCCGAACGGCCCTTCATCCCGCCGCAGGCCGAGCGTCCGGCGCTGCGCCCACCGCGCATGCCGCGCATCGACGAGTTGCCGATCCCGGCCCAGAACCAGATTCGCGCCCGCGAAGCCCAGGCGGCGGAACCCGCCCCGCAGAAGCAGCGCGTTTCGCTCCTCCAGCGGCTCGCCTCGGTCGGCCTCGGCCGGCGCGAGGAGGAGGACGTTCGCCCGGAAGCTCGGCCGAACACCCGGCCGACTCCCGTCGCGGCCGAGCGCGCGGCTCCTCCGATGCCGAAAGCTCCCCCGATGCCACCGCTGCAGCGCGCCCCCGAGGTGCGATCCGAATCAGTCTCGGAATACGCCAAGCGCCCAGCCGCGCCGCGGCCGGCTCCGCAAGGGCTCGATCAGCACGGCCGGCAGGCTCCTGTGAATAACGCGACTGAGGACGATCAACTGGAAATCCCGGCCTTCCTGCGCCGTCAGGCTCACTGACACTGCGCCGGAATATACCGGAGCCATGTGACGACGGGCGGCCTGGCGAGGGCCGCCCGTTGCGCGATGAAGGGAGCGCCACAATTGCGCATTGATTTATTGGACTTTTTGCCGGGGCATCCGGGCTTGCGAAGATCACCGCCAATGTGGCATCGGGCGTGCCGATCGGTCGAAAATAACGAGCTTCTGGAAATAGTTATCAACCGGACGGGAATTGTAACAGTCGGAGAAAAACCGTGAATTGGCCCCAATCTGGGCTGTGTTAAGGTTTTTTCGGAAAGAGGCTCTCGGGGACGAGTCGGTTCGGAAGGGGATGATCCGAACCTAACAGAGTAACTCCCAAGGAGCTTCGTGGTGAGGAGGGGTCCACAGCCGCCGGTTCGTTCGCCGAGGGTTGCGGAAACGGGGTTATGAAAGCGGGCAGACAAACTACGCTTGGGGCGCGTGCGACTGTTTCCGGGATCGGTGTCCATTCGGGCCGTCCGGCGTCGCTGACGTTCCATCCCGCAGAAGCCGACACCGGCATCGTTTTCATCCGCCTTGACGAGCAGGGCCGCCCGGAGCGCGAAATCCGCGCGCATGCCCGCTACGTGACCGCAACCGAACTGGCGACCGTGCTGGGCGACGACGACTTCGGCCCGTGCGTCTCCACGATCGAGCACATCATGGCAACGCTGTGCGGGCTCGGCGTTGACAATGCGCTGATCGAGATCGATGGCGCCGAGGCGCCGATCATGGACGGCAGCGCGGCGGCTTTCGTCGCCGCGGTCGATCAGGCGGGCGTTGTGGCATTGCCGGCGGCCCGCCGCTACACCAAGGTGCTGAAGCCGATCCGCGTGGAAAAGGGTGACGCCTACGGCGAACTGACGCCCTGCGACCGCGGGTTCCACGTCGACGTGACGATCGATTTCGAGCACCCGCTGATCGGCGAGCAGTCTTTCGCGCTCGACGTCGAGCCGACCGCGTTCCGCCGCGAGGTCGCCCGCGCGCGCACCTTTGGCTTCATGCGCGACGTCTCGAAGCTCTGGAGCTCGGGCTATGCGCTCGGCTCGTCGCTGGAGAACACGCTGGTCGTCGCCGATGACCGTCTGCTCAATCCGGAAGGGCTGCGCTACGCCGACGAGTTCGTGCGCCACAAGGCGCTCGACGCGATCGGCGATCTGGCCCTGGCTGGCGCGCCGCTGCTTGCTTCCTACAAGTCGGTGCGCGGCGGTCACCGGCTCAATCACGCGATCCTGACCGCGCTGATCGCCGATCCGACCGCCTGGACCGTGGTCGAGGCCAAGGAGACCCGGGGAGTGCGGGCGCCGCGCCGTGGACATGCGGATATCGGGGCGGGACTGGCTGTTCCGGCCTACCGGGCCGACCTGTCCTGAGCGGCATTAACCGAACGCCGCCACATTCCCGGCAGAATGCCCGCCTATCGCTATAGGGGCGTGGCGAAACAGTGTTGTTTGGATTAAAGAACTTTCGGGCATGGGGATGCCCGCGACGGGGACTGATCACGTTCATGTTGATGCGTTCGAAACCGGCTTCGAAGCGTTGGATGCTGGCGGCACGGCTTGCCGCGCTGGCGCTGCTGATCGTGGCGCTGCCGGCGTGCAGCTGGTTCGGCGCCAAGGAAGACATCGTTCCGGACGATCCCGCCGACAAGCTCTACAACGAGGGCCTCTACCTCCTGAACAACAAGCGCGACTACAAGCAGGCCGCCAAGAAGTTCGAAGAGGTCGACCGCCAGCACCCGTATTCCGAATGGGCGCGCAAGTCGCTGCTGATGTCCGCCTATGCCCACTACGAGGGAACGGAATACGACGACTCGATCACGGCGGCGAAGCGTTACGTCACGCTGCATCCCGGCAGCCCGGATGCGGCCTACGCGCAATACCTGATCGGGTCGTCCTACTACGATCAGATCCCGGACATCTCGCGCGACCAGCAGCGTACGCAGCGCGCGATGGAAGCGCTTGACGAAGTCTCGCGCAAATATCCGGACACCGAATATGCGATCGCCGCGAAGAAGAAGCTTGAAATGGCGCGCGACCAGCTCGCCGGCAAGGAGATGAACACCGCGCGTTTCTACCAGAAGCGGCGCGACTACATCGCGGCGATCAACCGCTTCAAGGTGGTGATCACGCAGTACCAGACGACGCGGCATGTCGAGGAGGCGCTGATGCGCCTGACCGAGACCTACATGTCGCTCGGCATCGTCAACGAGGCGCAGACGGCGGCGGCCGTGCTCGGGCATAATTTCCCCGACAGCCCCTGGTACAAGGACGCCTACCGCCTGGTGAAGTCCGGCGGTCTCGAACCCACCGAAGACCGCGGCTCCTGGATCAGCAAGGCCTTCAAGAAGGTCGGGCTGGGCTGGGCCAACTAGGTCGGCACGCCGCAGCTTTTGAAAGCGTCATGGCCGGCAATGCCCGTTGAAGACGGTCGCAACGCCCTTTTGCCCGGCCATCTACGTCTTTAAAGATTGGAATCACAGTAGATGCGGATGCCCCGGCACCCGCTGACAAGTTTACGCGTCCTGCGCAAGCTTGGCTGCGTTGCCGGGCACGACGATTGGATTGCAAATGCTCTCCCGCCTGTCCATCCGCGACATCGTCCTGATCGAACGGCTCGACATCGACTATGCGGCCGGGCTGTCGGTGCTGACCGGCGAGACCGGCGCCGGCAAGTCGATCCTGCTCGATGCGTTCGCGCTGGCGCTCGGCAGCCGCGGCGACGCGAGCCTGGTGCGGCAGGGGGCCGAGCAGGGCCAGGTCACCGCGGCGTTCGACGTCGAGGCGGACCATCCGGTCCTTGCCCTGTTAGGCGAGAACGGGGTCACGGCTGAAGACGGCCTGATCCTGCGCCGCGTGCAACTCGCCGACGGGCGCACGCGGGCCTTCGTGAACGACCAGCCGGTGAGCGTGCAGGTGCTCCGGGCGCTGGGTACGGCACTGGTCGAGATTCACGGACAGCATGACGACCGCGCGATGGTCGATGTCGGCTCGCACCGGCAGCTGCTCGATGCCTACGCCGGGCTGGAATCGGACGCCATCGCGGTTTCGCGCGCCTGGACTGCGCGCCGCGCCGCCGAGGCCGCGGTCAATGCACATCGCGAACGCGTCGAGCAGGCGCGCCGCGAGGCGGACTATCTGCGCTACGCGGTCGAGGAACTGACCAAGCTCGCGCCCGAGACCGGCGAAGAATCCTCGCTCGCGGAAAAGCGCACCGCGATGATGCAGATCGACAAGGTGGCGGAGGATTTGCGCGATGCGCATGAGGCGGTCGCCGGAGACCGTTCGCCGACCGCGTCGCTTTCGGCCGCGCTGCGACGGCTGGAGCGCCGTCGCGCGCAGGCGCCCGCGCTGATCGATCCGGCGATCAAGGCGATCGATGCCTCGCTCACCGCGCTCGACGAAGCCGGCAGCCATCTCGACGCAGCCTTGCGCGCCGCCGATCACGATCCGCGCGAGCTCGATCGCATCGAGGAGCGGCTGTTCGCGCTGCGCGCGGCAGGCCGCAAGTACAATGTCGCGGTCGACGATCTTGCGGCCTTGAGCGCGCGCCACGCAGCCGATCTTGCGACCATTGATGCGGGCGCGGAGGAGTTGAAGAAGCTCGAGGCGGCGGCAGGCGCGGCGGACGCCGCCTATACGAAAGCCGCCGCCGCGCTATCGGCCGCGCGGAAGAAGGCGGCGGCGAAACTCGACAAGGCCGTGACGGCGGAGCTCAAGCCCCTGAAGCTCGAACGCGCGCGCTTCTTCACCAGCATCGAGCCGGATGGGCCGGGGCCGGACGGCATCGATCGCATCGAATTCTGGGTCGAGACCAATCCGGGCACGCGTCCGGGGCCGCTGATGAAGGTCGCGTCGGGCGGCGAGCTTGCGCGCTTTCTCCTGGCGCTCAAGGTCGTGCTGGCGGATCGCGGCTCGGCGCCGACGCTCGTGTTCGACGAGATCGACACCGGGGTCGGGGGCGCCGTCGCGGACGCGATCGGGCAGCGGCTCGCCCGCCTGGCGTCCAAGGTGCAGGTGGTGGCCGTGACGCACGCACCGCAGGTCGCGGCGCGCGCCGACCGGCACTATGTCATCTCGAAGGATACGCTCGCGCGGGGGAAGCGCGTCGCGACCAGCATCGCCGAGGTTGCAGCCGAGCGCCGCCGCGAGGAAATCGCCCGCATGCTCGCCGGCGCGGAAATCACCGACGAGGCGCGCAAGGCCGCCGAGCGGCTCATCAAGGCGGCGGGGTGATTGTCATTCCGGGGCCGGCCAACGGCCGGAGCCCGGAATCCATAACCACAGGCCACGTGGCATGTACTGGGTCTATATTCTCGCGAGTCGTGGCGTCGGCTTGCTGGTGTGGTTTGAGACCTACGATGATATCACCGCGGCGATCGAGCGCGAGAAGGAGTTGAAGACGTGGCGGCGCGAATGGAAGATCAACCTGATTGAGCGAGATAATCCGAATTGGGATGATCTCTATGGCAGCATCACTCGATAGAGTCGTGGTTATGGATTCCGGGCTCACGCGCTTCGCGCGTGCCCCGGAATGACAAAAATGGCGAAGCAAGACGTCTCAAAGATCATCGTCGACGCCCTGTCCGAGAAGCAGGCCAGGGCCGAGCACGCGCGGCTGCATGCCGAAATCAGCGAGCACGACAGGCACTACTATCAGGACGACGCGCCGACCGTGACCGACGCCGAGTACGATGCCTTGCGCAAGCGCTATGGCGCGATCGAGCAGCGTTTCCCGGATCTGCGAACGCTGGAAAGCCTGACGCTGAAAGTCGGCATTGCGCCGACCGGGCGCTTCGCGAAAGTGCGGCACGCGGTGCCGATGCTCTCGCTCGACAACGCGTTTTCCGGCGACGACGTCACGCGCTTCGTCGATCGCATCCGCCGCTTCCTCAAGCTCGCCGATGACGAACCGCTGGTCTTCACCGCCGAGCCGAAGATCGACGGGCTGTCGATGTCGCTGCGCTATGAGGATGGCAAACTCGTCACGGGAGCGACGCGCGGCGACGGCGCGGAGGGCGAGGACGTCACGGCGAACACCAAGACGCTGAAGGACGTGCCGCATCAGCTCAAGGGCAAGAACATCCCGGCAGTCTGCGAAGTACGTGGCGAAGTCTACATGACCAAGCAGGCCTTCCTTGAGCTGAACAAGCGCCAAGCGGAGGCGGGCGACACGATCTTCGCCAACCCGCGCAACTCGGCGGCCGGCTCGTTGCGCCAGAAGGACGTGGGCGTGACCGCATCGAGGCCGCTGCATTTCTTCGCCTATGCGTGGGGAGAGGTGAGCGCGATGCCCGCCGATACGCAGTCCGGCATGGTCAAGTGGCTGGCGAAATGCGGCTTCGCCACCAATCCGCTGACGAAGGTCGCCAGGTCGGCGGAAGAGCTGCTCGCATTCCACGAGGAGATCGGGTTGAAGCGCGGCTCGCTCGATTACGACATCGACGGCGTCGTCTACAAAGTGGACCGGCTCGACTGGCAGGAGCGGCTGGGTTTCGTCTCACGCAATCCGCGCTGGGCGATCGCGCACAAATTTCCGGCCGAGAAGGCCACGACGGTGGTGCGCGATATCGAGATCCAGGTCGGCCGCACCGGCGCACTGACGCCGGTCGCGAAGCTTGAACCGGTGACCGTGGGTGGTGTGGTGGTGCAGAATGCCACCTTGCACAACGCCGACGAGATCGCGCGGCTCGATGTGCGCATCGGCGACACGGTGACGATCCAGCGCGCCGGCGACGTGATCCCGCAGGTGCTCGGCATCGTGCCGGAGAAGCGGCCGAACGGCACGAAGGAGTATGCGTTCCCGAAGACATGCCCGTGCCCGCTGAAGACGCCGGTGGTGCGCGAGATCAATTCGGCGGGCGAGGAGGGCGTGCGCTTCCGCTGTTCGGGCGAGTTCGCCTGCCCGTTCCAGAAGACCGAGCACCTGAAGCATTTTGTTTCCCGCAGGGCATTCGACATCGACGGGCTCGGCGAGAAGCAGATCGACTATTTCTTCGAACAGGGCTGGATCAAGGAGCCGGGCGATATCTTTACGCTCGAAGCCCGCAACGCCAAGCTCAAGCTCGAAGAGATCGAGGGCTACGGCGAGACGTCGGTGCGCAACCTGTTCGCCGCGATCCGCGCGCGTCGGGACATCTCGCTCGAGCGCTTCATCTACTCGCTCGGTATCCGTCATGTCGGCGAGACGACCGCGCGGGCGCTCGCGCGCGGCTACGGGGCCTGGGAGGCGTTCCACGATGCCGCTCTGGCGGTTGCCAAGGGCGACGAGGAGACGCGCACCGAGATGGATGCGCTCGACCAGATCGGCGACACGGTGATCGACGCGCTCGCGGCTTACTTCAAGGAGACGCACAACCGCGGCATCGTCGAAAGACTGACCAGGCAGGTGCGCATCCAGGAAGCCGAGAAGCCTGCGACCAATACCGTCGTGGCGGGCAAGACCGTGGTGTTCACCGGCTCGCTGGAGAAGATGACGCGCGAGGAGGCGAAGGCGATGGCCGAGCGGCTCGGCGCCAAGACCTCCGGCTCGGTATCGAAGAAGACCGACTACGTCGTGGCCGGGCCGGGCGCGGGCTCGAAGCTCGACAAGGCGCGCGAAGCGGGCGTCACGGTGCTGACCGAAGACGAGTGGTTTGCGCTCGTCGGCAGGAAGTAGAGCATGATCCCGAAAAGTGGACACCGGTTTTCGGAAAAGATCATGCTCCACCAATAATCACTTCGGCGCCAGCGCGAAGAACGCCACCAGTCCGCAGGCGCACAGCACCAGCACGATCGCGGCGAGCGGCAGGCCGGTTTGCGCGCCATCGAGCAGATGGCCGATCAGCTGCGAGGTGGCGGCGCCCAATCCCATCTGCATGAAGCCGGTGATGCCCGCCGCCGCACCCGCCGCCTGCGGGCGGACGCTGACCGCGCCGGCGAGCGCGTTCGGCAGCATGAAGCCCGACGCAAAGCCGATGATCATCTGCGGCGTCATGATCACTGCCGGTCCGCCCGCCGGGTCGAGCAGCACCCATATGATGCCGACCGCCGCACCCGCGACCGTGACGGCGACGCCGGCGCGGATCATGACGTCGACGCCGTATTTCGCCGACCAGCGCCCGGCCGCGAAATTCCCCGCCATGTAGGCGAGCGAGATGGCCAGGAACCAGATGCCGTATTCGGCGGAGGAGCGGTGCATGATCGTGACCACGACATGCGGCGCGCCGCCGATGAAGGTGAAGAACATCGCCGAGTTGAACGCGGCGACCAGCGCGTAGCCGAGGAAGGCGCGGTCTGTGAGCAGACTGCCGGAAGCGGCAAGGAAGTGTGCGAAGCCTTCGCCGGTCGCAACCTTGCGGGTCTCGGGTAACTGGAACGACGCCCAGACGAGGATCGCCGCGGCGAACAGTCCGACGAAGGCGAAGATCGCGTGCCAGCCGAGCGCGGTGTCGAGCGCGCCGCCGATCAGCGGTGCGATCATCGGGGCGACCACCATCGCCATGGTGACCCAGCCGATCATCGAGGCGGCACGGTCGCGGTCGTAGAGATCGCGAACGACCGCGCGGCCGATCACGATGCCGGCGGTCGCGCCGAAGGCTTGGCACGTGCGCGCAACGATCAGGCCCGTGATCGAGGTGGTCGCGAGCGCCGCGAAGCTCGCCACGACCGTGAGGGCCAGCCCGGCAAGCATGACGGGGCGGCGGCCGAAGCGGTCGGACAGCGTGCCGAGCACGAGCTGTGAGATCGCCATACCGAGCAGGAACAGCGAGAGCGTGAGCTGCACGGTCCCGGCGCCCGCGCCGAGCGTGCCGATCAGGCCCGGCATCGCAGGTGCAAGGATATTCAGAGACAGCGGCCCCACGGCCGTGATGGCGATCAGCAGCGTGAGCAGCCGCCATTGATGCTCATCGGAACGCACGGCACCGTCTGGCCTGGTCGTCTCGCGCTCCGGATCAGCCACGGAGCGGCCTTGTGGCGGCTTCCAGCCAGGGACGCGTCCCGGCCGTCACGAGCGGCGAGAGGATTTCGGCGACGCGCGCGTGATAGGCGTCCAGCCACGCGATCTCGTCGGACGTCATCAGCGCGGGGTCGATCAGGCGGGCGTCGATCGGCGCGAGCGTCAGCGTCTCGAAAGCGTTGAGCGGCTTTTCGGCGGCCTCGACCGTCGCCTCGGAGACCAGCACGAGATTTTCGATGCGGATGCCGTAGGCGCCCGTCTTGTAGTAGCCCGGCTCGTTCGACAGGATCATGCCGCGCTTCAGCACCGCGGTCCCGAGCTTGGAGATGCGCGCCGGGCCTTCGTGCACCGAGAGATAGCTGCCGACGCCGTGGCCGGTGCCGTGATCGAAGTCGAGGCCCGCGCTCCAGAGATGCTGGCGCGCGAACGAATCGAGCTGCGCGCCGGTGACGCCCTCGGGGAATACCGCGCGTGCGATCGCGATATGGCCTTTCAGCACGCGGGTGAAGCGGTCGCGCATCTCGGCCGTCGGCACGCCGACCGCGACGGTGCGGGTGATGTCGGTCGTGCCGTCCTCGTATTGCGCGCCCGAGTCGATCAGGAACAGCTCCTCGGGCTTGATCGCGCGGTTGGTCGCGCGCGTGACGCGGTAATGCACGATCGCGCCGTTCGGTCCGGCTCCGGAAATGCTCGGGAACGACACCTCTTTGAGAAGGCCAGTGTCGCGGCGAAAGGTTTCCAGCGCGGCGACGGCGTCGATCTCGGTGAGTTTGCCCGCAGGTGCCTCACGGTCGAACCAGGCGAGGAAATTCGCGACCGCCGCACCGTCACGGACATGCGCGGCGTGCGTGCCGGCGATCTCGGTCGCGTTCTTCACCGCCTTCATCAGCGTGATGGGGTCGGCGCCGCGCGCGAGCTTGCCGCCTGCCTCCGCGATCAGCCGCGCGAGCGCGTCGGCGGCCGTCGCCGAATCGAGCCGCACCGTCGCTTTCGCGGCGCCGAGCGCTTTCAGATCGTCCGCGAACGCAGCCGGCTCGCGCACGTCGGCGAGCGTTTCGAGATAATCGCGCGTCTCGTTGGACAGCTTGCGGCCGTCGATGTAGAGCGCGGGCCGCCCCTCGCGCGGCACGCGCGCAAAGGAAAGCGGCAGCGGCGTGTGCGAGACGTCCGCGCCACGGATGTTGAAGGCCCAGGCGACGTTGTGCGGGTCCGACACGACGAGCGCATCGCCCTTGAGTTTGGCGATCTCGGCCTGAATGCGCGCGAGCTTGGCCTGCGCGGTGTCGCCGGCGAACTTTTGGTCATGCACCGTGACGCGGCCGAGCGGCGGGGCGGGGCGCTCCGTCCACGCGGAGTCGATCGGATTCGGCTCGGCCGGTGTCAGCGTCGCGCCCGCCGCCGCGCAGGCTTTGGACAGCTTCTCCGCGGCGTCGGCGGTGTGCAGCCATGGGTCATATCCAAAGCGCGCCCCGGCTGGCAGGTTCGCCTCGAGCCACTTGTCGGGCGGGTTGTCGACCAGATGCTCGACCGAGAACAGTGTCTCGTCGATCTGCTCGCGCACCTGCAGCAAATAGCGCCCATCGACGAAGATCACCGCGCGATCGGAGAGCACGACCGCGGCGCCGGCCGAGCCGGTGAAGCCGGTGAGCCAGGGAAGCCGCTCCTCGGACGGCGCGACGTATTCGTTCTGATGGCGGTCGGCGCGCGGAACGATGAAGCCGTCGAGTCCGCGTCGTTTCAGTTCGGCGCGCAGCGCGGACAGCCGGCCCGCGCTCGCGTCACGTTCGTTCGCATCGTCGAATGTCTGGAAGCGGGCCTCGAACATCGCGGCAATCTATGGGGGGTGTTCGTGCGCGGCAACCGCGCGGGACACAAAGTTGCGTGGAAAGCGGCTGCACGATTCATTTATGTGCAATGCAACATTACCGCACTCTTGCCGGTGCCGATAGATAAGGCGCGCTGATCGAAAACTTTCCAGATTGTTACGTGTTCATGCGGGGTTTGCGCGACTCCCATGCGTTCGCGCTGCTACCGAAGTAGGGGTCGCATCGCTATGTTGCAGTGCAAGAACACAGGACACTTCAGAGGGGTCCTTCCTGCGTTCCTTCAAAGATGAGGAGCGACAACGATGACGACCGCCACGCTAAGGCTCTCCACCCCGATCCCCGCAACCCGCACGGCACCGCGCAAGAGTTTTCTCGCGCGCTTCTACGACGCCTTCGTCGAGGCGCGCATGCGCGCCGCGATGCGCGAAATCGCGCTGCACCGGCACCTCATCCCCGAGGATGTGCTGAAGAAGGCCGGCTACACCGCCACAGTGTCGGACGACGCCACGTATCCGTTCACGCGTTAGTTTCTTTGAGCATGATCTGATCCGAAAACCGGTTCCCATCCCGGATCAAGTCCGGGACGGGCTTTTTCGGGATCATGCTCGAAGCACCAACGTCACCCACTCGCCAAGTGGAATGCGCCGCACGAGCGTCAACCCGTGCGGCCGGTAGGCGGCGAGCGCCGCCTGCTCCTGCGCGGCGAGCAGGCCGGACAGCACGACGTGCGCGCCGGGCGCGAGCAATGGCCGCATCGGGCCTGCAAGGCGCTTTAACGGCGGCAGCAGTATATTGGCGAACACCAGGTCGAACGGCGCTCGCGTGCGAAACCGCGGCGCGCCAAGACCGGCGGCGTGCAGGTACTCCAGGAATGGCGCGATGCCATTGAGGCGCGCATTCTCGCGCGCGATGCGCACCGCTTCCGGATCGATATCGGAGGCGAGCACGGGCACGCGCAACGCTTTCGCCGCGGCGATGGCGAGCACGCCGGTGCCGGTTCCGATGTCGAGCACGCGCCTCGGAAAGGCGCGCTTCACGATCCCGTCCAGCGCGAGCAGGCAGCCGCGCGTCGTGCCGTGGTGGCCGGTGCCGAAGGCAAGCGCCGCCTCGATCTCGATCCCGATCCGGTTTGCCGTTACGTGAACCCGGTCATGCGCGCCGTGTACGGTGAAGCGACCGGCCGCGACCGGCTTCAGACCGGCCAAACTCGCGGCGACCCAATCCCTTGCGGCAATGGTCTCGAACATCACATCAGCCGGGCCACCGGCGTCGCCGATGAGTCGCCGTATCGCCGCCTCGTCCGGTGCTTGCTCGAAATGGATCTCGACGTTCCAGCGCCCGTCGATGCCTTCGAAGGCCGCAACAGCGGTCTCGGCAAGGTCCAAATGCTCGGAAAGCGAGTCCGCGAGGCGCTTTGCCGTCGCCTCGTCGCAAACCAGGCGGGCAACCGTGGTATTTCCGGCGCTATTCATAACCCAAGCAACTTTTCAAACGCGATGTGACGCGATCTCCCTTAGGGCCGAATCAAGCCTCATGCTAGATTCGAAGCCTCCGAATCAGGGGCGCGCATGAACGTCATCGTTTTTGCCTCGCGCAAGGGCGGCTCCGGCAAGAGCACGCTGACTGCGCACTTGGCAGCCCATGCCTATCGCCCGTCGCGGCGCTGCATGCTGATCGACTGCGATCCGCAGGGGTCGATCTCGCTCTGGCACAAGCTGCGCGGCACGGCCGAGCCGCAGCTGCGCAACGCCGTGCGCGGCGGCATCAAGGAGATCGTCGAAGAGGCAAAGGCGGACGGCGTCGAATGGGCGTTTGTCGACACCGCGCCGAACATGTCGGGCGCGGTGACGGATGCGATCAGCGTCGCGACGCTGGTCGTCATTCCGGTACGGCTCGCGGTGTTCGATCTCGCGGCGGTCAAGGAGACGATCGATTTCGCGCGGCAATCGAAGAAGCCGTTCGCGCTGGTCATCAACGCGGTGCCGCCGCGGCGCGACAACACCGAGTCGCCGTTCGTCACGCAGGTGCGCGAAGTGCTCGCCAGCCTGAACGTGCCGGTGTGGGCCGGGCAGATCACGCATCGCACGATCTACTCGCTCTCGCTCGAGTACGGCGAGGGTGCGAAGGAATACGACGCGGATTCACCCGGCGCCGCCGAAATCTCGAGCCTGTGGAACGCGATCGACCGCTCCGTGAAAGCGATCCACGGCGCTTACGCCGGTGTCGCGATGCACCGGGTCGCGGCCTAGCAATCCGGCGACGTGGGCACCGGCGCGCCGCGGACGGCACGGCAGCAAACAGTCCGGCGCGCGCTCGCGGTTCTTCTCTCCCTTGTCCTCTCTCTTGCCGCCATCGGTCCCGCCGCCGCGCAACGCGGCAGCGGCGAGCCGGTCGATCTCGCGCTGGTGCTTGCAGTCGACGCCTCGGGCAGCGTCGATCAGGTGCGCTTCGAGTTGCAGAAGCAGGGCTACGTGGCGGCGTTTCGCCACCCGCGCGTGACGGCGGCGATCTCGTCGGGGCCGACACAGTCGATCGCCGTCGTGATGATCCAATGGACCGGGCCGGCGCTGCAGGTGATCGCGGTGCCATGGACGAGAATTTCCGACGCGGCGTCCGCCGGCGCCTTCGCCGACAAGATCGCGGCAGCGCCGCGCGCGCTGTTCGGCGGCGGAACCTCGATCTCGGGCGCGATCGACACCGGTATGGCGCTGCTGTTCGACAACCCGTACCGCGCGACGCGGCGGGTGATCGACATCTCCGGCGATGGCGCGAACAATCGCGGGCGGCTGGTCAATCAGGCGCGCGATGAGGCGGTGCGTGCGGGGGTCGGCATCAATGGCCTGCCGATCCTCGCCCTCGAGCCGGACCTCGATCGCTATTACGAGCAGAACGTGATCGGCGGGCCGGGCGCGTTCGTGATCGCCGCGAAGGACTTCAATACCTTCGGCGATGCGATCCTGAAGAAGCTTATCGCGGAGATCGCGGACCTTCCGCCTGAGCCTTCCGCTCCGCACGCTTCCGTCGCCGCGCGTTAGCTGCGCGCACCTCCGCGCGCTCGATGCGCCGCTTCTCGCGGCATTTGTCGCAGCGGCAGCCGTGCGGCTTGATGTAGGCGTTGAAGTGGTCCTTGCCGTAGTCGTAGTTGATCTCGGCACCGGCCTCGATGTTCTTGATCGCCTTGATGCGGATGCGGCGGTCGCGGATGATCGGATCGGCATTCGGCCGGCAGGAATGATTGATGTAGCGCGCGACGTTCGAGCGCGGCGAGCCGTCGATGGTCCAGCGCGCGTTCACCTCGAACAGATAGCGATTGTCCGGAATGTCCTCGCACTCCTTGTTCGTGAGCAGCGGGCCGGTGTAGTCGACGATGAAGGTGCCCTTCCTGATCGGCTCGGTCGCGAACACGCCAAGCCCGGTGCGCGAGCGCCCGACTCGGAACGCGTGGGCACCGTTGAGCGCGTGTTTGGCTTTGCCGTTGGTCTTGCTGGATTTGCGGGCGGGCATGCGTCTCGAAATGCGTTGGATGCGATTCCCGGTTTCACTAACGCGCCATGCGGCGCGTGGTCAACCGCGCTGGTCAACGCGTTGCATCGCTCCACAGTTTCACGCGCATGATCCCGAAAAAGCCTGTCCCGCACTTGATGCGGGATGGGAACCGGTTGTCGGACCAGATCATGCGCAAACAAACACGCATCAATGATCATTGCCTGGGCACATAGAGGCCCGGCCGCGGCAGCGCCGAGCGCGTCGCGGCGGCCGCCGGAGCGGCGGCGCGAGTGGGCACGGCGGCCTGCGCACCCGTTGATGCAGTGGGAGCACGCGGGGCCGCCGCCTGTGTCGACGGTGCAGCGGGTGTCGCGCCCGCAACCTTCGCGTCGGCAAGCCGCGCGTCGAGCTCGTTGAGCGCGGCGAGCGGATCGATCAGTCCCCAGCCCACCTTGTCGTCGCGCTTGTTGGTGCCGAGCCGCGTCGCGCTCGCGGTCAGGACTTCGAGGATGAGCTGGGCGTCGGCCTCGGGGTGTTTTTCCAGCAACAACGCCGCGACGCCGCTGACATGCGCGGCAGCGACCGAGGTTCCGGTGGTGAGCTGATAGGCCCCGGCCGGCGCCGGCACCATGACGTCGACACCCGGCGCCGCGAGCGCGACCTGCGCGCCGAGCACCGAGCCCTTGTAGAGCTGGTCGTTCTCGTCGATCGCCGTCACGCCGATGACGCGCGGATCGGCTGCGGGATAGAGCGGCGGCGATTTCGGCCCGGCATTGCCGACGGCGGCGATCAGGATCGCGCCCTTCTCGGAGGCCTTCTTCAGGTGCTGCGCCAGGAACGGGTCCTGCGGCCCGGCGAAGCTCATGTTGATGATTCGCGCGCCTTTCGACAGCGCCCACTCGATCCCGGCGACAATGCTTTGCGTCGTTGCCTGCGGCGATTGCTGCGCGGCGCCGGTGCTGAATGCATGCACGGCGAGCGTGCGCGCGCCAGGTGCGACGCCGATCAGGCGGTCCTGCGAGGCGATCGCGCCGGCCATGCCGGTGCCGTGCAGATGCGGCTCGTCCGGCTTGCCCACAGCGTCGAAGCGCTCGGCGATGCTTTTGGTGATCTCGGGATGCGCGCGGTCGATCTCGGAATCGATCACCGCGACCGTCACGCCTTTGCCGGTGGCGATCTTGTGCACCTCGGCCAGCCGCAGCTTGTTCGCGACGTATTGCTGATGGTCGTTGTTGCTCGCTCCCGACTGCGCCGCAGCGGGCTCGGGCGCCGCGGCAGCCTGGCCGAGCAGGTAAACGTAGTTCGGCTGCGCCAGGATGCGCTCGGCCTCCATCGCGCGCACGACGTCGCGGGTCGCGCGATTGCCGCCGATACGGAACTGAACCAGTGTCGCGCCAGTCAGCGCGGATCGCTGCGTCGCCACGATGGTGAGGTTGTGCCGCCGCGCGACCTCCTCGATCGCCTGCGGCGACATGTCGGCGCCCCACTGGCACACCATTTCGGTGTCGACGTAGCGCGTCTCCGCGACCGGCGGCACGCCGGTGAAGTTGCGTTCGCCGGGGAGGGGGAACATCGGGATGCGGGCGCGCACCGCGAACATCTCGGTGCGATGGCTGAAGCGCTGCACCTGCCGCAACTGCGGCGTCGGCCCGTTCACGGCGCGCAAGCGCGGATCGCGGTTGGTGAAGCCGCGCCCGCCGAAGCGGTTGTTGGTCAAGCCCTGCCGGCTGGCGAACGGGCTACGCCGGCTGCCGAATGCGCCCTGACGATTGGCGAAGTTACTCTGCCGGAGCTGTCTGTTGCCGAAACTGCTGCCCTGATTGTTGAAGACGCGCGCGCCCGGCTGATTGCCGCCCTGCGTATTGCCGAGGCGGTTGCCCGGAACATTCAGCCCCTTGGCGTTCGGGTTCTGACTCTGGTTCTGGCCTTGCGCTCCGAGGTTCGGCCCGCCCTTCGAGAACGTGTAGGCGTGCGGGTTTGCGGCATTCGCACCACGCGCGTTCGGACCCTTGAGGTTGGGATCGAGTTTTTGATTGGTCGCGTTCGGCGCGGTGCGCGCGTTCGGCACCGCGTTGGGCCCGAACGCCTGGCCGCGAAAGCCGCCGCGGTTCGGCACCATGCCGTTCGGCATGGCGTTGCGGCGCTGCTGAACCTGTCCCTTGACGGGAGGCGCGGCGTTTTTCTGCGCGCGATCTTTCTTCTGGTCGGTCTGCGCGAGCGAGTCGCCGACCGACGCAAAACCGGCCGCCGCGACGAACAATGCCGCCGCTACCGCGGTACCGTACCGACCGAACCAGCGTCGGGATCTTGGCCGCATTCCGCTTCGCCTCTCGCGCGAAGGCTACGACAACTCGGCGGGAGAATTCCAGCAACTAGTCGAACGGGAACACGCTACGCGGCCGCACCTGGTAGGTCTGGCCATAGGAGTCCCGATAGATGGTGGCGCGTGGATCGGCGTACTGCGGTTGTGCCTGTTGCTGCTGGCCGTAATACGGATTGCCGTAGACCGGCTGCTGCCCGTAGGCCGGGCGCGGCAATTGCCCGTACTGCTGCTGCTGGCCGTACTGCGGCTGCTGGCCATATTGCTGCTGATACTGCGGCCGGCCGTACTGCGGCTGCGCGTAAGCCTCCTCGGCGTCGGGGCGCGGCGCGCGGCGTGCGACCGCGGGCGCACCCGAGGGCGCGACACCCGCCAGCACCACGGTGGTATTGAGCACGCCTTCCTGCTGGACCAGCGCGAACAGCTTTTCGGCGTTCGCCGGGAGCAGCCGCACGCAACCATGCGAGGCGGGCGAGCCGAGCCGCTTGGTGTCGAGGCTGCCGTGGATCGCATGGCCCTTCTGGGTGAAGAAGATCGAGAACGGCATCGGCGCCTCGTCCCACTCCTTCGAGAAGTGGTCGCGCTCCATGCGGAAGGCCTTGAACTTGCCGTTCGGCGTGTCGTAGCCGGCCTTGCCGGTCGAGACCGGCCATTGATGGAGCGGACGGCCGTCCACCGAGACGGTCATCTGCTGCGCAGACTTGTCGATGGTGACGAGCACGGCGGCCTGCGCCGGCGCCGCGAGGACGCTCGCGGCCAGCGCGACGAACAAAACGCTACGCGACATGAGATCCGTTCCCGAATGCGACGCCTGTAATCTGGATACGCTTTATGGCGACATTCGTTGCGTCGCGGAATGGCTCTCCGTGCCGCATGGCTAATGACGGGAACGTGATGGCCCGCCCAAAATGGCGCCGCGGAGGCGTCGGGTGGCCCGTTAACCAATCGTTGACCATACGCCGCCACGTTCGGTCGGCCACAATTCAGGGAGCGGCCGATGGATGTCATCACGCTGGCGTCCCGCAAGGGGGGCGCGGGCAAGAGCACGCTGACCGCGCAGCTTGCCGCCCAGGCGCAGGTCGCGGGCAAGCGCGTGCTCGTCGTCGATGCCGATCCGCAAGGCTCGCTCAAGCTTTGGCACTCACGCCGCGCGGGCGAGGGGCTGAAGCTGGTCACGCCCGAACGCGGGCTCGAGCGCGCGATCGCGTTTGCGATGATTGAAGGATTCGACACGGTGTTCATCGACACCGCGCCGACCATGTGGGTCGTGGTGCAGGAGGCGATCCGCGCCGCAACGCTGGTGCTGATCCCGGCGCGGCCCGGCTTCTTCGATCTCGATGCGGTACGCGAGACGGTGAAGACGGCCGCCGAGCGCAACAAGCCTTACGCCGTGGTCATCAATGCGGCGCCGGTGCGGCGCGATGACAAGGACACCTCGCTTGTCGCGCAGTCGCGCGCTTACTTCGACAGCCTGGGCGTGCCGGTATGGGCGGGCCAGATCAGCCAGCGCGCCGGATTCCAGTCGACGTTGGCGGCAGGCGCGAGCGCCGCGGAGATCGGCCCGCATACCGCGGCCGGCGCGGAGATCGCGGCACTGTGGCGGGCGGTCGAGCGTTCGATCGTTGCCATCAATGCCGCCCAGTTCGAGCCGGGACAGCCGGCGAACGAAGGCGACGTCAGCGGCGAGAGAGCGGCGTAGCGGTCACACCCAGCGGCTGGCTTCCTGCTCGGTCGGGAGCCGTCCGTCCGGCGTGAGCTGATCGACAAACTCGGGAAGGTGCTCGCTCAGCTCGGAAAGAAGTTGCTCACGCGGCATGCCGGTCTGCTGTGCGACGGCGTCGATGTCATCGATGCCCACCGCCTGCGCGAGATCAGTCGGGGCGATCGCCCGATTTTCGCCGCGGCCGACCCACGACTGCACCGCGTCGGCGTGACCGTTTTGCTCCATGTCCTGCACCAGATGACGCAGGCCGCCGTTCAGGGCGTTGCCGCCGCCGCCACCGAGAAGTCCGCCGAGCAGACCGCCAAGCCCACCGGCCGCGGCGCCGCGCCCGAGTGCCCCGCCGAGAATGTCGCCGAGTCCGCCGCCCGTTTGGTTGGGCATTTGGGGTGCGCGGGCCTGCCCGCCGCCGAGCATGTTGCCGAGGCCGCCGCCCTTTACAGCTTTGTAGGCCAGCAGCCCCAGCAGCGCCATCATCCAGGTCGGCATTCCGCCGCCGCTGCCTGACGGGGCAGACTCGCGCTGCCCGCGCGGACCGTTCTGCATGCCGTTGAGAATGTCCATCAGGCCCATCACGTCCTCCTTCAATTTACCTACATGTCTGTGGTCGATGCATCAAAGCCAGCGGCGCGGCCCGGCGGGAGCGCCGGGGTCGGAAATCGCGTTCCGCGCCACCAGCCGGTTCCAGATGAACAAGACCACGAGTGCGCCGACCGTGGCCGCGATGAAACCCGCACCTTGATCAAGGCGATACCAGCCAATCGTTTGTCCGATGAACGTCGCGAGAAACGCCCCCGCGACACCCAGGACGATCGTCAGGATGAAGCCCGACGGGTTGTTCGGCCCCGGCGACAGGATGCGAGCGACGATGCCGGCGAGAACGCCGATCACGACGATCCAGATGATGTTGGACACGAACTCCTCCCGATTTCGCGCGGTCAGGCGACACTGACACGGCGCGGCTTGCACCTTGACGTGTCCGCTAGATCTTCGGCTCGGAGTCGGCGCGGTCGAACACGGGCACGTCCTTCAGCGTCTTGCGCCGCTCGGACGCCGGAATGTCTTCGGCGCCGTGGCGCGCCGCTTCCTGATACTCGTCGAGCCCGTCGACGGTCTCGTTCGCGCCCGAGCCTTCGTCGTGACGGCCGGTGATCTCGCTGCGCGGGCGTGACGCGGCGTCCGGGGGAGCATCTTCGAAATCACTCCCGCGAGCGCTTTTCCTGGCGACCTTTGGCATCGTTCCCTCCGCGGTTGCTGCAGCGGCAACGACCGGGCTTTGATACGGTTCCTGACTTTTGCGCATGATCTGATCCGAAAACCGGTGCCCATCCCCCATCGAGTGCGGGACAAGCTTTTTCGGGATCATGCGCCGGGAACTAGCCGAACCCCGCGCGTTTCAGCCGAACGATCTCGCGATCGAGGCTGCCGAGAAACGCGGATCGATCCTTCGGCGAAAACGGCTTCGGCCCGCCGGTAATCTCGCCGGCCGAACGAAGCTGATCCATCAGGTTGCGGGTGGCGAGCGTCATGCCGATCGAGTCTTCGTTGAACGGCTTCCCGTTCGGCGCGACGACGACGGCGCCGGCCTTTACGCAGCGCGCCGCGAGGGGTACGTCGGCCGTGATCACGATGACGCCCCTGGCTGAGTGCTCGGCGATGTAGTCGTCGGCCTTGTCCATGCCGGCCGACACGACGATGCGCTCGATGAATGGTGCGCGCGGGATGGCGATCGGACTGTTGCTGACGACGACGACTTTCACGCCGTGGCGTTCGGCGACGCGATAGGTTTCCTGCTTTACCGGACAGGCATCGGCGTCGACGTAGATCGCGATGGCAGGCGAGGGTGCTTCCGTCATGTCGTCCGGCAAGGCATAAAAAAACTGGTCCGCGCGGACGCGAACCAGTGTGTAGAAATCGGTGCTGTCGCCTGCGGCCGGCGTGCGGCCTTGAGCGATCAGGTGACCTTCAGATTCTCAGCAGACGTCTTGCCGCGATTGCTCACGAGCTCGAAGTCGACCCGCTGGCCTTCATTCAGCGTGCTCAGCCCGGCGCGTTCCACCGCCGAGATGTGCACGAACACGTCCTTGCCGCCGTCGGACGGCTGGATGAAGCCGTAACCTTTGGTCGGGTTGAACCACTTCACAGTTCCGCTAGCCATAGATACCTTCTCCTCATTGTAACGGCGCAGTCGGCCTCCCTGCACTTTCGCGGCAACAACAAGGTCGTCAGCCAAAAGAACTTGGGCGTCTCGCGTCGAACGCGCTGGATTACACCCGTTCCACGAAACTGTCCACCACGCGCTTTTCGCCGGCCCGGTCGAACTGGATCGTGAGTTTGTTGCCGTCGATGTGCGTCACATTTCCGTTACCGAATTTCTGATGGAATACCCGGTCGCCAAGGGTGAAAATCGACACGGTTCCGGTCGATTTCGCGACGAGTTCACCCTCGATCGTCAGCGGCATGCGGCGCTTCGCCGCCTCCCGGCGCTTGCCGCGGTCCGGCGAAGGGGGCGCGGCCGCGCTGGTGTCGTCCTGGCGGTATTCGTCGGCATTGTCTTCAAATCCGCCGCCGCGCGCTTTGCGCGCCTGCGCGCGCTGCCAGCCCGGCGTGGTGTAGTTCGATCCGAAGCTCTGCATCGTGTCGAAGCGCGAGGCGCCGTAGTTCGCGCCATAATTTCCGAAGCCGCCCTTGGCCTCGGTGACCTCGACATGCGCCTCGGGCAATTCGTCGAGAAAGCGCGACGGGATGCTTGACGACCACGAGCCGTGGATGCGCCGGTTCGACGTGAAGAAAATCCTGGCGCGGCGCCGCGCGCGCGTGAGGCCGACATGCGCGAGACGGCGCTCCTCTTCCAGTCCTGCGCGGCCCTGATCGTCGAGCGAGCGCTGGTGCGGCAGCAGGCCTTCCTCCCAGCCGGGCAGGAACACGGTGTCGAACTCGAGCCCCTTGGCGGAATGCAAGGTCATGATCGAGACGGATTCGGCACCCTCGCCGCGGTCGGTGTCCATCACCAGCGAGATGTGTTCGAGGAAGCCGCCGAGATTCTCGAACTCCTCCATCGAGCGGACGAGCTCCTTGAGGTTTTCAAGACGGCCCGCCGCGTCGGCGGAGCGGTCCTTCTGCCACATCTCGGTGTAGCCGGATTCATCGAGTACGATCTCGGCGAGCTCGGTGTGCGGCAGCGTGTCCTTCTGCGCGCGCCAGCGGTCGAACGCCGCGACGAGATCGCGCACCGCGGCGCGCGGCTTCGCCTTCAGTTCCTCGGTTTCGCTGAGTGCGCGCGCGGCCTGCAGCAGCGGCACGCCGGCGCGACGCGCATGAAGCTGGAGTGACTGCAGCGTGGCGTCACCCAGACCGCGCCGCGGCGTGTTGATGATGCGTTCGAACGCCAGATCGTCCGCCGGCTGGTTGACGAGGCGCAGATAGGCCAGCGCGTCGCGGATTTCGGCGCGCTCATAAAACCGAGGTCCACCGATCACGCGGTACGGAAGCCCGAGCGTGACGAAGCGATCCTCGAACTCGCGCATCTGGAACGAAGCGCGCACCAGGATGGCGATCTCATCGAGCGAATGGCCGTCGCGCTGGAGGGTCTCGATCTCCTCGCCGATCGCGCGGGCTTCCTCTTCCGAATCCCAGGCGCCGGTGACCGCGACTTTCTCGCCGGGCACATCCTCGGTGCGCAGCGTCTTGCCGAGCCGGCCTTCATTGTGTGCGATCAGGTGCGAGGCGGCGCCGAGGATGTGCGCGGTCGAGCGATAATTGCGCTCGAGGCGGATCACGGTCGCGCCGGGAAAGTCGTGCTCGAAGCGCAGGATGTTGTCGACCTCCGCGCCGCGCCAGCCGTAGATCGACTGATCGTCGTCGCCGACGCAGCAGATGTTCTTCGAGCCCTGGCCGATCAGGCGCAGCCACAGATACTGCGCGACGTTGGTATCCTGATATTCGTCGACCAGCACGTATCTGAAACGCTCCTGATACTGCCGCAGCACTTCGGCGTGCTCGCGGAACAGCCGCAGCATCTCGATCAGGAGGTCGCCGAAGTCGGCGGCATTGAGCGTCTTCAGTCGCGCCTGATAGGCCTTGTAGAGCTCGATGCCGCGCCCGTTCGCGAAAGTCGCGGCTTCGCCCGGCGGCACCTTGTCGGGGGTGAGGCCGCGGTTCTTCCAGCCGTCGATGATCGAGGCGAGCACGCGGCCGGGCCAGCGCTTCTCGTCGATGTTCTCGGCTTCCAGCAACTGCTTCAGAAGCCGGATCTGGTCGTCCACATCGAGGATGGTGAAGTCGGATTTCAGGCCGACCAGCTCGGCGTGGCGGCGCAGGATCTTCACGCCGATCGAATGAAACGTGCCGAGCCACGGCATGCCCTCGACCACCTGGCCGACCATCGCGCCGACGCGCGTCTTCATCTCGCGCGCCGCCTTGTTGGTGAAGGTGACGGCGAGGATCTCGGACGGGCGCGCGCGGCCGAGCGAGAGAATGTGGGCGATGCGGGTGGTGAGCACGCGCGTCTTGCCGGTTCCGGCGCCGGCGAGAACCAGCACCGGGCCGTCCAGCGTCTCCACCGCGGCGCGCTGTTCCGGGTTGAGGCCGGCGAGATAGGGTGCGCCGATCTGCGCGCGCGCGCGCGCCGCGATCCCGCTGGCGGGCGCGGACGTTCCGGCAAGTTGCTGACGCGAAATCTCTGACACCAAGGGCCTTTCAGGCCGAATCTCTGCGTGCCTTGAAAATGGCATCGCACCCCCGCTTTGGCGAGGGGTGATACCGTTCCGATTTGCGGGAAGCTAGCGCTTCTCCGGCATCGCGATGCTGCGTCCCGCGGCCTCGGGCCGGGGCAGGCGCGCGTGCGCGGTCTTCATGCGGGATAGCGTGCGCATCACGCTTTCGGGGAACGGCGCGACCTTCTTCGCCCCCATGTCGACATGCAGCGTCATGTTCTCCGACGTGGCAGAGACCCAGCCGTCGGCCGCGTGGAACAACTGCTGGAAATAATGGATGCGCTTGGTGTCGTAATCGAGCAGATGGAACGTGACGCGCACCGGATCGCCTTGGTGAACTTCGCGCAAATAGCGCACGTGCGCTTCCGCCGTGAAGGTCGAGTGTTTCTGCGTATTGAGATAGTTCAACCCGATGCCGAGCAGTTCGTAAGCCTCGTCGACGCAGCGGTCGAACAGCACGTTGTAGTAGGCCATGTTGAGATGGCCGTTGTAGTCGATCCAGGCCGGCTCCACCCGCATCACGGAGGAGACGAAGGGCGCGAAGAACAGCGGTTCGAGGTCGGTGCGGTCCAGCATTCACATCATCCCGGCACGCGAATAATGCCATATTTGCCGCGGGATGGAATACTCCTCTTGAGCGATGATGGAGCGATTTCGGTCAAATGATCGCGAAAAGACGCGACTTCTTTCCGAGCCTTTACTCGCGCAAGAAGCCCTTGATTTCTCCGATGAACCGGTCCCACGCCGGATCGGTCTTCAGAATAAGATGATTGCGGCCATCCAGCGCGACGAAGCGGGCGCCGGGGATGCCAGCCGCGATGCGGCGGCCCTCCTCAAACGGGGCCGCGGCTTCGTCCCGGCAGTGCATCACCAGGGTCGGGACGCGCACCTGCGGCAGGAGATCGCTGACGTCGATCTTGTCCATCGCCAGGCGAATACGCATGGCATTCTCCGGCGATGTGGTCTTGCGCTGGAGATCGTTGAACCATTGCATCTGTTCTGCGGTGGCGCCGGGGATGAATCGTGACGTGAATATCATCCGGAACTGCGGATTTTCCTGACCCCAGCCTTCGCGCATCAAGGTGAGGATCGCGTCGCTCTGTTCGATTTCCTGCTGCGAGCCGCGAATACGCCGGCCTCGCGCGTAGCCGCCGAACAGGATCAGACGGCTGACGCGTTCGGGATGGCGCACCGCATATTTGATCGAAACGGCGCATCCTTGTGAAATCCCAAACAGCGCGAAGCGCTCACGTCCCGTAGCCTCGACCACGGTTTCGAGATCGCGCACAAAGGCGTCGAAGGAAATGTCCTCCACGTCCCAGTCCGAGAGGCCGTTACCGCGCGCATCGTAGCGGATCAGCGTGTTCGTCGCGGCGAGTTCGTCCAGCAAAGGGCTCCAGACCGGGCTTTCCCAATCGTATTCGAGATGATTGAGCCAATTGGCGGTCTTGATCAGGGGCGGTCCCTGTCCAACTTCCGCATAGGCGATGCGCACGCCGTCCGAGGCGGTGCAAAAATGAATCTCCTGCCGCAGATGGTCCGGCGCGATCGGCGGCTGAGCTTGAGCTGTTGTTGCCGTGGGCGCCGCGCCAGGTCCCGCCTGCTCGCTCACCGGGCCGACAAAGCGGAAACCCTTGCGCGCGACCGTGCGGACGACGTTTTGCTGTTCGCCACTGTCGCCGACCGCCTTGCGCACCGCCGTGATGCGGCTGCTCAGCGTCGATTCGGAGATAATGCGCCCGCCCCAGACCGAGGCGATGATATCGTCCTTGGAGACAACACGGTCGCGGTTCTCAAGCAAATAGACAAGGAGATCAAAGACTTGCGGCTCGATCTCAACCTCAGCCGCGCCGCGCCGCAGCTCGCGGCGGCCGATGTCGAGCGAATAGTCAGCGAAAATGAACTGCACGGCTGCCCCGCATCCGGATACCCGCCGGCTCTAACGGAATAATCAGGGCAATCTAACGAACAAATCAAGTTCCCGGCAAAGTCTTCGCGGCCGACTGCCGCCATCCTCCATCCATGCCGATCGCAACGTCGCGGTCGCACCGAGATGGAGACGACCATGACCGCGCAGCATCCGACCATCCGCCGCCTCGATGGCTCGATCGACATCGATGTCTATCGCCAGAAAGGCCTGATGGAGCGTCGTGTTGTCATGACGGGCTTCTTCAAGAGCGCGGGCAGACCGCTTGCCGCAGCGGCTCTCGTGATGGTCGCGCTGTACGCGGTCTCGCCGCGCGACGGCACGGCAGGGCACGACGTGAACACCGCGCAGACCGGCACCAGCCTCACGCGCTGATCGATGCGCCGACCACAAGGAAGCGAGCAATGATCCGCGCAAGGGCGAGAAAGACACCGGCACGCGAGCTCGTGATCGCGCCCAAGTTGTTTGGCGAGCTTCTGGATATCGCCCATG